>Ga0209716_1001049_pt1 | contig 22311 bp, 37 predicted proteins | sample COGITO_mtgs_1205_FD_184811 | JGI IMG/M metagenome (GOLD analysis project Ga0209716, IMG submission 184811) | Pelagic marine microbial communities from North Sea - COGITO_mtgs_120531 (SPAdes) (version 2) | ecosystem: Environmental > Aquatic > Marine > Epipelagic ...
CAAAAAGCAATTGAAGCAATCGCTAATGATATACAGGATGGTATCTACGGTTGGACACAGAAATGTGGAACAGAGTGGCAAAAGTGGACATACTCACTAAACCAAGCAAGAAAAATATATGACGGTGAATTAATAATACAATTAAATATAGATAATGAATAGAGATAGAGAGTGGGATTTTATAGATAATAAAATTGAAGATGATAAAACTTTACTAGCAACTTTCGCAATAGTAGTCAGAGAACTCGCTATAAAGTGTCCTAATGACCAAGAATTAGGTAGAGAAGTAAGAGAATTAATTAAAAAATACAAACTAAATACGAATACTAATGGATAATAATAACATGAAAACAATTAAATTTTACCCAAGCGACAGATCATTACTAAGATTAGATGGCAAATTACTAAAAGGTTACACTATAGATAGTATACCAGACGAAATAAACTCATGGTTTAACTACAAAGGTCTAACTTACGTAACAAGTTGACAAACAACTGACGAAAGACTCGGATTGGGGTTGGAGGAAACAGAGTCGGCTCATACTTAAACAGTATGGGCTTTTCGTGGTATGAAATGTAACCACAATATTCCACAAGCAAGATTAGATCTTGGCTATAAAGTCTGTGTCGAGTGTTCAACTGAAGAAAAACTCGGTTGTATCGATGCTATACACCATAAAACTGGTAATACCATTCAAGTAATGCCACGTGAAGACGCAGATAAAGCTAGTAAACTTACAAAACGAGCTGGTTTTGGTATACTAAGATCTATGGCAGGTGGTTCAAGTCAACGTAAAACTAAGTATAAATACGATGGATGCTCAACTACTTATGTAGGTAACGACGTTATGTTCGAGCAAATAGGTAAAACTTACATCGATTTCTTAGATGTTGACAAAGAAATTGCAGAGCGCTATCTCGATCGAGCGCTAAACAACTTAGAAATATCTCAATTACAATATAATAAGATAAAGCTAGTTTGTTACAATCTAAATACGATCACTATTGGATAATATATATAAATAATATATGAATAAAATAACAAAACAACTCGAAAACTTGTATTCTTGGACAAAATTCTATCAAGATCGAGGTAATAAAGAAGCAATTAGAAAATGTCAAACTGAAATCGCACAGTTAAAACAAGCGTTTAATCAATTAAAATCTAAGAAAAATGGCAAAAAATAGAACGCTAAACGAAATTAGACAATCAAAAGAGTATCAAAGAGCTTTAGATATTCAAATTGAGAAAGTTAAAGACAACAGAACTCATCCATGTAGTGAGTCTACAGCTAAAGCAATAGCTGAACATCAACTTCGACACAAAAATCCTTTTGAGCATGCAATGGTAGATCAAACTGTTAAAAATATAATAGAAGATCTAGATGGCCACATTTATGACTTAATATTTCAAGCAGTTTGTGATGAAATGAATAAACACTATGTATTTGACTCAACAGAATACTTAACTGAAGCAGGTTTAGAGCTATTTGAAGACGAATGGTTCGAGTTTTATCATGAAAATCACGGTAAAATTATACATAAACTAATACAAGAACTAAAATAATGAACTACTCATTAAACTTTTTAAAACAAACGTCAAGTGATTACGATATACCTTTAAACGAGGTAAAACGTATTAGAGAAAACAATAGTAGATTAGATTTCTACAACGCACTTGAACAATACTTAGTAAATAGACGAGAAAACTTAAAATAATGAAGAAATTTAACGGAATGGAGTCACATCTTATAATAGATGCACTTACTTTTTATGTAGCTCAAGTTGAAAGCGATATATTACAGATGGAAAAAGAAGGTAAAACATCTATATTTGCACCTGGTTTTTATACTCAAATATCAAAAGAGCTAAAAGAAAAGGTTAAAACTATGACTAAAAAACAAATTACAAACTAAATACGAACACTATAAGATAATATAAATATGTTATACGATAAATTAAAACCACATATCAAAGCCAAATTGAAAGAAAATGCTAAAGAGTATGAATCTGTAAACTGGTTATTTGATAAACTAAAACAAAAAAACAATTACTCTGACTTAACTATTGATGAGCTAAGATCTGTTTGCACATTTGGCGATGTATTTTACCATGATCTTACTCAGTCACAACTTATATGGGGTGAATGGCTAATAAATAAATAAATATGAACGAAGAAAAACTAGCTTTAGAAACATTGAAAGCACTAGGTGCTAAAGATACATCAAGTCCATCTCAAATAAAAAGAGGTACAACTTGCTTTACATTACCAACAGGTGACTGTATATCTGAACACAAAACAGGTTATATTAGAAAAAATATACTAAACAAAAATGGTGGAATATATACTTGTTATCAGCTAAATCCACAATATAAGACAATTGAAAAGTCAATAGGATGGAAAGGTACATATAGAGAATTTGAAAGAAACAACAGAATGTTGATATGGAACAGAGCTGAAAGACTAAAAAGACTTGTATTATACACAATTAAAAAAATAAATAATGACTTATAAAATACCTTTAGAAAAGGCAATGCTAGAAGAAAGAATGATTGAACTAGTTAAAAACTATTTAGAAATATCAATATCAACTGACATTAGTGATTTTGAAAATGTAGATTGCCACATATATAGTGAATCAACTGCAGATGGGTATGATGTTTATATATGTACTAACGACCCTAGACAACCTAGTATTTGTGAAGATGTATATTACTATGATAATGACTTGTCAGATGCGTTTCAAGAACAAATAAGATATGGTGATAAAACTTTTTATATTTGTGATGGAATATATGAAGATTGTTACTTTGAAGATGCTTTATTAGAAATGTTTGCTGATAATGTTGAAAATATAATTGAAGACGAAGACTCAGATATTACACAAGAAGAAATTAACTATTTAAAAATTGAACATGGACTTGAAGAAGAAGATGATAACACCAAAATGGTTTAAAGGTATGGTTTATGAAAAAGGAGAAGAAGTAACTAATCCTTTTTCAGGTGACTCATATGAGTTAAACGGCTTAGAACTAAGCATTTATGATTTTATAATGGGTTGTCAGATGGTTTTTGAATCTGCACCTGAAACTATAACACCAAAAAGAACTAATGAATTTAATAAAGCATTAAACTGGTTTAGGGTTAATAACCCAGAAGCATACTACGTGTTGTTAGATTAGTAGTAGTTTAGTTTCCACGTTAGCTCGTACTTTCCCTTCGGCGTAAGCCCACAGGTGACGGTACGGGCTTTTCGTGGTATGAGTAATATAAATATGATGAAAGCGTTTATGTTGTTAGGAGATTTATCAACTAAACAAGGCGACGAGCTATCAGATATGGCCGTCAAATACCAAGAAAAAATAGCTTTTGCTACAATGAGAGCTAGTATACCTGATTGGCAACCTCCAAGTAATTGGAATGAATTAAGTAATGCAGAAAAGCATAAAAGACTTAAAAAGCTAAAATCAGTATAATACAAACTAAATACGATAACTAACCGATAATATTAATATGAAAGACGACGCAATAGAAAAATTAGCTCAACTATTATTTAATAAAATAATGGAAAAGCAAGATCATGCTGACCAAGAATACCACGATCAAATAACAAAACTAATAAATAGTGGGTATGTTATTGATGATGTAACCGATGAACTAGGTATGAACGAAGAAGAAAAACTAGTTGGTGAGTTAGCTAAAATGCAGACTATAATGATGATTCTTGAAGATAAAGAAGAATATGAAAAAGCTGCTATTATACAAAAGAAAATAAAAATAATAAATAGAAAATTAAATGAAGGAAGTGGAAGATATTAAAGCAATGCTTGCTCACAAATACAATGAGGACAAAGCAGATTACCCAGCATTCATTCAACCAAAACTAGATGGCGTACGCTGTCTATTTACTGCCAAAGGCGCGTTCTCTCGTGCTAATAACAGATTTATGAATGTAGAACATATTGAAAAGGCTCTAAAGCCTTTCTTTGCAAAAAACCCTACAGCTATACTCGATGGCGAGCTGTACAATCACGGTCTAAAAGATGACTTTGAAAAGATTATATCTCTTGTTAAGAAGAAAAAACCAACAGATGCTGACAGAGCTGAAGCTGCAGAACTAGTACAATATCATGTATATGATATAGCTAGTATGACAATAGGTACTTATAGTACTAGACTAAGTTATATTACCACAAACTTAACTTACACATATCCTATATGTAAAGTTGAAACTAAAGTTGTTATGGATTTTGACGAAGCGTCATCTCTACACAAGAAAAACCTTAAACTAGGTTACGAAGGTAGTATATACAGATCATTTGCAGGCAAATACAAGGGTACTAGATCATGGGATCTTATGAAGTTTAAAGACTTTCACGATGCAGAAGCTACAATAATTGGTTATGAAATAGGCAAAGGTAAGCGTGAAGGTACACTAGGTAAATTTATAATGCAAGATTATGAAGGCAATGAGTTTGGTTGTCCTCCAGGTAAAGGCTACAACTACAAAGACTTGGCTGACATGCTAAATAATATACATGACTACATTGGTCAATGGGCTACATTTACATACTTTGAAAGAACCAAAGCAGGTAGCTACAGACATCCACATTACAAAGCTATAAGAAATTATGAGTAATCCTTGGACAAATGCATATAACCATCCAAAATTTGTTGGTTATACTAAAGAACAAATAGATGAAATGCTCATGTGTGAGCTAGAAGAAATATATAGCTATGAGTGATTATAAAGCAACAGGTTTAGCTGAAGGCTGGATACATACAAGCGATGAAGATGAAATAATTGAAGCTTGGCAACACTTACACGATACTGGTCTTGCATATAAACTGCAAGGCTGGTTTGGTAGAACAGCTCAAGAATTATTAAAACAAGGAATAATACAATGAGAAGATTAATATATGATATGTTTTATGCTGATGAGATCAGCGAAGACGTGGCTTACAAGCTAATAGATAAACTAAATAAAGTAAGAGACAAAACTAAATACAGTTGGGAAAGATGATTGATATTAATGAAAACGATGAAAAAGATTGGTTTCTTATGATTTTATGCATTATTTCAGCTATTAGTTTCACAATTCTAATTGCACTAATAATGTAAACATAAAAAAAAATAAATAGCTCATACTGGAAACGGTGTGAGCATTTCTAGGTATGAAAGAAATACTAAAAAAACGTAGATGTTTATCACATAGAAGATATGTAGAACATCGCATGGCACAGCTTCAAACTGAGATATTCAATGATGCTATGGCAACTGGAAAAGTTAACTTAGAAAAAAGACAACAATTATTAAAATATAGAACACATTTAAATAACTTATGACAAAAAAACTAAAACCAATATTTGATTCTTTTCAAGAATACATACAAGCAGAAGATATGATATTTGAAACATTACACGCTAGCATGACAATAGCTGATAAAGATAAATAGTAACAGGCTAATGTCACAAAGAGCTATGAAATATTTAAATGAAAACCGTATCGTATATCGTAAGTATTCATCAGATGAAGCAACTACAGAATATGACTGGGGTTGGTACTATGCTGATGGTACTTACGGGTATTATAGTCTGTTTAGTAGTGACGCTAAAATAAATACTTTAAGATCTTTAAAATGGCATTTATTAACTTTATGGTATTTAAATCCTAACATAAGCTTAGATAAATTTAAACAATTATCTGAAGTTATTTGTTATAAAAAAAATGGATTTATTACTTTTGATGTACCAGAAAAATTATTAACTAAAGTTATAGAAGATGTTTTTGTACAAGACCTTGATCAACCACCAAAAAATAAGTTACGTAAAGTAGTATTTAAAGATAGTACTGGTTTAGACAAAAAGCAAAAATTAAGTATTGTAGGAAAATTAATAGGAAGAAAAAGCGTAAACGAAGAAAAGATCTATCAATGCATGTTAGACTTACATCACGTGGGAAAGAAAATAACTATAGACCGTATTGCTGGTCTTTTAGACTGTTCAAGTAGAACAATACATAGAAATATGAGCAATGAGTTAAAAAAAGAAAAAAATCTTTTAAATATAGAAAATGAAAAAATATAATGTAAAAAACTATATAAGATATAAAGAGGATATTAAAAGAGCTATGGCTAAAATAAACGTAAAAGATTACGTAGACTATACTGATAATGAACTTAAGATAATATTCTTACCTTTAGTTGAAAATGTAGCTAGAAAGTTTTCAACAGCACAAGAAGCTTCAGGTGTTATGTCTATAATGGATTTATTACAAGAAGGTAGTTTACAGTTGTGTAAAGCGGTTGGTAAACTTGATAGAGAAAAGTTATTAGAGTCAGAAGATAAATTAAAATCTTTAAAATCTTTTTTTGCAAAACGAATACGCGGAGGTATACGTAGAGAAATAGATAAAAACAGAGCTCAAATGAGAATACCAGAACATAAGCTTAACGAAATAAGAAAAGACGGAGGTAAGGACAAAAAAATGGTTGCTATGTTTTTTAATTCAATGTTTTTAAGTATAGATAAAAAACCATACGATGACGAAGACATGATATACCAAATACCTGACAAATCAGATCCTTATAACGAAGAAATGTTAAACGCTTACATAATGAGTTTGTTAACAAAACACTTAGAATGGAACGAGGTATTTACTTTAAGCAAAAGTTATGGTTTAGATGGTCCAAAATGGTCAGCTTTAGAAATAGCAAATAAATTAGAAATAAAAGGCGTATCATCTCATGTACGTATATCAGAGCTTAAAAAGCAAGCTGTGAACAAGCTTATAGAAAACGTAGATCACTCGCAAGTGGTTGACTTTCTGTAGGTTACTCATGTAAAACAATTAATAAATATGTAATTATATAGATATGACAATTAACGAAAAATTATCAAAAATTCAAGCTGAGTTTAAATCGAAAAAAAGTAGATTTAACTCATTCGGAAAGTATTACTTCCGATCTGCAGAAGACATCTTAGAAGCAACAAAACCTTTTTTAAAAGATTTAAATGTTACAATAACTATAGATGAAGAGTTACTTACAATGAAACCTGGTAGTTGCGATTTACCTGTTATTAAAACAATAGCAACTATATCAGATGGTAAGGACACTATTAAAGCTACAGCTATTGTAGGGGTTGACACTGATCAAAAAGGAATGCAAATGCCTCAAAGATACGGCTCGGCTAGTTCTTACGGTAAGAAATACGCGCTGGGAAATTTGTTTTTAATAGATGACACACAAGATGCTGATGCAACTAATAGCCACGGCAAAAGCCAAACAATAACGCAAAAAGCTATATCAACAGCTCAATTAATTAAAGCTAAAGAGTATGTTAAAAGTGGTGGTCAATTAAATGCAATAAAATCTAAATATAAATTAACAAAAGAGCAAGAACAAGAGTTAGCTACATTATGAAAAATAAAAAAGAAATATTAGAGAAGCTTAAAGACGATGAGCATTACTATGGTGAGTTTGGTAAAAAGTTTATATCTAATTCAGATATAAGAACGCTGATGACAAATCCACTAGGTTTTAAAGAGCCATCTGTTCAAGCTCCTCACTTTCTTATTGGTGGTTACTTTCATACTGCAATACTAGAGCCTGAAAAAATAAAGAACTTCAAGATAGTTGAAGCTACGTCGCGTAATACAAAACTTTACAAAGAAATAACAAATGGAGAAATTTGTTTATTACAGCACGAAGTTGACAAGACAGAAGCTTTAGTTGATAAGATGATGAATAATAAAATATGCAGAGATCTTATTCACACTGAAGGTAATGATTTTGAAGTTCCAGGCATTACCGAAGTATACGGTAATATGTGGAAAGGTAAAGCAGATATTGTTAACCACAAAGAAAAGCTAGTTGTTGATCTTAAAACCACTGCGGACTTAGAAAAGTTTCATTGGTCAGCTAAGAAATACAACTATGATAGTCAAGCTTACATATACAGTCAATTATTTGGCTACGATATGTTGTTTATAGCTATCGACAAAAACACAGGTCAAATAGGTATATTCGACTGTTCTCAGGATTTTTATAAAACTGGAGCAGATAAAGCTGAAAAAGCTTCTGAAATATACGATTTGTTTTACAAGAACAAAGACTTTGATCCTAATAATTACTTTATAAATAAAACCCTATAATATGGCAGGAATAATAAAAGCAAGTATCAATTTAAACGCAATTGATAAATCAAAAATAATCGAAGGCAAGAAAGGTAAATACCTACCTATTACGATTACAGTAAATGATGAACCAGATCAGTTTGGTAATCAAGGTCCTGTATGTATAGAGCAGTCGAAAGAAGAAAGAGAAGCTAAAGTAGCTAAAACATATCTTGGTAATGTAAAAGTCTTATGGACTAATGGAACATTTCCTGAAAAAATACCTTACGAAGGCGGAGGTCAACAGCAACAGCCACAAAACAATAAACCACAAGCGGTAGCCGCTGATCCTGATTTACCATTTTAATTAAATCAAATAAATGCAAGTCGAAGATAAAGAAATAAATGGATTCTTAATTGAGTCTTTTAATCAGCACGGCTTAGAAGTAGGTAAAACGCAGGGGATTTGTCCCCTGTGTTCGTCTTCTAGGAAACCTGAGAATAAGAAAGCTAAATGCTCTTCTTATGATTGGGAACGTGGTATCGGTACTTGCCATAACTGTGATAAATCTTATCAACTACATACATTTAAACGTAAAGGCAAAGCTGAACGTGATTATGTAGTGCCTGAAAAAACTACTGTTGGAAACTTAGATAATAAGATTGTAGAGTGGTTTAAAACAAGAGGTATATCTGAACAAACATTAAAAGATGTTGAAGTAAGTGTTGGTCAAGAGTTTATGCCACAGACCGGTAAACCCGAGAATACTATTCAGTTTAATTATTTTGTAGGTGGAATACTTACAAATGTTAAATATAGAGATGGTCGTAAAAACTTTAAGCTATATAAAGGAGCAGAAAAAGTATTTTACAATATAGATAACACTGTAGGACACGATACATGTATTATAGTTGAAGGTGAAATGGACGTATTAGCTTTGCATGAAGCTGGTATTACAAATGCTATATCAGTTCCAAATGGAGCTACACTAAATAGCAATAACTTAGATTACTTAGATAATTGTATTGATTACTTTGACGATAAAGAAAAGATAATCATTGCAGTAGATAATGATCCACCAGGTTTAGCATTACAAACAGAGCTTGTAAGGCGTCTTGGTGCTGAGGTTTGTTATCTAGCATCATTTGATGATTGCAAAGATGCAAATGAATATCTAATTAAATATAATGCGTCAGAGCTCAAGTCTAGGGTCTTAGATGCAAGACCTGTGCCATTAGAAAACGTTACAACATTTAAAGATATTGAAGATGAAGTTACAGATTTTGTTCGTAATGGTTTTAAACGTGGTTTTCAAATTGGTTTACCTAACTTTGATAATATATTTTCTACGTATACAAAACAGTTTATAACTGTTACAGGTATACCTAGTTCAGGTAAGTCAGACTTTGTAGATCAAATGGTTGTAGGTTACAATAAAGAGTATGAATGGAAAACAGCATTTGCATCTCCTGAAAATGCTCCTACCTTTTTACATGCACATAAGTTAATGCGTAAAGTATGGGGTGATATGCCTAACAAAGGCCATATTGGTGGAGACAAATGGAATCAAGTTGCAACTCATGTTAACGATAACTTTTTCTTTATCGATATGGAACGTTATACATTGGAGTCTGTATTACGTAAAGGTGCTGAGCTAGTTAAACGTAAAGGTATTAAATGTTTAGTTATAGATCCATTTAATAAGGTTAGAGACGTTGATTGTAAGACAGAGGACATAAATCGTTACACAATGGAATATCTAACTAAGATCGAAACGTTTGCTAAGAAGTATGATGTGTTAGTATTTATAGTTGCACATCCAACTAAAATGTATAAGACGCAAGACGGTAAGATTGAAGAGCCAACGATGTATAATATAAAAGGTGGTGGTGAATGGTATGATGCTAGTTACCATGGCTTATTAGTTCATAGGAACTACGAGAATAAAACCACAAAAGTTAAGGTGTTGAAATGTAAATTTCAAAACTTAGGTGAGAACGGAGCTGAAGCTCATTTTACTTGGGAGCCAAGATCTGGTTGCTTTGTTCCGCACGAGATGCCTGACTTAGATGAGAAAATGCCTTGGGACTAGTTGATAAATGCGTACAACCTGATCCATATAAGAGAACTGAAGAAGATAAAGCTGCATACAGTTGGTGTATAAACCACGGTATAAAAATAGGCATGCTAGCAGCAGTTGAGGGTTTTAAGAATCAACAATGGAAAATAAGGATTGTAGCTAATAACAAAGAGATGATTAGCCCAGGTGAATATAAAAAACATGAAATACTACCTAAACTGTTTGAGATGTATAGATATTATTACAAACTAAATACGAAGGATAATAGATAATAAATATATGAGAGAATATAAATTTAAAAATGCTAGTGAGGCTTTTGACTTTTATTATGGTACAATACCACATGAAGGCGTAAACTTTAGTAATACTAAAGCCATGTTTAATCAAGGTTTTACTATATTAAATCCAGTTGACCGCGTGATAACTAATGAAGCTAGAAACTTTAATGTTGAGTATGCTGAAGCTGAATGGCAGTGGTACTTGTCAGGTGATAGATCAACAGCTAAGCTTGGTGAAATATATGGTAAGATACCAAAGATATGGCAAGATATGTCTGATAGTAACGGTAATGTTAATTCTAATTATGGTTATCAATGGGAAAGAGCCTATCAACTAGATAAAGTTGTAGCTCAACTAAAAGATAACCCTGAAACTAGGCAAGCTGCAATATCTATTTATGATGGTAAAGAAATAAATAAATACAGACACGACACGCCATGCACTTATGCTGTACAGTTTACAGTTGTAGATAACAAGCTTGATATGTGTGTTGTAATGCGTTCTAACGATCTTTGGTTTGGTTTCTGTAATGATCAATATCAATTCAGTAAACTGCAAGAGATGGTCTCTGAACGCGTAGGATATGACATAGGTGTATATTATCATTTTGCACATAACTTACATATTTATGATAATCAATTACCTGAACAAAACACATTAACATCAAGAGCTAGAATATATGGATAAAATTAATTATTATTTATACCATATACCGGGTAAAAAAATAGGTGTTACACGTGATCTTATAAGCAGAGTCGTAGAACAACAAGGTTATGACTTAGACGAAGTAGAAGTTCTAGAACAAAGTACAGATATAAATTATATATCCGACCGAGAGTTAGAACTTCAATTGTCTCACGGCTATAGGGTTGACAGACAAAAATACAAAGATTTGTATATTAATAAACCAAAAAACCAAAATAAAATGTATATAAACGCAACAGAGCAAACAAGCACATTTCCAGTACCAGTATCAAAATTAAAAGGAAGATTAATGGATATGATAGGTAAAACTTGGGAAACAACACACGGTACATTTGAAATTAACACGCATACTATTGAGTGGATAATGGATAATGTCAAGACATCAATGTATACTACAGAAAGATCTTACATATATAATAAAGCATTTTCTAAATACTTTCAAGTTGAAGACCATGTTGCAGCATCTGAAAGATTCCCATTTGGTAAAGATGCTTATCAAGCTTACTTAGATACGTTAACAACAAGATCAAATGGTAGAGTACAAGTAAATGATGATAGATTTCAATTAATAAGAGACTGGGCAGGCGAAAGAGGTTTATATACTAAAGGTGATAAAAAAACTCAGTTCTGTAAGCTAATGGAAGAAGCTGGCGAACTAGGTCGAGCTGTACTTAAAAACGATCAAGAAGAGTTTGAAGATGCAATAGGAGATATGGTCGTTGTATTAACTAATATGGCTCATCTCGGTGGCACTACTATTGAAAAATGTATTGACGAAGCATACAAAGTAATATCTAAACGTACTGGTAAAATGGTTAACGGAACATTTGTTAAAGATGAAAAGTAAAACTATATTATTCAGAGATCCTGTCGTAGAAAGAGTCTGCGATAAGTTCGTTACAAGATCAGACGTTGGTTACGCTAAATACGGTAGAACATTGCACGATGAAAGAACTGGTAAACATAAAGATCTAGCTGGTTACTTAAACGATGTACAAGAAGAGCTTATGGATGCTATTCTTTATATTCAAGCTGCACGTGAGGAATTAGCTGATAACTTAGCTGATGAAACAATGGTTGAAGCTAACAAAGCTAGTTTTAGACCACCACATCCTAGTCATGCTAATACTAATCGTGAGGAAAATATACTAAGTGTTAATTCACCACTAAAAGGTGGAGATCTACCGTATTATGTCTCGGATTTTACGTAGAAAAAAACGCGGTCCAGTACAAGCTAAAAAGAAAACTATAGATGGCATAGAATTTAAGTCAGGATTAGAAGCGTATATGTACAAAGCTTTGAAAAAAGCAAATATACAGGCTGAATACGAAGGGGTTAAATATGAAATTTCCCCTTCATTTGACTTTAAAAACAAATCTTATGAAAGACAAGGAAACGGAAAAGGCGAGTATAAGGATCGTGGAAGCAAAAAAATACTTAAAATCTCTTATACACCTGATTTTACAGGAAGGGGATTTATCATTGAGTGTAAAGGAAGGGCAAACGAATCTTTTCCTATACGTTGGAAGTTATTTAAGAAGTATGTCAGCGAACGACTTTATAGCGTTACTCTATATAAACCACAAAATCAAAAAGAATGCGACGAAACCGTAAGCTTAATTCTTGGGAAAACAAAGACTTAGCTAGAAGAAAATATGCTGAACGTCAGCTACAAAAGTATATAGACTGGAGTATAGAATCTAAAGGTTATTTAAAATACAAAGATCTAATTAAATACTCAGAGAAATATGGAGTACAAAAAATAACATAATGAAAGAAAGTAAACTATTAGAAATGCAAAACAAAATTGCAGCATTAACAAGAGTTATGCAACAAATGATAAATGAAATATCAAACTTAAGAGAACTAAGTGTAGGTTCGCTTGAAACAATAAAGTTAATGCCAGGGTATGAAGACGCCATTGAAAAATTAAAAAATAAAATGGAAGAAAATGTAGAACAAAAGAAAAAAGCAAAAGAAAATGGAGCTATCAAACAAGATCTTAAGTGATATAACTGTTTACATGAAGTATGCTAAGTTTGTACCTGAGTTAAATCGTAGAGAGACTTGGGTCGAGCTAGTAGATAGAAATAAAGCAATGCACATTAAAAAATATCCAGAGCTTGCAGATAAAATAAATGAAGCTTATAAATTAGTATATGATAAAAAGATTTTACCAAGTATGCGTTCGTTACAATTCGGAGGTAAACCGATTGAAATTAGCCCTAATCGCGTGTATAATTGTGCTTATCTACCAATTGATCACATTGATAGTTTTCACGAAACAATGTTCTTACTTCTTGGAGGAACAGGTGTTGGATATTCTGTACAAAATCATCACGTAAAGCAAATGCCACCAGTTAATCAACCTTATGCTAAAAGAACTAGAAGGTTTTTAATTGGTGATAGTATTGAAGGTTGGGCTGATGCAATTAAAGTTCTTATGAAGTCTTATATGGGTGATAAAAGATCATCTAGCGTAGATTTTGACTATTCTGATATTAGAGCTAAAGGTGCACAGCTAGTTACATCAGGTGGTAAAGCGCCAGGTCCTCAACCATTGAAAGAGTGTATACTAAAGATTAAAGGCATATTCGATGCTAAAGAAGATGGCACACCACTTACTACGGTTGAAGCTCATGATATAGTATGTCACATAGCTGATTCAGTGTTAGCTGGTGGTATTCGTAGAGCAGCTTTAATCAGCTTGTTTTCTGCTGAAGACAATGAAATGATTAGTTGTAAATCTGGTAATTGGTGGGAGACAAATCCACAAAGAGGTAGAGCTAATAACTCAGCTGTTCTTATGAGACATAAAGTAACACAAGAATTTTTTATGGATCTTTGGAAACGTGTTGAGCTATCAGGATCAGGTGAACCTGGTATATACCTTAACAATGATAAAGACTGGGGCACAAACCCTTGTTGTGAAATAGCATTGAGACCTTTTCAGTTTTGTAACTTATGTGAAGTGAATGCTAGTGATATTGAATCACAAGATGATTTTAACGAAAGAGTCAAACACGCTAGCTTTATAGGTACACTACAAGCTGGTTATACTGACTTTCATTATTTAAGAGATGTATGGAGAGATACGACAGAGAAGGACGCCCTTATCGGTGTATCAATGACAGGAATCGCGAGTGCCGCTGTGCTGCCGTTGGATATGAAGGCCGCTGCAAGTATAGTAAAAAGAGAGAATACAAAGACAGCTAAAGCAATTGGTATTAATCCAGCTGCAAGATGCACAACCGTGAAGCCTGCTGGGACGACATCTCTGGCATTAGGAACATCATCTGGTATTCATGCGTGGCATAATGATTATTATACACGTAGGATCAGAGTTGGTAAAAATGAATCTATGTATAAGTATCTGTCACAAAACCATCCTGAATTAATTGAAGATGAGTTTTTTAGACCTCATGATACTGCTGTAATTAGTATACCACAAAAAGCACCTAAAGATTCTATATTAAGACATGAATCACCATTTGATTTGCTTGAAAGAATAAAGAAAGTAGCTACTGAATGGGTTAAACCTGGTCATAGAAAAGGATCTAATACTCACAATGTTTCAGCTACTGTTAGTTTAAAGCAAACAGAGTGGGATCAAGCTGGTAAATGGATGTGGGAAAATAGAGATCATTATAATGGTTTATCTGTGTTGCCTTATGATGGTGGTACATACACTCAAGCTCCATTTGAAGATATAAGTAAAGTGCAATACGATATGGCAATGACACATCTTAAAGATATTGATCTTAGTAAGATTGTAGAAACAGAAGATGAAACAGATCTTGCTGGAGAAATTGCCTGTGGCGCAGATGGATGTGAAATAAAATGATCGAATCAGCTATATACGGATTTGTTGCTGCAATACTGGTTCTTGTAATAACATTTATGGTAATAATACTAACTAGTCGGTTTGCAGAAGCCGGCTATGGTATTATGTACGGAAGTTTATTTATTAAAATGGTGACTTTATCTGCATTTACTTTAGCAGTTAAACCTTACTTAGGTGATGCTATAATATATGCAGCTATTGTTTTAATAAGTATAATGTTTTCTAATATATATCTTATAGTAAAAATAAAAAAATAAATGGCAAATATAAAATGGGCTAACTATAGTTGGCTACCAAGAGAAAAATGGGGTATATATCATCCTAATAAAAATTATTGCTATTATGATAGAACAGCAATAGATATTAATGATAAAGATGAGTTGATACTAAAAACTCAATATAATCCAAAGAAGTTTAAAAAACCAGATATAGAAATACCAATAGGTGTAGGTCTAGTATCTTGTAAAGAAAAATTTGGATATGGTTATTTTGAACTGGAAGCTAAGTTACCTACTGGTAAAAATCTGTGGCCTGCTTTTTGGATGAGCCCATTTGAAACTTGGCCACCTGAAATAGATGTATTTGAAGCTTACTCAAGAAATAATAAACATTTTTTTCATTTTAATATTAAAAACCCATTAGGTTTTTGGAAAATAGAAACAAACCTTCATTGTGGAAAAGAGCCTGACAACTACAGTTTAGGCGCTAAAACACATTGGTTAGGTTGGAAAAACCCATCTAAACATTTCAATAAGTTTGGTTGTTTATGGACTAAAGATGTTATTGAAATATCATATAATGGTAGAGTGGTTAGAACTATAACAGATAAAAAAGTTCTATCAGAATACCATGGAAAAACTATGAACGTTAAAATAAATGCTCATGTAGATGCAAATGTAGATATAAATAACCATCCAACATCAGAGTATATTGTTAGAAACTTTAAATATAAACCTATATAAATGAAAAGATTAGCTTTAATTGGAGGTATTAGCTTGATGACAGCTGGTACTTCATACATGCTATGGCACCCACACGCGGCACAATTTAATCTAAACCCTAATACTTTGGCCATAGCAAGTGGAGGGTTTTTTGTAGCTGTTGGAATTAGTTTTAAATTTTAATATGTAAATTATGTGTGATGGATGTCCGGGCGGATTTTGCCCATGGTGTTAAATATAAAAAGGGGAAGTCGTAATGACCTCCCCTTTTTTAATTTATTTATAGTAATAAGACCAATTAAATATATTATAATCTAATTCAATACCTAAAGTATCTATTAATACGTTTGTTCCTATCTCATTTTTAATAGTAGTGTTTTTATTTAAAGAAACAAAACCATTAGCTTGACTTCTACAATGTATGTTAGAACCTGATCCTGTACTTCTAGTAACAGTATCTAAGAAATTAAAATTAATTATGTTAAAATTAGGATTGTAAACACCTTCACCACCATCTAGTTCAATTAAATGGTCTGTAACTTCACTAGCTATAGCTAAGCAATTAGATACTGTACCTTTATATCCTTGATCTATATCTAAGCAGTCATCCGATATTGACCATAATAAAACATTATCTACATTCACACTTCCCCCAAATAGCTCTAAACCATCATCTGAGTTACATGCTATTTCTATATTATTAACTACAGTACTATCACCTACACATCCAAGTGTTAATCCATTAATTTCATTTCCTTCACCTATGTTAGCTCCTCCATGTCTTATGGATACATAAGTTAATATTCCAGAGTTATCGTTATCATTATTACCTCCATACAAACCAAGAGTGTCAGAAGCTGGTATTCCTTCTATTTGCATTTTATTAACTCCACCTACAAATGAACCTTTAGCGTTTCCTAATATTATCAAACCTCCCCACATTCCTCTTACATTTTCATTTGCACCGTCTTCAGTTGTGGTGAAAATTATGGGATGTTGAAAAGTTCCTTGTGCTTTTATTTTAGCACCTTTACTTATTATTAAACAAGAAGCATTCGAACCAGATCCTGGTTTGGCTTTTATTGTAGTGCCTGCTTCTATAGTTAATGTATTACCAGGAGCTATAGAAACTCTACCATTTAAAGTCCAAATGTTATTAGATGTTAAAGTTGTATCCCTGTTTATTTTACCTGTTAATTCATAGGGGTTTGTAATAATTTCAATTACATCAGGCTTAGTACAGCTTCCTAAAAGCAATATACCAATTAATAAGTTTATTATTTTCATACTATCATTATTACTTACCATCTAGGAAATTTCCTTAAGATAAGGTTAAGTAATTGTTAATAAAAAAAAGGAGACCTTTCGATCCCCTTTTTTGGTTACAGGAACTTTTGGGTATGGTGCCCAGTACTTTATTGTTCCTTATTTTACATATTTTTATTTAGTATATCGATTAATTCTTTTTTGGTTTTACCTGAATATTCTTTACCTTCTTTTCTAGCTTTATTTCTTAGCTGTATATAGGTCATAGATTTTAATTTATCAATTTTTTCCTTTTTTGTTTTAACTTTCGGAACTGTTGATTTAGTACTAACACCATTAGCTTTATTATACTCTTTAGGTTCTAGCTGCCAAGTTGGCCAACCTAAAACATTAGCAACTCCCATCCAAGTCTCAGTTTCGTCTGCTGTAGCATTTTTCAAATTATCAATTTTCAAATACATTCTATCTAAAGGTACGTTAGTAACTGCTGTTACAACCTTAGCCATCGATTCATAAGCAGGGTTATCTAAGCTAAAACCTTTGTCAAAAACTTCTGCTCTTCGTTTCTTACTGTCAAATGGATAAGCCGCAGACTTAAACCTTGATAGCTTACTTTTTATAGCAGGTGAAAATTCAAGCAACTTGTAATAAGAATCTGCATATTCTGGTCTGTCTCTTTTTGATCTTTTATATAAATCTAAACCTAAATTTTTAAGAACTTGAATAGATACACCACCTAATCCTAAACCTCTAAGAGAGGAATCTAACATACCGTTAACAGTATTAACTAGTTTATCATCTTTATCTTTATCGCTGAAATCATCTCCAAATCCCAAAGCAAAAGCTCCTTGTTGTAAAGCATTGAACATTAAGTTTTGTAAAAATCCATAATATATTATTTTACTAACATTAGCTTTCATGTCTCCTCTTCCGTTTACTATATCTTGAACAGCTCTTTTTTGTATTCTAGCATATTGCATAGGTGTATTAGCATATTGTAGTATTATTCTACCTAAATCACCAGACTGTTGAGAAGATATTTTACTAGGATCAGAAGACTGTTGAGATTTTTCTGATACTTGTCTAAATTCTTTCATTGCTTGAGTCTCTGCTTCGCTAATAGTAAACCCTTTTTTAACAAGATCGTTTATTCTATTTCTATAAAACATAGCTCCACCCGATGCTATAGCAAAACTATCTGCATACTTAGTAGGTAAATAACCTTTTTCTAGTATATAGTTTAAAGCAGCTTTAGCTTTATTCTTTGAAGTTTTAGCAGCGTCAGCTATCTCTGATTCGTTTATATTAAGCTTAAGACCATTACGTCTATCTTTTAAATAGTCAGAGTTCATTAGTTTAACAAAGTCTTTCCAGTACTGAGGTTGATTAGCAAAAGCTTTACCAGCCATTAGTGGATTATTAAAACTCCAGTTTACAAAGTTAGCAGCTGATATTGTTTGTAACAATGCAGATCTAGTGTTAAGGAACATAGTAACACCAGTTGAATTATTTATATAATCTAAAACTTGATTACTTAATCTATTACCACCTGATGTTCTATTACTACCAGACTTCATACGAGAAAGCGTATTCTCCATGGCTTCTCTATATTTTTTACCATAAGCTGCTTCAAGCTTATTTAAGTTTTCCTTACTAAATATAATATCAGCATTCTGTTTCCAAGGTTCTAGATATTTAGCTCTTTTAGTTTTGTTAAGAACTTCTATAAGATCTGTTGTTATAGTACCTACAGCCCAATCTTTACCTGGAGTATTGTATCCATCACCTTTTGTTATTTCAAATATTTGATCAGCAAAAGATTTTAATTTACCATCACCTTCAATTATGTCATTTAATTCTTTAAAATCAGACTTAGATAATCCAGGAACATCTTTACCTTCTTTTCCCCACATGTAAACCCTTACAGCTTGCTCATTAGTAAAACCTGATTTAGTTTCTTTTCTAAGATCTGTTGGAACATCTAGTTCTTTTTTAAGAGCTTTAAAGTCTGCCATTAAATTTACTCTATCTCTTGATAAATTATCTGTAGCTCTAGTGTAAGGATCAAATAAATTCTTTTGATAAAAATCTAATGCAGCTTCACCTTTTCTACCTTTTGGCAGTGTAGCATACAATAAACCTAAGAAATCTTCAGCAGATGGTGGTATAAAGAATTTTTGTTTTCTAGCTTTATTACCTCTTATTTCAGCTTTAATATCTGAAAATACTTTCTCTGCACCTATACCTGTTTTTTCTTCTAGTATTTTATTAAAGTCTTCACTTAGTTTTTCGCTAGCATTCATTCTAGCTTGTTGAACTTGTGACTTAACATCTATAACATCTAATACTTTTTCAACTTGAGCTACTTGCTTTTTTCTAGGTTTAGTTATTTCAAAATCATAACTACTTTTTTCTGGTGCAATAAAGTTATTACTTTCCCAAACATCTGTTTCCCAACCTAGTTTCTTAGCAACCTTGTCCATTAAAGTAGTATATAGTTTAACTCTACTTTGTTCAGATTTAAGAGAAGAAAACTCAAGTCTTTTTATTTTAGGGGTTTTACCTATTATATCTAACAATCCATTATAAACAGTTCTAATAACTTTAACAGCATCACCTGTTCCAGTCATATCTATTCTACCGCCTAGGTTAAATTCTACATCAAAACTTCCTTTACTGTCTCTAGCATCTAAATTAAAATTATATTTCTTTCCAGCTATTTCAAAATTAGTTTTTATATTACCAGCTTCATCTGTTTTCCAATCTAACTTTTTTGTTTTCTTTTCACTGAAGTTCATTTTATTTTCTTTAGCTAGTTGAACTTTAGATTTAACATCGAGTTGAGACATTGCTTTTCTAACTGCTTTAACGTTTTGAGGTGCATCATCTGCAAAATAAAAATCATTATAACCTTTAGCTGCTTTGTCTAATATCCAGTCAGCTTTAGCTTCACCAGTAGAATTACCTAGCCCAGTTATATTTTTTATAGGTATATCAATACCCATTTCTTTTAAAAATCTATGTATTGCGGGTGCAGCTTCAGGCGCTCTAGCGGTCAATATAAATATATCTCTTTCACCTTTAGCTTCTTTCATTGTTTTCATTAGATCAAACAATGGTCCTTTACCACCTTCAGTTACTTTGTTGAAGTCAGAAAAATCCATCTCCCAGCCTTTACTTATAAGATCTAATCCTTTTTTAGCAAAGTCTTCAGCGTTTAAAGTTATTTTTTTACCATCTTTTTCTGCAAATACTTTATTATTACTAGTACCTACAGTATCATCAAAGTCAAATACTCTAATTTTTTTAGGGTTTTTGTTAACTTTTCTAGCTAATGATAAAGCTTTATCTCTTTTGCTGAGCTCATCTCTTATTTGAGTATCTGTAAGTTTTTCACTAGCATTCATACTAGCTTCTTTAGCTACTTCAATATTATTATTTTTAACTTTAGCACGAGTCTTAGCATTGTCAGCTTCTTGCTTAAGTCTAGCACCATCAGAATTTAAATCTTTAAATTCATATTTAGCAAGTTGCTTTTTTAGTATTGGTAATCCGTAATCTTCTATAAATTGCTCAGCAATAGTTTTACCTCTTCCATTACCACTTAAGTATAAAGAAGTTTCAGCACTTCCTTTTAATAAATAAGTATTTATCATTTTATTAGCAGAGTTAGACTTTGCTGCCCCACCCATTTCTTTACTATCTTTAAACTCTTTACCTTCATAAGTAGTTAAAGCTTGAGACATTTCACTAACTAATTTGTCTATAGCTAAGTTTACTTTTGGATTAGATAAGTCATTCTTGTATTTAGACAATATACCTAAAAAATCACTACTAACATTGAATTTTTCTTTCATATGTTCATTATGTAGAGTTTTTGCTGGATCTTTTGAACCAGCAGATTCTACCATTGTAACATACTCCATTGGAACTAATCCACCTAAAATACCTTTTTGATGATTTGTTTGCAATTGTAATAATCTAGCTAAATCTTCTAAACCCTTTTTTGTAGGGTTTTTTCTATATCTATTTTTTAATCCTTTTAATAAATATTTTATAGCTTCCCTGTTAGCCTCTTGAGTTAATTCAAAACCGTTTTCAGTTCCTCTTAGATCTGGATGTGTTAATATATCTCTACCGTTGTTTATTAAAAAATCTTTAAACTCTTGTGATTTAGGATCAAACCTTTCATTAGCTTCTTTTAATGTTTGTTTCCACTCTTTTTTCAAACCACTAGAATTCCAGTTTGGTTGAAATACTCTTCTCATCCATCCTTCTACTTCTCCTTTACCACGCCCTTGTAACATATCATCCATCAATGCGCGAGTAACTCTTTCTCCTCCCATTTTTTTACCCATGCCTAAAAATGCTTCTATAGCTTGTGCTAAGTATTTAGCTCCACCGTTGTTCATCTTTTCTACCGAGGGAAATATATCAGCTGCTGTTTTTAGATTATCTACATTTCTTTTAATAAATTTTTCATCTCCTTTAAATAGTTCTCTATCTGGAGATTCAATATATTCAATATCTTTATACCCAAATTCTTTAGCAATGGCAGGATATGCTTTTTTCCAAGCTGTATATTGTCTTTCAACATTAGCCATTTCACCTGGTGACATATCAGCTTCTTCTACTATTTCTTTATTTTTTAATAAATCTCTTTTTGCTTCACCAATAATTTGTAATAAGTCTTTTCTATTATCTATTCCTATCTTTAAAGCTTTACCGATAAATTTAGCTTCTTCTTTGTTTAGTTTGTTTCTTTTTACTAAATCAGGAAGTTTTAAATTTGGATCTTTTAAAGAATCTTCTATAGACTTTTTAATTTTTGCCGATGCTTGTAAATTACCTAACCCAGCTCTTAGATCTGCTTCTAATTGTTTGTTTTCTGTAGAAAGACTTTTTCTTAATGCTTCATTAGAAGTTTTTAATGCTTCGACACCAGCCATACCTTTGGCAAACTGACCATGTATTGTTCTGTCATAATTAGCTAAATCTTCACCTATTAATAAATCTTTCTTAATCTTGTTTAATACTTCTGGTGTAGGATTTATAAATTTACTTTTTAATCTTTTAG
>Ga0209716_1001060_pt1 | contig 22053 bp, 29 predicted proteins | sample COGITO_mtgs_1205_FD_184811 | JGI IMG/M metagenome (GOLD analysis project Ga0209716, IMG submission 184811) | Pelagic marine microbial communities from North Sea - COGITO_mtgs_120531 (SPAdes) (version 2) | ecosystem: Environmental > Aquatic > Marine > Epipelagic ...
ACAACCATATCTTCAAGAAGTTCCACCTAAGGCAATGTATTTAGCATTAATTGACTTACTCCCAAAAGGTAGACACTTTATGAAGTATATGAAACCAAAGGGTGCAAATAAATATGAAAACTGGTTGGTTGAATTAGTGGCTAAACACTACCAAAGTTCTAAATTGGAAGCCGAGGATTATTTAAATATATTATATTCTACTAGAACAGGTAAGGAAAGAATAAAACAATTATCAGAGGATTATGGAACTGACCCAAAGATAATAAAAAAATTAAAATTAAAAATATAATTGAGAAAAGTTTGGTAATCCCAAACTTTTTTCGTATATTAGTAATATAAACAAAATAATTATGCCAAGAGTAAGTTTTTCACAGTATTCAACATATTCATCATGTCCTCGTTCATACAAACTGAGATACATTGATAAATTAGGTGAATCATCAGCGAACATATATACGATTTTCGGAACGAGCATACACGAAACGATTCAACACTTCCTTTCGGTAATGTATGGAGTTTCTAAGAAACAAGCAATGGAGATTGATACTGATAAGTTGCTATTGGAATGGATGAGAAAAGAATACATCAAAGAAAATGATAAATTAACTGAGGGTATTATATGTACCCAATTGGAGTTAGAAGAGTTTTATGGAGATGGTAGAAGGATATTAGAATGGTTTAAAAATAAATTAGATAAGTTTTACACAAAAAGTGGATTTGAGTTAGTAGGAATTGAAATTCCTTTGAATGCCAAAATTAAACAAGGTGTAAGTTTTATTGGATTTATTGATGTGGTAATGAGAGATTTATCAGACAATTCTATAATCATTATTGATTTAAAGACATCCACAATGGGGTGGAATAAATACCAAAAAGCAGATAAGTACAAAAATGCACAAATAGTCATCTACAAGAAGTACTATTCTGAGCTATTTCAAATTCCATTAGATAAGATAAAAGTGGAATATCAGATTATGAGAAGAAAACTCTATGAAGATGCACCATTTCCAATTCCTCGTATTTCAAGGCATGTACCGGCAAATGGTAAACCAACTGTAAATAAGGTTCATAGTGAGTTTATGAATTTTGTAAATGAAGTATTCGATGATGAGGGTAAATTTAGAGATTTGCCTTATCCTAAAGTACCAGGTGATAGAAAAAAGAATTGTAAATTTTGTGAATTCCTAAGTAGAGGTTTATGTGATGGTATTGTATAACGGAAAATAAATATCTATATACTTATATATAAATGTATATGATATGAACACAGAAACTAAACTAACAACCGTAAAAATTATTAAAGGTGTGTATTCTAATTTTAAAAGGGTATCCTTTGAATCAGATGTAACACTTCAAAAACTAGTAAACAGAACGGTTGAACGATATGTAACCGATGATGATTTTAGAAAAGAGATGAATGAATATCTCACCCTACAAATCTCAGGTTCCCAATTTTAAAGAAAAAAGTTATATTAATAAGTTATGAGTAAAAAGAAAAAGATTCTTCTCCTTTCAGATGATATGAGGATGAGTAGTGGTATCGCCACTATGAGTAAAGCATTAGTAATGGGTACTCTAAATGAGTACGATTGGTTCCAAGTAGGAGCAGCAATTAAACACCCCGATAAAGGTAAAGTTTTAGATTTATCTGTTGATATGCAGAAACGAACTGGTGTAGAAGATGCTTCGGTTAAAATCTTACCTTGGAATGGTTATGGAAACGCTGATTTGTTACGACAAATTATGAATTCCGAAAAGCCTGATGCTATCCTTCACTTTACTGACCCACGTTATTGGACTTGGTTATATGATATGGAACACGAAATCAGAGAAAGCTGCCCAATTCTTTATTATACAATATGGGATGATTTACCAGACCCATTATATAATAGAAACTACTACGAAAGTTGTGATTGGTTAGGTGCTATTTCAAGACAAACATATGGAATAGTAAGTAGGTTAACATCTTTAACTGATAAACCAACATGGAAACCTCATTCAGATTGGCAAGTTGCATATGTACCACATGGTATAAATGAAAACGAATTCAAACCAACCGAAGTACCTTCAGATTTCAGAAATAAGATATTAGCTGGTAAAGAATATGATTTTGTATTCTTCTGGTCTAATAGAAATATCAGAAGAAAGCAACCTTCGGATGTTATTATGGCATTCAAAGAATTTTGTGATAAAATTGGTAAAGAGAAAGCTTCAAAAGCTGTATTGCTAATGCACACAAATCCAGTTGATGAAAATGGTACTGATTTGCCAAAAGTTGCTGAAACTCTTGCACCTGATTGTAACGTAGTATTCTCAACTGCTAAATTATCAACTGAACAATTAAATCTTCTTTACAATATAGCCGATTGTACAATCAATATCGCAGGTAATGAAGGATTTGGTTTAACAACCGCAGAATCGGTAATGAGTGGAACACCTATCATTGTAAATGTCACAGGTGGATTACAAGACCAATGTGGATTCAAAGTAGATGGTAAATATCTAACTGCCGAAGATTACATTGAGATTGGTTCACTTCACAAATGGAGAGATTGGGAAGATAAAGTAACTTGGGGAGAATGGGCTACACCAATTTGGAGTAGAGCACAATCATTGACAGGTTCAGTACCAACTCCATATATTTGGGATGATAAAATAGATGTAACTGAATTATCAGAAAAATTGGAGAAAGTTTATAATACTCCAAAAGAAGAATTAACAAAAAATGGGTTAGAAGGAAGAAGAGCATTTATTGAAGATATGGGATTATCTCAGAACAATATGTGCCAACAACTAATTAATGGTGTTGAAACTACTTTCAAAAACTTCAAACCGAGAAAACGATACGAATTATTTAAAATTGCATAAAAAGTTATGAATAAACCTTTATTAGTATATCAAGCTCCAGTATTCACTAGAAGTGGTTATGGAGACCATGCGAGAGATATTTTGAGAAGCTTATTTGAGTTAGATAGGTACGATATTAAGATTGTACCAACTAGATGGGGAAACACTCCTCAGAACCAAGCAGACCCAAATACTGAATTCGGTAAACTTATGTTATCGAATATAGCAACTCAAGTAAATAGAAAACCAGATATCTTTATGCAGATGTCTGTTGCTAATGAATTCGAACCAAAAGGAAACTATAATATTGGTATTACTGCTGGTGTGGAAACAACTGTGGTTCCTAAAGAATTCTTAGAAGGTGGTAATAAAATGGATTTAATCATTGTACCATCTCAGTTTACTAAATCACTATTTGATAAAACTCAATTTCAAGAGCAAGATAAACAAACTAAACAAATTATTAAAACTTTCAAAAATGAAAAACCTTGTGAGGTTCTATTTGAAGGTGTTAATAAAGAATTATATGAAAATCCAACTATAACTGATATAGATGTATTGGATGGAATAGAAAGTGATTTTAACTTCTTATTTGTTGGACATTGGTTAAAAGGACATTTAGGACAAGATAGAAAAGATGTAGGAATGGTTATTAAAACATTCTCTACTGTTTTCAAATATCTACCTAAAGATAAAAGACCAGGTCTTATCCTTAAAACATCACATGCTGGATTCTCGGTTATAGATAGAGAAACCACTAGACAAAAAATAGAAGATGTCATCAAAGGGATAACGGATGTACCACCAATTTATTTATTACATGGCGATTTAAAGGAAACTGAAATGGTTGAACTTTATAATCATTCTAAAGTAAAAGCAATGGTTTCATTTACAAAGGGTGAGGGGTATGGTAGACCTTTGGCAGAATTTGCAACAACTGGAAAACCAATAATTGTTTCTAAATGGAGTGGTCATGTAGATTTCCTACCAGAAGAAAATACAGTTTTCTTAGATGGTCAATTAACAGATGTACATGATTCAGCAGCAGATAAATTCTTACTAAAAGAATCTAAGTGGTTTACTGTAAATTATTCAGATGCAGCCAATAGGATTTATAAGGTATTTAATGAATATGATTCGTATCTTAGTAAATCGGCAGGATTGAGAACAAATATATTTAATAATTTTACAATGGAAAAAATGACTGAATCATTAGGTAAGATTATGGATAAGTACGTTAATAACGTTCCAGTTCAGAAACCATTTCAATTACCTAAATTGAATAAACAAAAACCATTTCAATTACCTAAATTGAATAAACAAACACCAACATTAGAAACCCCAAAATTAAAGTTACCAAAATTAAATAAGTTATAATGAATCATTCATCAAAATATAGATTATTACAAGAGGGAACTGGTAAAAGAGTTTCTAAAACAAACCTACAACCATATGGTGTGTATAAAATAAGTACATATAAATATGCTGATGGCAATAAGGAAAGATTAGCAGGTTCAGAGGAAACAATTATATTTGTTACGGGAATATACCAAAAAAAGATTTCTGCACTTAAATTATCAAATATACAGCCAGTAGATTTCTTCAAATGGTTTAAAAAACTAACAAAAACCGATAATGTGGTTAATGATTTATTGGAATTACCACAAATTGGTTTATATGACTTAGGCGAAACATTTGATAAAGGTGGTGATAGAGTATATAATGGTTATATAAAAAACAATAAAGATTTTGTAGCAAAGGGTGCTGCATATAGAACTTACAATATGGATGGGATTCAATATTCTACCGAAATATTTTTTAAACAAGATACTTTAAAACAATACTATGGTTAATGTTACATATGGAATAACAGTTTGTAATGAAATAAAAGAAATTACAACATTAGTAAACTTTCTTCATCCCAGAATACAATCTGATGATGAAATTCTCATTCAATATGATGAAGGTGGTGTAACTGATGATGTGATGGGTTATTTAAGAATTATAAATGATTTGCATGATAATGTAAACGTTATAGGATTTCCTCTAAATAAAGATTTTGCATCTTATAAGAATAACCTAAAAAATCATGCTAAAGGTATTTTCATCTTTCAAATAGACGCAGATGAAATACCAAATGAATATTTGATTACAAATATGCATGATTTATTGGAATCAAATAAAGATATTGATTTGTTCTTTGTTCCAAGAGTAAATACAGTTGAGGGATTAACTGATGAACATATCCAAAAATGGAGATGGAACGTAAATGAAAAAGGTTGGGTTAATTGGCCGGATGTTCAGACACGAATTTATCGTAGAACTTCTGAAATCGAATGGGAAGGTAAAGTACATGAACGAATAAAAGGTTACAATACAATGACTTATTTACCAATAGAAGAGGAGTATGCATTGTATCACCCAAAGGACATAAATAGACAAGAAAAACAAAACGCATTATACGAAACTATATAAATGGTAAGACATAATTTTCCAAAAGAAGTCATATCAGAATTATTCAAACGTGAACCAATAGATGTCTGGATTAATTCATTTGGTGGGTGTAGGTCGAATTATATAAGAGATTGTATCAAAGATAGTTACACTACATATAATAACGCCTACGAACTAGCTGCATGTCATTATAGTACACCATTAGATGTACAAGTTGGTAGTGGTATTTTTTGTTATACTGAAGATGTTGGTATAGCTATATCATCTCAAATAAAAAGAGGGATGCATCACAACTTTCAAAAGTTAATGGGTGGTAATGAGGAAACTCCATTTGATATTGGTGTATGGTTAGAAAACATAGACAAACAAATAGATAATTGGACTACTCCATCTCACTTTCCAATTGTAATTATTAATACTGATGTAGTTGGTGATTATAAAGAAAAGTTTGAAGATGTATATGAAGTAGATATGTTACCTTTTAAGGAACGTAGTACATCAGAATATATTGATGATGTAAAGCCATACATTGACGAAATAGAAAAAATTAATAATAAATTAAGAAACTTACCAAATTTTACTATAAATGGAAAACATAATATTATTTATTAAAAGTTATAGGGGTGATTTAGACAGATGTGTATCACTAACAGAAAGTATAGCTAAATTCAATAGAGATAATATACCACTATATATTTCAGTACCAACTGATGATATTGAGTTGTTTAAAGAACGTACTCCATTTAATACCAACATAATCTCAGATGATACAATAACATCAAACTCAGAAGGATGGGTAGGTCAACAATTTGTAAAATCTTTAGTGTATAAATTAAATATATGTAGATTTTATGTGTGTATTGATTCGGATGCATATTTCTTTAAAGATTTCTACATATCAGATTTCTTATATTCCAATGATATACCATATATGGTCATGCATGAGAGAGATGATTTTTATGAATTTGTAGATAGATTCCCAGAGTTACAAACTTATGATGTAAGAGCTGGACATGAAGCTGAATATAAATCTATTATGTCTCATTTTGGTAGAGAAGGTAAAATATACCATTATGGTATTTCTCCTTACATATGGGATACTAAAGTTTGGAAATGGTTAGATGATGAACATAATATTGAAAAACTATTTGAAAAACACCCAAATGAGTTAAAGTGGTATGGTGAAGCTGCACTTGCAATGGGTGCACCAATGATGCCAACCTCACCATTATTTAAAGAATTTCACTTTCCTGGGCAATATGAAATATATAAAAAATTGGGTTGGGAAGAAAAACACTTTCATAAACAATACATGGGAATAGTAATGCAGAGTAATTGGGGAGCACCTTTAAAATATTAAGAATGATAACATTTTGTATTTCAACATATAATAACTTAGAATATTTGAAGATAGCAATAGATAGTGTTCGTAAGAATTCTTACTACAAAAATTCTCCATTTATCATTCATGCTGAGAATTGTAATGATGGTACTAATGAGTGGCTTACTGAAAATCACAAAAGATATGCTTTACAATGTTATCTTGATAAGAATGAACTTCCTATTGGTATAGGAGGTGGAATGAACTATTGTGCTGATAAAGTGAAAACTGAGTACATTATGTTCTTACATTCAGACTTTTATGTAACACCAAATTGGGATAAATCTCTAATGGATACATATAACAAATATCCAAATGAAAAACTATGGGTAAACTCACATAGAGTAGAACCACAAATGTTTCCTGATTCACAAAGTAGACCAGGTACAGTTGTAGTTCCAAAAGAATCATTTGGAGCATATCATAATGATTTCAATTCAGAGTTGTTTGATAAATACGCTAAACAATTCACTTCAGAAAATAATTTTGAGATTCCAAAAGGTGAAGGTGTGAGTGGATTAATTAAAAAAGAACATTGGGATGAAATTGGTGGAAATGACCCATTATTTGCTCCTGCATCTTGGGATGATATGGATTTATTCCTAAGAATGTTACAAAAAGGGTTTAGATTCATTTTACCAACTACATCTTTGATTTGGCATTTTGGTGCTAGAGGTTCACACAGATTAGAAGAGAACAATGGTAAAACATCTGAAAGACAGATGAGGGCAGAATATAATAATAGTCAAAAGTGGTTATCTAAATGGGGAGGACCACCTACTTTTGATGAATATGAAATGATAAAAGGAATAGAATAATGATTACAGCAATATTAAATGGTTATAAAAGAGGAGACCACCTCAACGAACAATTAAACGCATTAAGAAATCAAACAGTTAAACCTGATGAAATTCTATTGTGGTACAATAATCCAGGTGATAATGATTTATTAAATTACGATATAGGTTCAGAGATTCCAGTTGCATATTGTAACTATAACTTCGGAGTGTGGGCAAGGTTTTACTTTGCTATGAATGCTAGAAACCCTTATGTATGTATATTTGATGATGATACCATTCCTGGTAAACGATGGTTAGAGAATTGTATGAAAACAATGGAAACTAATGAAGGTCTATTAGGAACAGTTGGGTTATTATATCCAAACCCAATACTACCTCAAAATTCATCTTATTATGAACACTATTTAAGATTCGGATGGCCAAAAGCAGGAAATAATGATAAAGTGGTTCAAGTTGATTTAGTTGGACATAGTTGGTTCTTTAAGAAAGAATGGTTATCCCATTTCTCAAGAGAATTACCAGACCCAAAATACAATACTTGTGGTGAAGATATGCACTTTTCTTATATGTTACAAAAGTATGCTAATATTCCTACATTTGTACCACCACATCCAAAAGATGATATGGAACTTTGGGGAAGTTTAAAAGGTGGCGAATATGGTGGAGATGCAAACTCTTTATGGACTTCGAATCAAACAAACGTAGAAGGTACTCCATTCAGACAAGTTATGAACGAATATTTTAGAGAACAAAGATTAAAAGGTTGGAAATTAGTAAATGAAAGATAAACCAATATTATTATGTTTTGGGACTAGACCCGAATGGTTAAAGATTAAACCGTTAGTCAAACTTATGGATAGAAGTGAGTATAAACTTTTATTTACAGGTCAGCATACCGATTTGTTGAAAGATGTAGAGGTTAATTATAAAATAACCATATCCAACAACTCCAACAGATTAGATTCAATCATATCAGATTGTATGTTACAATTTCCAAATGGGGATTTTAGAGGAGTATTAGTTCAAGGTGATACTGGTTCAGCATTTGGATGTGCAGTAGCTGCATTCAATCGTAAGTTACGAATCTATTATTTAGAAGCTGGTTTACGAAGTGGAAACTTACAACATCCATATCCAGAAGAAGGATATAGACAGATGATAGCTAGAATCGCCAATGTTAACTTTGCACCAACTGAATTATCATCTGATAATCTAAAAGGTGAAAAAGTACATGGTGAAACATTTATAGTAGGTAATTCAGTATTAGATAACTTAACTGACTTAGGTGAATGTACAACTGAAAATCTTATATTAGTAACATTACATCGTAGAGAAAATCTACATTGGATGAGTGAATGGTTTACTGAAATTGAAAAGTTGGCAGTATCCAACCCACAATTTAAATTTGTGTTACCAATACATCCAAATCCAAAAATAAGAGAACATAGACCGTTGCTACGTAATGTGACAGTTGTTGAACCAATGGAGCATAAATATCTAATCAACACATTACGTAAATCAGTATTAGTAATATCAGATAGTGGTGGTTTGCAGGAGGAAGGTACATTCTTTAACAAAAAGGTAATTGTATGTAGAAAAACAACCGAAAGACCCGAAGGTTTAGAAACAGGTCATTTACATATGTGTGAAACACCAAAAGATTTAAGTGATTTATTTGGTAAACTCATAAAAAATCCGTATATTAGAACATCATGTCCATATGGAGATGGTTACACATCTAAAAAGGTATTAAAAATATTAAGAAATGAAGAACTTTAAGATTACTTTTTTAAACCATGCATCGTTTGCAATAGAAACTGATAAATCAATAACATTGGTTGACCCTTGGTACTTTGGTAGAATATTTAATAATAGTTGGGCATTATTAAATGATACCGATGATTCGGAAATTGATTATTCAAAAGTTAAATACATTTCAGTTTCACACGAACACCCAGACCATTTACATTGGGCAACATTAAAACACATTCGTTCAAAAAACGATGAAGATATTACTGTAATATTCCCTCGCCGAACAAATCCAAATGTAATGGATGAGTGTAAGAAATTAGGTTTCAGTTTTGCATATATTGACCATTATATTGAAACTGAAATTGAAGATGGTTATACAATAACCACATTCCCAGAAGGACATGATAGTGCTTTGGTTTACCGAATTGGTGATAAAGTAATTTGTAATCAAAACGATGCATATTTGGATGAGCATGTTCTTCCTAAGATGAAAGAGATGTTTCCTATAATTGATATTTGGTTATTCCAATTCAGTTTAGCTGGTTATTATGGTAATAGTACTGAACCGGATGTTATTAAACAAAAAGGAACCCAATTCCATATTGATAAGTTTATTCAATATCAAAATTACCTACAACCAAAAATGAGTGTACCATTTGCAAGTTATGTTTATTTTTGTAAGCAGTATAATGATTATATAAACGATTATGCAGTTGGATTGAACGATATATTATCCAGAGTACAATTCCCAACTCAAATACCATACTATAACGAAGAAATATCACTGACATCTATTGATAATAATGAATTGAATTTAGAAAAGTGGGAAGATGATATTCAGACTGGTAGAGATAATATAACAAATGTTAGTGAATTTGTAGGCGAGGATGTCATATTAATGGAACTAAACAAATTGTATGAGAAGGGATATCGTATTGATACACCTGGTAAAGTTATTTTAGAGTTCTTTGATTACCACAAAAATTTGGTAATTAACACAACCTCAAAGGAATTCAATTTCATTGAAAAAGAACAAACTCCACTACAATGGGTCGCTGGTATTTTACCAACCGAAGAACTATATGCATACCTAAAAGCACCGTGGGGTGGCGATACCTTAAACATTACTGGTGCTTTTATTAAAAAACACCAACATCTTTGGCATATCTTTTTAATGGCTAGAGAAAAATTATATAAAAGATAATATGAGACAGAAAAGTTTTAGAGATGATTTTGTATTTTTTCGTACAAAATTAAGAGAAAACGAATCATTTGCATTTGTTAGATTTTCCGATGGAGAACAATATATATTGGATAATACAGAATTAAAATTAGACCAAGGTTTAATTCAAATTGGAAATCGAAAACAAGGTGGTGTTTATAAACCAGCCGATTTTAAACATTTTGACCCAATCCAACATAAGAGTGTTAGGGATTTACTTATGGAATCTTATTTACATAAACAACCTAACTATTTTAAAGGTATTGGTTGTCCTTGTTGTAATGGGAATGAGTATAAAGATAGACAATTAAAAATGGTAGGTGGCGATTCGGATGATTTGACTTGGGCAAACCTTTGGGTAAATGGAAACTATCCAATGTTTATTTCTGAAATTTTACCAATTTTTTATAGTAGAGATTGTGTATTTGTTGGACACAAAGATGCAAACTTAGATAAATTACCATTTTTTGTGAAAGACTTTAGGGTTGGTTATAATGCAATGGTAAATGATTTGAGTGTAATTGATGATATTGATAATTGGATTACCGAAAACAAAATTGAAAATCACACATTCCTTTTTTCAGCATCATCTTTCACTAATATTGCTGTTTACAAATTATACAAAAAACACCCAAAAAACACTTATATTGATATTGGTACTTGTCTTACTCCAATGATGGATATGCCAACTCATAGAGGTTATTTGGAAGCATATTGGGGTTATAAAGGAGGAAAGGACTTACAAAAAATATGTAAATGGAATTAGTAGAATGTTCACCACAATATTGGGAATTCGTAAGAGTTCTCAGAAACGATGACAGAGTATTAGATGGGTTCATTAAATCTGTTTATATTACTGAAGAGATGCAAAAATCTTATATGAAGAATCACTCTCAGTTTTACCGAATCGCTTTGGTTGATGGAAAGCCAGCCGGATATGTAGGTGTTATTGAAGATGATATCAGAGTATGTACTCACCCTGATTTTCAAGGTAAGGGAGTTGGTAAGTTTATGATAAACCAATGTATGAACATTTGGCCATCCGCATTTGCAAAAGTAAAAATGGATAATGAAATAAGTATCAAAATGTTTGAAACTTGTGGATTTACCAAAAAGTTTTATATACTAACAAAAAATTAAAATATGCTACATAGTCCATATAAAATAGTAAGAATGTTTGAAGAGGAGATAGCAGAATATACTGGCTCTCCATATGCAGTATCAATAGATAGTTGTACAAATGCTTTATTCTTAGTTTGCAAGTATTTGGAAGTAAAGGAAGTAACGATTCCATCACAAACTTATTTATCAGTACCACAATCCATAGTTCATGCTGGGGGTGATGTTATCTTCGATAAGAGTGCAGAAACTAATCATTGGAAGGGTATGTACCAATTGAAACCATATCCTATTTGGGATGCTGCAAAAAGATTGACATCGAATATGTATGTTCCTAATCAGTTTATGTGTTTATCATTCCATATCAAAAAACTACTTCCTATTTGGAAAGGTGGTATGATTCTAACTGACAATGAAGATGCATATAATTGGTTTAAGAAAGCAAGATATGAAGGTAGAAGTGAAAAGTACTATAAGGATGATGATATTACATTTCATGGTTGGAATATGTACATGACTCCTCAACAAGCAGCACATGGGTTATCGATGTTTCAAAACTATCCTGAACATATGAGTGATTTGGGTGAAGATAATGGATATAGAGATTTAACTGAATTTACAGTATTTAAAGATTTTAAAAAGATATAATAATGAAAGTAGATAAATTAATTAGTAAAAACCAACCATCAAATTGGTTCACTGAAATTACTAATGAATGCAGAAGTGAGTATCCGATACATTTAGTTGATATTGATGCAAGTGAAGTCTGTATAGATATGGGTTGTAATGTAGGTGGATTTAGTGAAGCATGGAATTATAGATTTCATAATATACTTGCCATAGATGCATCATCCTATAATGTAGAACAATATAAAAGTAGACACGCTAATAAAGTTTTACACAATGCAGTATCATCAAACGATGGTGATATTGCAAAGTTAAAAAAATATATGTGTGATGACGATGAGACAACATCTGGGAACTTTTCAATAACAGGATTCGTATATGAACATAATCAACATGGGTGGGGTGGTGATGAATATGAAGAAGTTACAACCATTTCATTAGAAACTATTTTAGAGATGGTTGGTGGTAAAATTGGTTTGTTAAAAATTGACATAGAAGGTGCAGAGTATGATGCTTTATATGGTAAGGATTTATCAAAAATAAAGTACATAACGGGTGAATTTCATAATTTTTTAGGTAAAGAAATTCACAATAAACTATTTGAATGGATAGAGAAAACCCATATAGAAATATATACAAATGGTGGTGGAATGATTGGTAATGGTATTAATAGTCACTTTCAAAAAATGTGGAAAATAAAATAATAGAATAATGATACAAATAGAAAAAAACAAATTATATCTTGTAACTGGTGGTGGTGGTTTTTTAGGGCAACCATTAGTAAAGCATATACTAAATGAAGGTGCAAGAGTTAGAATTATAGGTAGAGATGAAGGTACATTGGTAATGATGAAGGAAAGACATCCAAGTATAGAAATACATCCAGGTGATATTTCCGATGAATTTGAAGTAAAACAAGCAATGAAAGATGTAGATGGTGTATTTCATTTGGCAGCATCTAAGCACGTTGGTTTAGCCGAAACGTTTGTACGTGAGAATCTAAAAAGTAATGTAATTGGTTCATTTAACATATATGAACAATCTTTAAAGCAAGACTTAGATTTTGTATTAGCAATTTCTACTGATAAGGCAGCCCAAGTTGTTGGTGTATATGGAGCTACTAAACTAATGATGGAAAGATTATCTAAACAATACCAGAATTTAAATCCAAATTGTAAATATCGTATCGTAAGGTATGGTAACGTATTGTATTCAACAGGTTCGGTATTGTGTAAATGGAAGGATTTAATAGAACAAAATAAAGAGTTAATTGTAACCGAACCCGATGCTACACGATTCTTTTGGACAGTAGAACAAGCTATTGATTTAATTTTAGATTGTATGGAAAATGCTATTGATAGTACACCATATTGTCCTAATATGAAATCAATGAGTATAAAGAGTTTATTAGGAGCAATGGTAGAAAAGTATGGTAACTCCAATTGGGACAGTTACCCTATTAAGATAATAGGATTGCAACCAGGCGAAAACTTCCATGAAAAGGTATTAGACGAGGGCCCCTTTTCAAATGAAGTTGAACAATTTACCATTGAAGAAATTAAAGAATTAATATAAGTATGAATTTAACAACCATAGTAGGAACTTGTGATTCGTATTTGGATTTAATTCCAGGTTTTAGTATTTTATATGAACGATACTTCGAACCAAATATAGAAACATTAATAGTTAGTGAAACCGAAGATTTAGATATACCTAAATATAAATTTATAACTCCAGGTAAAAAACAATGGGGTGAACGAATTATTCAAGCAATATCTGAAACCAAAACTGAATATGTATTTTTTGTTTTAGATGATTATTACCTATCTCAGTTGCTAACTAATGAATATATAGAATACCTACTAAAGTTCATGGATAATCGTAAGGTAAATAAAATAATGCTAAGTCCTGTTCCTGATTTTGCTAAGTATGAATATTTGGAAAGTATTAATACGATGCATAAAATGTCCCCTACTAGTCCTTGGTTAACATCAGTACAACCAGCAATATGGAGAAAGAGTGAGTTGTTAAAATTCTTAAAACCAGAATATACTCCGTGGAACTTTGAAGTTAAGGGTAGTGAATTAGCAAAGAACAACATAGAAAATTATTTTGTAGCAAAATTAGATAAACCAATATACTTTAATATGGTTAGAAAGGGTAAACAACCATCACCGGGTTGGGAAGAATTTTTAAAAGAACAAAATTTAACTAAATACATATGAAAATAGCAGTTGTACTTTCTGGTTATTTTGGTACTATTAGTACTAACGATATGCAATCTGGTATAAACTCTCATAAGAAAATAACAAATTTCTTTAAAGATTATGATGTAGATTATTATATACATTCTTGGCAGACTGAGGATAAGGATAAAATAATTGATTTATATAGTCCCAAAAAAACAAAGTTGAAATTGAAATATAAGTTTGAACCACAAATAAATTTTAATATAACTGAAAAGGAAATTTGTGATAATCAAAAATGGTTTGATGATGGATTTGATAGGAATAATACAATGTATAAAAATGCAACAATTTATAATTCATTATCATTTTGCTACTCAAGAAGTTCGGCATTAAAACTAATTGAAGATGATTACGATAGAGTATTTGTAATGAGATTGGATATAGGAAATAAAGGTACTGATGATGTTAATTTCCCACATAAATTTAAATTTGATTCAGATTTAGATAAAATATATACTCCATATTGGAATCAATTAAATATTGGATTGGGTGATATGTGGACTATTATGAATGGTAAAGATGCAAAAGTATTATCTCATATATACGATAAAGTAAAATCATATTATCAAACTGATAGTGAATATGTAAATAAGATGTTAAACGGTTGGCCTATGAGTGAGAAGTGTGAATTCAACACTACAGCTAAAGAACAATTTAGTAACATATGTTTAACTGATAAAACTACCGAATTAATGACATATCCAAAGTGGTATTGTGTAAACAATCATTCATTATATAAATATTTCTTTATTGATATGGATATGTATAAAAAACTAAAATTTATATGAAAACAAAATTAGTGATTTTTGATTTAGATGGTGTGTTGGTTGAAGCTAAAAACATCCACTTTGATGCATTGAATTTTGCATTAGGGTCTGAATATGAGATAAGTTGGAAAGAACATTTATCAACATACGATGGTTTGAAAACCAATCAGAAGTTACAAATGTTAAGCGAACAAAAGGGATTACCAACTGAACTACATAAAGAAATTTGGGAAAGTAAACAAAAGTTGACTTTACAAAAGTTAAAAGAACTACAACCAAATGAATCCCTACAATCTTTAATGAATTCATTAGTAGAGGGTGGGTATAAGATTGCAGTGTGCTCTAACTCAATTAGAAAGACCGTACTAACTGTTCTATCTAAGTTGGGTATAATGGAGTATATGGATTTAGTTATCTCTAATGAGGATGTTAAGAACTCCAAACCACATCCAGAGATGTATTGGAAAGGTATATCAATGATGAGTTGTTTACCTGAAGAAACTCTTATTGTAGAGGATTCACCATACGGATTACTTGCAGCATCTCGTTCAAAAGCTCATGTATTACGAGTAAAGAATCCAACCGAAGTAACTTATACAAATATATTTAAAAAATTAAAAGAAATAGAAATGGGAAAAACAAACGATAACCCTAAGTGGGAAGATAAAAAATTAAATATACTAATTCCAATGGCAGGAGCTGGTAGTAGATTTCAACAAGCAGGATATACATTCCCAAAACCATTAATTGATGTAGAGGGTAAACCTATGATTCAGGTAGTAACTGAGAATCTTAATATGGATGCAAACTTTATCTATGTAGTACAAAAGGAACATAGGGAAAAGTATAACTTAGATACATTACTAAATCTAATCACACCAAATTGTAAGATAGTTGAGGTAAATGGTATTACGGAAGGAGCTGCTTGTACGGCACTTCTTGCTAAGGAGTTTATTGATTCGGATAATCCATTGTTCTTTGCTAACTCAGACCAATTTTGTGAATGGGATTCAACTGAGTTTATGTATAAGATGAATGAAACTGATACCGATGGTGGTATTGTATCATTTAGAGCAACACATCCTAAGTGGAGTTTTGCTAAGATAAATGATGAAGGTTTGGTTACTGAAGTAGCAGAAAAGAATCCAATATCAGATATTGCAACTGTGGGATTCTATTATTGGAAACATGGTTCTGATTTTGTAAAGTATGCAGAAGAGATGATTGAACAAGATGTTAGAGTGAATGGAGAGTTCTATGTTTGTCCTGTATTTAATCAAGCTATCGCAGATGGTAAAGAAATAAGAACATTTGATATACCTAAAATGTGGGGACTAGGAACTCCAGAAGATTTAAAATATTACTTAGAGAATTATGGTAAATAACGTTACATTAGTAATCCCAACGTATAATAATTTACAACACATTAAGAATGCTTATACTTCGATTCGTAAGTACTATCCAACATTAGAGTTAGTACTATTAGATGATGGTTCTTCAGATGGTACATTTGAATGGTTAGAGTTGATTGAGGAAACTGATGAAAATGTAGTTTTATATCAAAGTGAAGAAAGAGTTGGACATACTATCTTATATGATGTAGGTATTGATATGGCTAAAAACGAAATCATTGGTATTATTCACGCTGATATGATTGTTAGTGAAAACTACTTAGAAAATTTACTGAAACATTTAGATAAAGGAAAGGTAGTTTGTGCTACTAGAATCGAACCACCATTACATCCACCTGGTAACGAAAAGATTGTTCAAAACTTTGGTATGGATTTCGATGATTTAAACATTCCAGAATTTGAAGAGTTTGTTAGTAAAGCACAAAGTGAATATAGTAACCAAACTTCTAAAGGTATGTTTGCACCTTGGATTCTTTATAAAGAAGATTTCCAATCAATAGGTGGACATGACCCATTATTCGCACCATTCCCATATGAGGACAGTGATATTTTTCAAAGATGGATATTGGCTGGATTTGAATTAATTCAGAGTAGGGATTCATTTGTATATCATTTAACTTGTAGAGGACATAGATGGAACGATGAAATTCAGAAAGATGATGATTACTATAAGGTGGCATCTAACAAAGCAGCACGAAACTATTTAAGAAAATGGGGAATATGGATTGAAAATGATTCTCATCAATATCCAATTATAAGTCCAAAATATAATATTGAATTTAGAGTATTCAATTGTAGACCTGAATTATTAAAATTATTAGAACCTTGGTGTGATTCAATTTATGTTGACTTATATGAATCTATGATAGATGATTACATAAAAGAGGAACAGCCAAACACACTAATCAATTTATCAGATAAAATAAATAAAACATTTGATTCTGATATTTTAGTTAGAATGGATGGTAATACATTAGCACAAGATGATTTTAAGTTAATTCAGCAATTACCAAAAATTATACAAGATAGTGGAGAAGTTGGAAAATTCAACTTAGGTAATTTGGAACTTACAATAAATGTAATGAAAGAATACCAACATACTTTAATAAACGTAACATAATGAGAAAAACTTTAATTGTAACTCATGTAATGCCATTAGAATTAGAAATGTTTGAAAGATTCATTTCTTATTATAAAAAGTGTTTTAGTTATTTGGATAGTAATGATGATGTAACTATGTATGTTACACTTAATCTAAATCCAAAGTTAACTGATTGGGATAATAGTAAGTTAAAGCAACAATGGTTCATTGATAAATTTACTGAATCTATGATAGGTGTAAAATCACATCTTCAGATTATAGTAGATGAATCGGTATGGGGAACTACACAACAAAAAAGAGATGTTGCTAAATTAGATTATGACCAATTTATATTTGTAGACCCAGATATATCAATACATGAACAACAATTGAAATTACAATTGATGGCAGCTCAACAAATATCAGAGGAATCTGATTTATTTGTACTTTCACCAAACATACCAAGATGGTGGGATACAAGTTGGGATGTATTGGTTCACAAAAGTAGAATGAATAATGAATTAGGTGAGTTTAGAAATAAACAAACATTCATAGATACATTTAAACAAAATCCAACTGAAGTGAGTATTAGAAGATTGAACACATTTAAGTTTGGGTGTGGTATGCATACTTTATATTCTAAGAAGTTTTGGCAAACTATGGAAATACCAATTGAATTTGGAGGTTATGGTTCTGAAGATACCTTTGGTATGATAGCATCAAACGAAGCAGTTAAGTTAGGCGTTGATGTAAGACAATATGTCTTGGATGGGATATACATTACCGAAGATAAAGATTTAAACCACAGAGAACCCTCTTATGTGGATAAGGTTACTGTATTTGAAACTAAGGTGGATGGTAAAAAATATTCAAATGAAATTTTACCACAAGTTGTAGAACGATTCAAAAAATCACTCTTAAACAAATAAACCTAATATTTATACCAAATAAGTTTCGTTAACAAAGGTTTTGTAATTTAATCTAAAAGAAATTTATTATGGCATTTTTTAAAAATATGTTTAAAGACGATAATGACATTAACGAAAAGTCAGTAGTTGGATTTGCATCATTCGCAATGATGTGTATATTCGCTATAGCTGATATCGTTACTGGATTCTTCGGAAAAGATTTAGTAATACAAGAGTTTATCTATAATTCATTTGTAATCATAACACTTGGTTCATTTGGTATAGCTGAAGCTGGTAAAATATTTGGAAAAAAGGAATAATATTCCTTTAAATAAAAGTACATTATATTTATCTTTAGATAACAATGTAACTAATATGAAAAAGTTAAAAAAGTATATCGTTGAAAACTATGATGGAAGATTCACATTCTCACAATTAATGAGTGAGGGTATTCCCAAATTATTTTTAAAGATAGAAGCAGTAAAAAAGGAAATTGCTAAACTAGAAGCGGACAGAAAAAATGCCGTTGTTCCTTATAAGAATGAAAAGGATGAGTCTAAAAGAAAAAAAATACTAAACGTATTAAAAGACTTAACCACTAAGATTAAATCTAGGCAAAAGAATCTACTTCAGCTTAGAGATATGGAAGATAAATATGTATCCCAAATGTCTGCAGACGCAGAATTAGACACTTCAGTTTTTGAAGATACTGATATAGGACATCAAGATAATGAACCAGGTATGTTAATGTCAGATTTAAGTGTGATTGAAAGATATGCTGATGAGTTAGGTGAAATGATGAAGTCATTCGAAGAGATGGATGGAGAAATTGATTTACCACATTGGTGGCAAACTAAAATCATCAAAGCTAAGGATTACTTAGTTGGTGCTAAGCATTACCTAAAAGCTGAATTAGAAAAGACAGACAATATAATACATAATAAAAATAATTAAGAATGCAACCAGAATCTATTTACGCGGTATTAATCACCCTTTTCACAGTATTAGGTTCTGCTGGAGCTTGGAGATATTATGAAAAACGAGCTCAAGAAAGAAAAGAAGATGAAGATTACATCAAAGATGATTGTGCTAAACGGATTGATAGGTTAGAGCAATTATTAGAAAAAAGTGCACTTGAAAAAGATGATTTAAGAGAAAAAATCTTAGAACTTACTAAAGATGTAGCTGAATTGTCTATAAAAGTGAAATACTTAGAAATGGAGAACAAACGATTATTAGAACTCAACACTAATAATTTCACTAAATAAATCTTAATATAATTTGGATTTCTCCAAATAAATTCGTATATTAGTATGTTTATTAAAGAACAAGAAGATATGATTGCAAGAAGTTTATTAATTGAATCAAAGAAACTTAGAGTATTTGATTTTGACGATACGCTTGTTAAAACTACATCATTTATCTACATTACTAATAATGGTAAGAAACGAAAACTTACACCAGGTGAATATGCAGTGTACAGAGAAAAACCAGATGATGTATTTGATTTTTCAGATTTTAATAAAGTACAAGACCCTCAAGAAATTAAAAAGATAACTAATATATTTCGTAGAGTAGTACAAAGTAGTGGTGGAAGTGGTGTTCACATCCTAACTGCAAGAGCTGCACATAAACCTATTAGACAATACCTAAAAGATATTGGTATTAATATGAGTAAGATATATGTAACCGCATTAGCATCTAACAACCCAAAAGATAAAGCAGATTGGATTGAAAATAAGATTGATAATGAAGGATACGATGATGTATATTTTGCTGATGATTCTCCAAAAAACGTTGAAGCAACTAAAAAGATGCTAAGAGGTAAAGATGTTAAGTGGAGAGTTCAATTGATTAAACATTAAAAACTTATATTTATAGTATATGATTAAGTTAACCGACATATTGAACGAAGATTGCTGGAAGGACTACAAGCAAGTAGGTCTGAAGAAGAAGAACGGAAAGATGGTACCAAACTGTGTTCCCGAATCGGTAGTTAAAGAAGAATTATCTTCTCAAGATAGAACGTTAATATATAAGTTGACAACTATGGCATTAAAAGAAATGCCAAAATCTCAAAAACAAAAAGAGATTATAAAAAAACTAAATTTAGTTAGAACTAAAAATGGTATGAAATCATTATCAGAAGATAGTACTATAACTGAAATAGGTATATTTCCTGTAAAAAATTACTTAAAAGGAATAATACCATCTAAAATGTGGAACACAACAACTCCACAGAAAAAAGAACAACTAAAAGCAACGATTAATGATTTAATAAAAACATTAAATCACTTTTGGAAACAACATAATATACCATTTAGAGTTAAAGAATCAGTAGTTACCGAGACAGTAGATAAAGATGATTTAAAAAATGCTAAATTTAGACTTAAAAAGGTTTTAAAGTATTTAGATATTGAATATACGAAAACTAGAAGAGGTGAAAAGTATGTTCAAATCAATTACATACCTATAACAAGACCACAGAGTCAGAATCCTGAATTTGTTAATGTACGTTATGAAGATGAAACAGATTTACAAAATATTGGTAAAGCTTTAAAACTAAAACTAAAAGAATCAGTAATTGATGAAACTGCTAAAAGAGATTACAAAGATGAGTACAAGAAATTTCAATCATCAACCAAATCAAAGAAATACAGAGCAGAACTAAATAAGTACAACAGAGATAAGGGCACTTACGGTAACGGAGATAATAAAGATGCATCTCACAAAGGTGGGAAGATAGTTGGTTTCGAATCAGAAAAGAAAAACAGAGGTAGAGCTGAAAAGAGTAGATTAAAGAAAAATGATTAAGGGTGAGATGAATTTAAATAAGCTTATAGTAGATAACTGGTCAATCGTAGTTGGTTTATTAGTAGCTATATTTACTGCCGGTACTATATTTGCTCAGTTCACTGCTCTTCAAGTAGAGTTGACTAGTGTACATGATAGATTAGATAAAAAAATTAGAGTTATCAACGAATTAGAAGATAGGATAGTTGATATAGAAAAAGAACTTCAGTACGAAAAAGGGTACTTAGAAGGTAAAGGAAAAGAATAGATTAAATAAAAAATGATATCATTAGTAGACATATTATCACAAAATGAGGACTTACGAAAGTGGTTCGGTAAAGGAAAGACTGGTTCTACCAAAGGTGGAGGCTGGGATAGATATAGTTCTACTGGTAAGAAGTTAGGTAAGTGTGGTGATGGTAAAGACGGTGCTGCTTATGCTGCATGTTTATCAAAAGAAAAAGCCAATAAATTAGGGCCAAAAGGTAGAGCAACATTCGTTAATAAAAAACGTGCTGACCAAAAGAAAGCTGGTGATTCTAAAAAAGGTGGTAATAGAACAAAAGGAAAGACTCCAACTTTTTCAAAAACAGGAGCATAACGTTATATAAATGAGTAAACCCATAGTTACGGTAAAAGTT
>Ga0209716_1001061_pt1 | contig 22037 bp, 17 predicted proteins | sample COGITO_mtgs_1205_FD_184811 | JGI IMG/M metagenome (GOLD analysis project Ga0209716, IMG submission 184811) | Pelagic marine microbial communities from North Sea - COGITO_mtgs_120531 (SPAdes) (version 2) | ecosystem: Environmental > Aquatic > Marine > Epipelagic ...
TCTTTTTTTTTTGCCAAAAGGAGTCAATAAAATCAAAACACCTCTCCCATCTGCTGGATTGGCAACGCGTTTAATTAAATTTTTCTTTTCCATACTATTTAATAAACGAGACAAACTAGTTGATTCCATACCTAACTTTGGCCCCAAGGAAGTAGAGGGAGTTCCATTTGGCTCTATATTTAATAAAGCAAATCCTGTAGCCATAGTTGAATCGAATTTAGAAGCTTCTCGATTGTACATTTTACTGACAGCATTCCATGTGGAACGAAGAGCAGCATCAATGGTTTTCTTTCTCATATAAGTGTTATATTGAAACAAATATAATAAAACCTACTATGCATGCATAGTAAATTACGTAAAAAAAAACAATTATTCATAAATTTCATTGATCAAATCTTGGTATTTATCCATCACAACTTTTCGCTTTACCTTCATGGTAGGAGTAAGGTGACCATCGTCAACAGTCCAAGAATTAGATGTTAATCGAATTACTTTTACTTGCTCCCATTTTCCGAATTTGTGGTCATGCAGTCTAATTTCTTTATAGATTTTTTCGATCAAATGCTCATTTTTAGATAAAGCTTCGGGATTGTCATCAAATGAAATCCCTTGTTCATTTAGCCAAAGTTTGGATTGATCAAAATTGGGTTGTATAATAGCAGCTGCCATATTTTTCCCCTCTCCGATGACCATTATTTGTTCAATTAAAAGAGACTGTTTAAGTTGATTTTCTATGACCTGTGGAGCAATGTATTTACCTCCCGAGGTTTTAAACATCTGTTTTTTACGGTCTGTGATCTTAAGAAACCCGTCTACGTCAATCGTTCCAATATCCCCCGTTTTAAAAAAATCTCCTTCCATTACCTCTCGGGTTTGCTCAGGGTCTTTATAGTATCCTTTCATAACATTGGGACCCTTGCAAAGTATCTCACCGTCTTCCGCTATTAAGACTTCAACACCATCAATTATTTTTCCGACTGTTCCAATTTTCAGACCTCTGTTCCTCAAATCATTAACGGATATTGCAGGTGAAGTTTCAGTCAGTCCATAAGCTTCGGCAATAGTCATCCCTGCTGCTGCAAATACCCTTGCCAATCTGGATTGCAGGGGGGCGCTCCCCGAGCAAATGATCTCCAAATTACCTCCCAATGCTGCTTTCCATTTGGAGAGAATCAGTTTTTTAGCGATTGAATGCTTTATACTGTAAATCCATCCAGCTTTATTATAGGGTTCGTATTTAAGACCTACAGCTACTGCCCAAAAAAACAGAGATTTTTTTATCCCTGTCAAATCATTACCCTTGGCATATATTTTATCGTAAACTTTCTCAAGAAGTCGAGGTACAGCAGTCATAAAGTTTGGTTTCACTTCTTTCAGATTTTCACTAATCGTGTCCAATGATTCAGCAAAATAAACTTCAATACTATTGTGTAAATAACCATAGATAAAAGTTCTTTCAAAAATATGGCAAAGGGGAAGAAAGCTCAATGCTTTTTGATTTCTGTCTTCAAAAGGAAATTTTGTTGTAGCTGAAATGACATTGGATACTATATTTCCATGACTCAGCATTACTCCTTTGGGAATGCCAGTGGTCCCAGAAGTATAGATGATCGTCGCAAGGTCATCAGGATTAACATTCGATTTTACTTCGTTGAGCTTTACCTCATTTTTGTTCTCTTTGCCTGTTTGTAGTAGTTCTGACCAATTCTTACACCCCTCTATTTCATCAAAGCTATAAATTTCTTTCATGCCTTTGATTTGCGTTTTTACTGAGGAAACTTTGTCATAAATCTGTTGGTCAGAGACAAAACATAATACACTTTCAGAATGATTGAGGATGTACTTATAATCTTTTGGACTGATATTGGGATAGAGGGGAACCGTTATGGCTCCTGTTTGAAGAATGGCCATATCCATTATAGACCATTCTGATCTGTTGTTGGTTGAAATCAGTGCTATTTTATCTTGGGGTTTAACTCCCATCGCAATAAGGGCAGAACTGATATGGTTAACGTACTCAAAATATTTTTTGGTTGAGAGGGATTCCCACATCCCATTGCGCTTGTCATTGAGACATTTTTCGAGGGGGTGGTTTTCAACTTGAAAACTCAAAATATCAAATATCCGAGAAGGCTCCATTTTGTTCATTGAGTCTAAAGTAATGAAATTTAGCTAATAAAGCATAGCTTTATTTTTTGTCTAACCATTGGTTGGCATTTTCGAAGGCAGTAATCCATGGAGAAAAAATATCATCTCTGCCTTGTGGATAATGGGCCCAATTCCATGGAAAGGTGGAACGTTCTAGATGTGGCATCATTACAAGATGCCTTCCATCTTCACTGCACAACATAGCTGCATTATAATCAGAGCCATTTGGATTTGCAGGGTAAACAGGCTGATGATATTGAGCAGGAATTTGATATTGAGAGGATTCCAACGGAAGATGAAATTTTCCTTCACCATGTGCAGCCCAAATTCCCAGCGTACTGCCCTCCAGCCCTTGCATCATAATGGAAGAGGAAGGTCCAATATTTACGGCAGTAAATTGGCATTCAAACTTTCCGGAATCATTTTGTAGCATTTTGGGAAGTGCTTTGTGATCGGGAGTAATCAGTCCTAACTCGATAAACAATTGGCAACCATTACAGACGCCCAGGGATAGGGTGTCTTTTCTAGCAAAAAAATCGTCCAAGCTTTTTTTAGCTTTTGGATTGTAAAGAAAAGCACCAGCCCAACCTTTAGCAGACGCCAAAACATCAGAGTTTGAAAAACCTCCTACAGCGGCTATAAATTGAAATTCCTCTAAGGTTTTCCTTCCTTCGATCAAATCGGTCATGTGAATATCATAAACCTCAAAGCCAACAGCATGCATTGCATAGGCCATTTCTCTCTCTGAATTGCTTCCTTTTTCTCGGATAATGGCTGCTTTAATTTTGGCACTCTTGGAAGGGTTTAGCCTCCCATTGAACGTATTAGGAAATTTAAACTTTAGCGGTGTGGATTTGTAATTTTCAAAACGTTCTGTCGCGCATTTATTTTGCTTTGCATCTAGGGCTGCTGAGGTAGAAAACCAAACATCACGGTATTTAGAAACGTCTAGTTCCAGTTGATCTTGATGATTTTGAATTTTCAATATGCCAGATTCGTTTACTTTTCCGATGGGGTGACAAGTGATCCCTTGAGATTTAAAATGAGCAGTGAGATCTTTTTCGCTTTGAAGTAAAAGACCAGAGTTTTCGGCAAATAGAAGTGCGGTGGTATCTTTTTCGGTCAATGAGGTTAAATCAATTTCCATACCCACCTTTTGAGAAGGAAAACACATTTCGAGTAAAGAAGTGATCAACCCCCCAGAGGAAATATCATGACCCGAAAAAATATCATTGTTCAAAATCAATACTTGAAGAAGATTGAATGTATTTTTGAACAAGTCCACATCGGCTATTCCTGGTGCTTCGGAGCCAACTTTATTCAATACCTGACCTAATGAAGATCCTCCTAGAACATGCTTTTGGGATGATAGGTTGATATAATATAAGTTTCCCTTTTGTGCCTGGGCTAGGGGAGTAACGATTTTCTTAACGTCCTCACATTGTCCTGCGGATGAAATTATAACAGTTCCTGGAGCCAACACATCTCCTTCCTTGTATTTTTGTTTCATTGACAGCGAATCTTTCCCAGTAGGAATATTGATACCCAGTTCAATGGCAAAATCTGAACAGGCTTTTACTGCTTGATACAATCGATCATTTTCTCCTGGATTGTTGCAAGGCCACATCCAGTTGGCAGAGAGGCTGATCGATTTGAGTCCATCGGTCATGGGAGCCCAAACGATATTGGTCAGCGACTCTGCAATAGCATTGACACTCCCTTTTGCTGGGTCAATCAGACCTATCACTGGTGCATGGCCAATGGCAGTGGCGACTCCATGTTTTCCTTGAAAATCCAAAGCCATAACGCCACAGTTACTCAGCGGAAGCTGCAATTCACCGATGTTTTGTTGTTGTGCCACACGACCTGTCACACAACGATCTACCTTATTGGTTAGCCAGTCTTTACAACCCACGGCTTCCAGCATAAGGACATCACTCAAATAAGCTTCAAAAGCTGAGAACTGGTATGAAGCATTTTCAAAGGGTACTTTTATAGCCTCATCCAAAAGGGTAGTCTTGGGAGCATCTCCAAATAAAGATTCGATAGCCAAATCAATGGGCTTTTCTCCACTTTTATTATTGACAAAGGAAAAATGATGATCTCCTGTTACCTTACCTACAATGTAGAACGGGGCCCTTTCCCTTTGAGCAATTGTTTTGAGCAGATCAGCATCTTGTTCAGATAAAATCAATCCCATTCGTTCTTGAGATTCATTGCCAATTATTTCTTTGGCAGATAGGGTGGGGTCCCCCAATGGAAGTTGATTGATTTGTATTTCACCTCCAGTATCTTCTACCAGTTCCGAAAGACAGTTTAAATGACCTCCTGCTCCATGATCATGGATCGAGATGATGGGATTATTGACACTTTCTACCAAAGCCCTAATGGCATTGGCCACTCTTTTTTGCATTTCAGGATTTGATCGCTGTACTGCATTCAGTTCAATTTCATTACTGAAAGCCCCAGTATTAGCCGATGAAACTGCTGCTCCACCCATGCCAATTCTGTAATTGTCACCGCCCAAAATAACGATGATATCTCCTTCTGACGGCGTCTTTTTTTGCGCTTGATCTGCCACACCATAGCCAATTCCTCCTGCCATCATGATCACCTTGTCATAGCCCAAACGCTGGTCTTTTTCTTGATGCTCGAAGGTCAAAACAGAGCCAGAAATTAAAGGCTGTCCAAATTTATTTCCAAAATCGGAAGCACCGTTTGAGGCTTTTATTAACAAATCCAAAGGGGTTTGATATAACCATTTTCTTTTAGGGAATCCTTCTTCCCAATTGCGGTTTTGAGTCACTCTGGAGTAGGGCGTCATATAGACAGCAGTCCCAGCCAAAGGAAGCGAACCCTGCCCCCCTGCCAGTCGGTCACGAATTTCTCCTCCAGAACCCGTAGCCGCTCCGTTAAATGGTTCAACCGTGGTAGGGAAATTGTGAGTTTCTGCCTTAAGCGATATGATGCTATCAATAGCCCCAGCTTTATAGGTGCTGGGAACAGACCCATCGGTTGGTGCAAACTGTTCAATTTTTGGACCCGATACAAAAGCTACATTGTCTTTATAGGCCGAAACAATACTATTGGGGTTTATTTTGGAGGTTTTCTTGATCATTTCGAACAAACTTTCGGGTTGTTCAATTCCATCAATTACAAAACGACCATTAAAAATTTTATGACGACAGTGTTCCGAGTTGACTTGAGAAAATCCAAAAACTTCAGAATCCGTCAAAGCACGACCCAAACTTTTGGATAAACTTTCCAAGTAAGCTACTTCGTCATTGTTCAATGCAAGTCCTTCCTTTTGGTCATAACTCTCAATATCAGTAATTACTCTGATGGGTTCGGGGGTGATATTAATGTCAAAAATACCTTGGTCTAAATTATTATAAACCTCATACAACATGGGGTCAAATTCTTCACTAGGACTTTTTCGAACAAAACGCTCTATTCTGCTAATGCCCTCAATATCCATGTTTTGACTGATTTCAACCGCATTAGTACTCCAAGGAGTAATCATCGTGGCCCTTGGACCTAGAAAGCTTCCTTCGATAATTTGATCCTTCAGCAATGGTTGGTTTCCAAAAAGCCAAATCAGCTTTTGTTGGGTGGAAGGGTCTAAATTGTTTGAGGTTTGTACGGCGTATAGGTCTTGGGTAGGACTACCAAAAAAGTAAATCATCAATGGATTTTTGTTATTTCAAAAATAATTTTTTCCTGTCATTTTGATGCTATTAAAAGCGAATATGAATCAATAACTTTTCATCATTTTATTCACATTTTACGAATCATTCTTGCGCAGTAAAAACCATCGAAACCGGTCTTGTGAGAAAAATAAGTATGTTCTTTTTCTAGTTCAAATAAATCTCCCAATTCACTCCCCAAGAAATGAGACACTTGAAGTTGATTTTCTAAAGGTAAAATAGAACAAGTTGCGTAAACCAGAGTACCTCCTTTTTTAACCATTGGAGCATAGGTTTGAAGTATGTTTTTTTGCACCTCCAGTATTTCTTCTAATCGTTCTGGTGTAATATTCCATTTGGCATCTGGATTTCTTTTGAGTACCCCTAGACCGCTACAAGGAGCGTCTATCAGAATACCATCGGCCATTTTTTCAATACCATTTAAAACTTTTTCATTTTCAACACTTGCTGTTTGAACCGATTGGATACCATTTCGATAACATCTTTTCCTCAATTCATCCAGTTTGGCGGGATAAATATCGAGAGCCAATATTTGGGCGTTATCCGCCGTAAGATTCGCAAGATGTAAGCTTTTTCCTCCTGCTCCAGCACATGCATCTATATAATACTTTCCCGACTGTGCTTTCAACCAAGGAGCAACCTTTTGAGAATTGGCATCTTGAACTTCAAAAAAACCTTCGCGGTATTCTTTGATATCTTGTAATGATTGTTTTTTTTCAAAAATTAAAGCATTGGGATAATCAGGAATATTGTGGGTGATGATCTGGTATTTTTTTTTGAGAGTATCCTTAAGTTTTTCTACAGAAGTCTTTAGGGTATTTACCCTAATAATCATTGCTGCGGGTGTGTTGAGCGATGCTATTTCTTTTTCCCAAGCTGCCTCTCCAAAAGCTGCCATACCCATTTTATCCAACCAATCGGGAATGGAGTATTTGTATTTCCTTTGTTGCGTTAAAATAGAAACTTTAAATTTTACACTATCTGTATTTACAGCCTTGAACTCTTCCCAATCGGGGAGTGTAAAATTGTTGAGAACCATCCAGCAAGCCACAAGACTCCATAGATCTTTATTGGAGTTTTCTGTTCCTGTAAGGGCTTGAAATAATCTTTTTTGACGGATAACATCGTAAAAAACCTGGGCAATGATTCGGCGGTCTCTCGATCCCCAGCCACGGTTGCTTTTCAATAATTTTTTAATCACCTCTGCAGCGGGGCGTTTTTCGAAAAGTGAACTCTCTAGGCCAGCTACAATACCCAAGGCAATATTGCGGTGTAATTTCATAATGGGTACAAAGCTAAGCCTATGTTACTCTTTTTCGAGAGCCTCTTTCTTTTTTTTCATTTTGTAAAGCATTTCCCTGTTGAAATGATATTCCGCATGGTACATTTTTAGAATTTTTTGAGCAGAAAACTTCTCAAGGAGCAATTTGTCCCGTTCTACTTTGAGATTTAATCCATCGTGTTCCAGTCCATTGATTTTGTGAATGATTTCAAGGGCTTCCGAATTGGTTACATTGTCAAGGGACTTCATATATGTCCTTCTTATTTTTTTAATTTCTTTTCTACAATCATTAAAAATTCTTTTCTCATACTGATCATAGATTCCCCAAAAAACACTTTCTTCCTCTTCTGACAGTCCAATTTTTTCGGTGATATAACTCATTTTGAGTGCTTTTAGTCTCTCAAAACTCATTTTATTTTGTTGTCCGTAGCTGTTACTAAAACTGACTATTACGAGTATTATCAATATTCTATTCATCATCAAATAAGTTTAAATTAGTTGGGGTTTCACGATATAATCTTATTTCCAGTACATCATCGATGGTGATGGTTTCATAACTGTCAACAAAATTTGAGGTTTCAAAGAAATAATCAGAATGTTCTGCAATCTCATAGGTAGTATTATAGGTGAGGTAGTCTTCAATAAAAAACGCGGCGAATTCTGACTGATCATCGATTGTATTTTCATTCAAAAAAAAGAGGGTTAGCACAGCCGCTACTGTCATCGCTTTCCATAGAAATCTTGAAAAGACGGGTGTATTAGGCTGCGGGTAATCCATCTTACTCAGTATTATACCTTCAACTTTTTCAAAATAGTTATCGGGTGTCATAAAACCGTCTTGGGGATCAATTGAATTGACTTTTTGAACTATTCTATCATCAAAATGATCAAAATAGCCATCGGGGACCTTGAAAGGCGACTTTTTATTTATCTCATCCATTGATTGTATTTTTTATTTTTTTTACTGCATGATGATAGGATGCTTTTAAACCTCCTACCGATGTCTCTAAAATCTCAGACATTTTTTCATATTTCATTTCTTCAAAATATCTCATATTGAACACCAAGCGTTGTTTCTCTGGAAGCATGGCAATGGCCTTTTGTAGTTTAAGTTGCATGGCATCACCATCAAAATAAACGTCCGATACAAGTTGAGCCGTTTGCTTTTCTATCCATTCCTCGTTGGAAATGCCCAATTGTTTTGACTTTTTACCCAATAAATTCAAGGCTTCGTTGGTAGCAATTTTATACATCCAAGTGTAAATACTGCTATTTCCTTTGAATTTATTAATATTTTCAAAAACCTTCATAAAGGTGTTTTGTAACGCATCATCAGCATCTTCGTGATCAATCACAATTTTTCGGATGTGCCAATACAATCTTTCTTTATATTCAGCAAGTAATTTATTAAAGGCAACCTCCTGAGTATCAGGAGATGTCAATGCTTTTATAAATTGATTTCGCTGTTCCAAAGCTCATTTATCCTTTGATGGCCGTTTTTAAAAAAAGTTTAATTTAAACTTATAAAGATTGTAATTCAACCAGTTTTTTATAGGTTGAGTTTTGTGAAATGAGTTCTTTATGGCTTCCCGTTTCAACGATCTTTCCTTGATTGAGCACCACAATCATATCTGCTTTTTGAATGGTAGAAAGTCGATGGGCAATAACCAAAGAAGTCCTGTTTTTCATCAGATTTTCTAAAGCTTCTTGTACCAGCTTTTCTGAGGCTGTGTCAAGGGCCGAGGTCGCTTCATCTAAAATCAAAATATCGGGATCTTTCAAAATGGCTCGTGCGATTGACAATCGTTGTTTTTGTCCTCCTGAAAGTTTGTTGCCACCTTCACCGATTAAAGTGTCGTACCCTTGATCTAATTTTTCAATAAATTCGCTAGCATTGGCAACCTTTGCAGCTTCTTCTATTTCCTTTTGGGTAGCTTGTGGGTTGCCAAGAGCAATATTGTTTTTTACACTATCATTAAATAAAATGGCGTCTTGGGTTACCATACCTGTCAATTGATATAAAGATTTCTTCTTTACTATATTTATAGGTGTTCCATCCAAAGTCAAATTACCCTTTTGGATGTCAAAAAATCTGTTGAGTAGATTGGCTACCGTAGTTTTTCCACTCCCAGATGGGCCAATAAGAGCTATGGTTTGCCCCTTTTTTATCTGAAGGGAAAAGCCTTCTAACACCTTGTTCTGATCATAAGAAAATGAAATATTGTCAAAGCGTATTTCCTTCTCCAAAGTCTGAATATCTTTTGCGTTAGCAGCGTCTTCCATATCGTCTTTGGCTTCCAATATTTCTAGGACCCGCAGGGCAGCAGCATCCCCTTTTTTTATATTATAATAGGCCTTACTGATGCCTTTGGCCGGAGTTAAAATATTATAGGCCAAGCCCAAATAGGACAAGAAAATAGCTCCATTTAAGGTTTGATCAATCAACACCATTTTCCCACCATACCACAGTAGGACACTAATAACGACGATACCTAAAAACTCACTCACTGGAGAAGCAAGATTTTGTCGATTTAGCAACTTATTTGAAAAATCAAAAAAACGTTGGGTGGAATACTTGAACTTTTTGATAAAGGTATTTTGACCATTAAAAGCTTTAATGATCTTGATCCCGCCGAGGGTTTCTTCAAGTAGGGACATAAATTCACCTTGTTCTTTTTGAACACTGTCCGATTTGCGTTTTAACGATTTTCCTATTTGAGAGATAACCGCCCCAGAGAGGGGAATAAAAATTAACACAAAAAGAGTGAGTTTGACGCTAAAACTGAACATAACGATGAGCGAAAAAATAATAGTGAGCGGGTCTCTAACGATCAATTCTAGGATGGAGAGAAATGAATGTTGAAGTTCTAAAACATCAGAAGAAATTCGGGCCATCAGATCCCCCTTTTTCTTCTCCGAGAAAAAATACAGTGGAAGGCTCGTCGTCTTCTGATACAATTCATTTCTCAAATCCATCAACACCCCATTTCTAAGGAAGGTGATAAAATACATCGCCAAATAGTTGAAAATGTTCTTTAGAAAAAAGAGACTGATGATCATACCGATAACAAATAACAAGGCTTTCCCGCTGTCTTGTTCCAAATATTGTGTGATTTTATAATTGAAAAAGCCTTCGAGATAGTTTTTGATCTGTCCAATGCCTTCATAGGTAGGAGCTACCTTTGTTTTAGGCGTGGTTCCAAAAAGAATTTGCATCATAGGAATCATTGCCACGTAGGCTAGTGCACTGAAGAGCGCATAAAGTATATTGAATAAAATATTCAAAAAGGCAAACCTTTTATAAGGCAAACCAAATCGAAGTATTTTGAGGAAATAATTCATTTACAGTCCAATTCCTTTAATGATGGCATCGATTTTCTGGTCCAGTTTGACCTCTAATGTACTCCAATCTTCATTGAAATCAAGATCGTCGTTTACGCTAAAGTAAAATTTAATTTTGGGTTCGGTGCCACTAGGTCGAATGGCAATTCTGGAATGATCCTTAAGAGTGAAAATAATAACGTCTGCTACTGGAAGATCGATTGCTTCAGATCGGTTTTCGAGTGGGTAAAACCTTTTAGTAAAAAGATAGTCTTCAGATATCATGACAGGAATACCCGCAATTTCTTTAGGGGGATTATTTCGGTACTCTTCCATCATTGCCCTAATTTTAGTGGCTCCTTCTTTTCCTTTTTGGGTGAAAGAGATTAGTTTTTCTTTGTAGGCTCCGAATTTCCTGTAGCAATATTCTAAAATTTCATAAAAGCTTTTGTTGTTGTTTTTGGCAAAGGTTCCCACTTCACAGGCCAATAATGTTGCAGTTACCGCATCTTTGTCTCTTATGGCATCACCAACAAGATACCCAAAGCTTTCCTCTCCACCACCAATAAACTCTAGCTTGGGGAATTCTTTAATGAGTTTACCAATCCATTTAAAACCAGTCAGGGTCTCTTTGTATTGAACACCGTAGGCCTTGGCCATCTTTTGAAGCATGGGAGTGGAGACAATAGTTGAGGCAACAAATTGATTTCCATTGAGGCGGTTGCTTTTTTTCCATTGTTCCAATAGGAAATAAGTCATAACTACCATGGTTTGATTTCCATTGAGCAGTCGAAACTTATTGTTATGATCTCTGACAGCAATTCCCAATCGATCGCTGTCGGGATCTGTCCCAATGACCATGTCTGCACCTATGGTTTCCGCCTGATCCAATGCCATTTGTAGTGCCTCTGGCTCTTCTGGATTGGGAGATTCAACGGTAGGAAAATTTCCATCGGGTAGCGACTGGGCTGCGACCAAATGTAGATCAGTATAACCCGCTTGAGCCATTACTTGTGGAACAGCAGTGATGGAGGTACCATGCAAAGGAGTGAAAACAACTTTAAAATTTTCACGCCCTTTTAGATCAAATTGGCCCAGTTCAACTGATTTATCAAAAAAGGCTTGATCAACGTCTTTGTCAATCCACTCAATTAATTCCTGATTGGGCTGGAATTTTATATCCGAAAATCGAGTCTGGTTGATTTGTTCAATGATGGCCTTGTCCTCTGGGGGTACAATTTGACCACCGTCTTTCCAATAGACTTTGTATCCGTTGTATTCCGGGGGGTTGTGGGAAGCAGTCAAAACAATCCCGCAATGGGCTTTGAGGTATTTTACGGCAAAGGAAAGTTCGGGAGTAGTTCTCAAGTCTGAAAAGAAAAATACTTTGATGTCGTTGGCCGAAAAAACTTCTGCCACTTTTAATGCCAAACTTTTACTGTTATTTCGACAGTCATAGGCAATGACCACTTTTAATTGTTCTGTTTCAAAAGATTTTTTGAGATAATCGGATAGGCCTTGGGTACTTTTCCCCAAGGTATAGGAATTGATCCTGTTGGTGCCAATTCCCATAATACCTCGCATCCCTCCAGTTCCAAACTCTAGGTCTTTGTAAAAGGCATCTTCAAGTTGCTCAGGATTTTGTTTTAGAGCTTCCAATTCTGCGACGGATTCTGTATCGAAAGGAGGTTGAGACCATTCTTCAACTTTGGCGCTTAAGGCTTTCTTCATTGGTGGTTTTAGTAATGTTGTATCTTTTAATTTCTTTTTTGTACCGAATGATGATTTCGCCCAAAAACCCTGCGATAAAAAGTTGTGCTCCCAAAATCATAGTAGTTAGGGCAATGAAGAACTCTGGTCTTTGAGTAATCAGTCGGCTTTGGGTGTTGAAATAGAGTTTGTCAATACCCAAATAGACGGTAAAACCAAAGCCTACTAAAAGCATCAAAGTTCCCCAAAACCCAAAAAAATGCATGGGTCTTTTTCCAAACCCGTTGACAAACCAAAGGGTGACCAAGTCCAAAAATCCTTTTAGGAAACGATCAACTCCGAATTTGGTTTTACCAAATTGTCGTGCCTGGTGCTGTACTATTTTTTCGTCAATTTTATTATATCCTTCATGGGCTGCAATGACAGGGATATAGCGGTGCATTTCACCATATACTTCTATATTTTTAATCACTTCCTTTTTGTAAACTTTTAGTCCACAATTAAAATCGTGAAGTCGGACACCTGATACTTTTCGAGCGGCCCAGTTAAAAAGTTTCGAGGGTAAGTTTTTGAATAGAATGGAATCATAACGTTTTTTTTTCCAACCCGAAATAAGGTCTAGCTTTTGCTCTTTAAGTTGGGCAATCATGGGCATAATTTCCTCGGGGGAGTCTTGTAAATCTGCATCCATAGTAACGACAAAATCCCCTTGGGCTATTTTAAAGCCAGCATGTAGGGCTTGGGATTTTCCAAAGTTTTTAGAAAACCCAATCCCATGTGTATGCGGGTACTGAGTGGCTAATTGGGTGATAATCTCCCAAGAATTATCCGAACTACCATCGTCTATGAATAGGATTTCAAAACTGCTTGTCCCTTTTTCCAACGAACGATTAATCCAATCGTGTAATGGTTCTAATGACTCACTTTCGTTGAGCAGTGGAATAACAATCGAGATGTCCATAGAGATGGTTTCATCGGCAAAAATAGGAAATTTGTGCTATTCTGGCTGAGATTTCTTTAGGATCAGTCCACTAATCAATGAAATGATAAAGCCAAAAAACAAATTAAATATGATTATAAATCCTGCAATGATAAAAGGACCACTAAATTCTTTCTGCATGTCTATCATTTTATTGACGTTTTCTAAAGAGATTTCAGGATTTTCTTGTAACATCTTTTGTTTTTGAAACTCCGTAGATTTATCAATGAATTCTGGATCGATGAAATTGATTAAAATAATAACATAAATAGCAGTAATAATAGAGGATATCAGTGCAATTCCCACCCCTGTTTTCAAGGCATTGGATAGCGTTAGATAACCATTGTTTTCTTTTCTGAAGTGGATAATTCCCCAAACAATAATTCCAATTAGAAAGGCATAACTAATCAGGGAAGTGCTAGTGTCGTTTTGATAATGCATGTCTAACACATACAACATAATCCCAAAAATGACACTTATTCCTCCAAGGAGTAGTCCAAAATTAAGAGCAGTTTTTGCGGGTGTAAAGTTTTGTTTTTCCATAAGTAGGCTATTTAAAAATTAGATTTAGTTAAATGAATTATGAAACCTTTGTAAATTTATCTAAAAAGATTAAATTTGCACACTCTAATAAAGAATAGTTATGAAAACGGGTATTCATCCAGAAAATTATAGACTTGTTGCATTCAAAGATATGTCTAATGAAGATATCTTCATTACCAAGTCAACGGTGGACACAAAAGAAACGATTGAACATGAGGGGAAAGAGTATCCCTTAGTCAAACTTGAAATTTCTCGTACTTCCCATCCCTATTACACTGGCAAGTCTAAATTGGTAGATACTGCGGGTCGTATTGACAAATTCAAAAATAAATACTCCAAGTTCAAAAAATAAATTTTATTTATAGAAATACTGATAAACCGCTATTGATTAGCGGTTTTTTTGTTTTTTAACCTTTTTAAGCTTGAGATCATTGACAGGGTTAATTGTCAAACCAAAAACTTCTTTTTGAGTAAATCGAACTACCTGATCATAATAAAGGGGGATCAAAGGGTGCGAGCTCATGACCAGAGAATCCATTTTCTGATAGAGTTGACCCCGTTCTTCGGAATCGATGATTTTAAAACTTTTTTCAAAATAAGCATCAAATTCAGGATTTTGATGATGTGTGTAGTTAGGGCCTAAGGGACTGAAGTTCTTGGAATAGAAAAGAGATAGGTAATTTTCGGCATCTGGATAATCGGCAATCCAACTGGAACGAAACATTTCTAATTTTCCATTAGATCGGGCTTGTTTAAGGGTGGCGGGAGGCATGACCTCGACTTTGATCGAAATTCCTATTTTTTGTAATTCTCTTTGGAGGTATTCACAAAGGTCGATGTAGTTGGGGTCTGTGGCCAGCTTTATTTCTGCCTCCAGTCCCGATTTTTTTTTAAAAACATCGACCAGTTCTGCAGCTCGCTCAGGTTGATAGTGTAGTAATTGACTTTTGGAATGTCCTGCCAAACCTTTAGGAATAAAGCCTCTATCTCCTTCAAAACCGATATTATTCCTTAAGTAAATCATCATTTTCTTACGATCAAATCCAATATTAATAGCTTCACGGATTAATGGAGATTGAATGACAGCCGAAGGACTGTCCATATAAAAACCGAAGTATTCTGTATTGAGGTAGGCTCCTTTTTGGAGGTTGATCTTATCAGCATATTTTTCGGTCAGGAGCCCTTTTTGAGTCAATAATTCATCTTTATATGAATTGTCCAGTCCATTCAAAAAATCTAATTTTCCTTGCAAAAAAAGCATGAATTCGCTTTGCTTGTCTGGGATAAAGCTGATAGCAACGGCCTCGAGGTAGGGAAGGGTATTTCCGGCTTGATCTTTTTCATAGTATAGGGGGTTTTTTCTTAAAACTAATTTGATGTCTTCTTCCCAATTTTTAAAGGTAAAAGGGCCTGTTCCTATAGGTTTTTTCCTAAAATCATCTCCAACTTCTTTTACTACTTCCTCTGGAATTACTGAACAATAACGCATACTGAGTAAGCCTAAAAATGCGGGGAAGGGCTTTTTGAGTGTTATGGTCAAATGATGATTGCTTTTTGCCTCAAGATATTTTACGTTTTGTAGTACCCAGCTTCCAGGTGATGCGAGTTGTGGATCGGAAAGCCGTTCAAAACTGTAAATAAAATCGCGGGCTACTACCTTACGGGTTTTTTCTTTTCCAAAAGCTGAATGTTGATGAAAATAGACATCTTCCCTGAGTTGAAAATTGTAGACCAATCCGTCAGACGAGATAGTCCATTGCATAGCGATATCGGGCATGACCTCTAACTGGTCGTTTAACTGAACCAATCCGTTGAACAATTGGGTTGAGGCCCAAATATTGGGTAAATTTCTCGTAAAAGCTGGGTCTAGGGAGGTAATATTTTCATATGAATTATACCGAAAGACCAAATGGGAGCGATCTTTTCCAGTGGTATTTGAACATGAAACATGATTGAGGAGGAACAACAGTATGACTATTGGTCTTAATGATGGGATAAAATCACGATAATTAAGCAAGACTAAAGATTGTATATTTGTACCAAAATACAACTTTTTTAATCCAATTGAGTGATGGCATATGCTGATGAATTAACAGATAATTTAAGCAAACCCCGAGTAGCTTTTTACACCTTGGGCTGTAAGTTGAATTTTTCTGAAACCGCGACCATTTCTCGCGATTTTGATCATGATCGCTATGAGCAAGTGGCCTTCGACTCCCCAGCAGAGGTATATGTAATCAACACCTGTTCTGTTACAGAAAATGCAGATAAGAAGTTCAAAGGATTGGTAAAGAGAGCATTAAAACAAAATCCTGATGCTTTTGTTGCGGCCATTGGTTGTTATGCGCAACTTCAACCCCGGGCATTGGCTGCCATCGATGGTGTAGATTTGGTTTTGGGGGCAACCGAAAAGTTTAAGTTGATTGACTATCTGGGAGATTTGACTAAAAAACCGATGGGGGATATTCATTCCTGTGAAATTGCCGATGCCAACCATTACGAAAGTTCTTTTTCGCTCGACGATCGCACTCGTGCTTTTCTTAAAGTTCAAGATGGTTGCGACTATAAATGTACTTACTGTACTATTCCTAGAGCAAGAGGAATTTCAAGAAGTGATTCTTTAGAGAATGTAATCCGTCAGGCATTGGAAATTACTCAAAGGGGAATCAAAGAGATTGTTTTGACTGGAGTGAATATTGGAGACTATGGAAAGGGAGAGTTTGGCAATAAAAAGCATGAGCATACTTTTCTGGATTTGATTGCTTCACTTGATGAAATCGAAGATTTAAAAAGGATCAGAATTTCATCCATAGAACCCAATTTATTGTCGGATAAGGTCATTGATTTTGTCGCTCAAAGCCGGGCTTTTGTACCCCATTTTCATGTACCCTTACAAAGTGGAAATGATGAGATTCTAAAAAAAATGAAAAGGAGGTATTTGACTGATTTGTACAAGGATCGTGTGGCTCAAATTAAAAATTTGATGCCTGATGCCTGTATAGGGGGTGATGTGATTGTTGGATTTCCGGGCGAAACCGATGCTGCATTTTTGGACACTTATACTTTTTTGGCTGATTTGGATATATCCTACCTTCATGTTTTTTCTTATTCAGAGAGACCCAATACAAAGGCGGTCGATTTGTCTGGTTCGGTTTCCCACGCAATAAGGAACAAAAGAAGTAAGATGCTTAGGGGCTTGTCTGTCAAAAAAAGACGTGCCTTTTATGAAAGTCAATTGGGTAAAACAGTGAAAGTACTTTTTGAAAATGAGAACAAAAAAGGATATATCACTGGTTTTAGTGAGAATTATGTGAAAGTTAGAACACCTTGGAATCCTGATTTGACAAATCGCATAGAACCACTTTTTCTCCAATCTATAGATCAGGAGGGATTTGTAAGGTTCGAAAAAACGATTAAAGTTTAATGCCCACTGGTAATAGAGATTTGTACGACTTATTGCGTCTGACAAATCCAGCAATTTTTGGGGAGGTGGGTACTACTCTTAAGTTCTTCTCTGAAATAAATTCTAAAACACTTTTGATAAAACTTTCTTCAAACTCAACGTCGTTAACATCTCCAGGGATAACAAGCTTGGTTAGGAAAATTTTTCTCTCTTGTTCGGCATACTCTATTCTTGCAAGTGCACCATTGAAACTGGTTTCGAATTGTCTCAGGAATTCATTGTTTTGTAATTCAACTGGATACATTACTATAATTACTAATTTGGTTTAATTAATAAATAATAAAAATTCGGTTTATTTTTTAAAGAGGGGATGTAAAATTACTGATTTTTTGAGTAATTGACAATATAAAAGAGTAAAATATGATTAGAGAATCGGTATATCTTATGCCAGGTATGGGAGCCAATCCACGAATATTTGAGTTTCTTTCACTTGATAAATATTTCGATGTTTACCACCTCTCATGGATTCCTCCTGAAAAAGACGAGTCTTTGGATCACTATGCCCAACGCATGGGGCAACGGATTAAGCATAAAAATCCGATTTTGATTGGTGTTTCTTTTGGTGGGGTTTTGGTTCAGGAAATTGCCCAACATATACAATGCAGAAAGGTAATCATCATTTCAAGTATCAAAACCAATAATGAATTACCTCATCATATGAAATTGGCACAATTGACGCATGCCCACCGGTTGCTTCCCACCCAATGGCTGAAAAATATTGAATTATTTGCATCATTTGTGTTTGGAAAAGTTATTCAACGCCGCCTTGAGCACTACAAGAGATATTTGTCTGAAAGAGACCCTGAGTATCTTAACTGGGCCATTGATCGATTGGTGAATTGGAATAGGATGGAGGCCCAAAAGGATATAGTGCAAATTCACGGTGATAGAGATTCCGTTTTTCCTGTAAAAAACATACATCAACCATTCAAAAAAATAGAGGGTGACCATGCAATTATACTCACAAGAAGTGAATGGTTTAATAAAAATTTACCCAAAATTATTATGGAAAATGTAGTAGATTCAACTTTTTTAAAATAAATTCATTGTATTAAACAATGATAATTGAGTATAAATCAGATTTATAATTACAATTTGTTTTATCTCAATAAATCATATACATTATGAACACATGATAAATAAGATGGGTTACCTCAAAGGGGTAGGGTTTTTTTTAATCCTATTGGTTTTGTTCAGCGGGTTTGTATTTAATACTGTAGGTTTTACCGCTCTAAAAAGTTACGGTGAAGCGCCTACTTATAAGGTGTATGCCCTTGATTTACCTGATACCTTGAATTTTGCAGACGAAAAGATTTCTTTGAGTTCTCCAGATTTGAAGGAGCGTTTGGACAGAGAATTACTCGTAAATACCTACTGGCAATCAAATATGATGCTTTTACTGAAAAGGGCAAATAAGTATTTTCCTACTATTGAAAAAATACTAAAGGAAGAAGGTGTTCCCTCCGATCTCAAATATCTATCTGTTATTGAGAGCGGGTTGGAAAATGCAATTTCTCCTGCTGGAGCAAAAGGGTTTTGGCAAATCATGAGGACTACCGGTAAGGAGTATGGTTTGGAAGTCAATAGTAATGTTGATGAACGTTACCATATTGAACTTTCAACGCGAATGGCTGCCAAATATTTAAAAAAAGCAAAGAATAAGTTTGGATCTTGGACGCTTGCCGTTGCTTCCTACAATAGGGGAATAAGAGGAATTCAAAGGAATTTGAATCAGCAAAAGGTTGAAAATTATTTTGATTTGAGATTGGGCAAAGAAACCAGTCGGTATGTGTTTAGGGTTCTAGCGGTAAAAGAAATCATTGAAAATCCAATGAAGTATGGCTATGTTTATGACCATACTGATTTGTATTATCCTGTTCCAGTTAGATACCACGGGTTGGATACGGCCATTTCAAATTTGGCCACTTTCGCTAAGAAAATGGGGGTAAATTATAAAATATTAAAGATTCACAATCCTTGGTTGTTGCAAAACCACCTCAATAATAAGTCAAGAAAATATTATGAAATAGCCATTCCCGAAAAAGGGTATTACTAGATTCGTTTCATTTGTTGTTGCATCATCTTTACTTGATCCGTTAACATACCGTGTTTGTCGAGTTTTTTTGCTTCAGCCAAAAGGGCTGTTGCTTCTCTTTTTCTTCTTTTTTGCATCATGATCCCTGCCAAACTCATTTTTGCCATGGCTAAGTCATGTGTCATGGAAAGACCCAATTGGATTGCTTTTTTAAAGTGCTTTTCGGCTATGGTAAGGTTGGTTTGGGAATGTATGATTCCATGTAGATAATGGAAATAACCTTGTTGTTTTCCGACCAACGAGCTCTCGGGATTTTTAATTTTACTGAGCCATCGTTCGGTTCCTTTGAAATCTTGCTTTCTCAACCTGAGAAAGGCAAGGAAGATTATTTCATTTTTAAAATACAGCAAAACCATCATCCCAGACATAATTGTCAGGAATATACCATTGCCGATATAATTTTCATAAAATTGAAAGCCTCCATACAAAAGGAAGGCAATAGCCAAAATGAGTTTAATTATTTTTGGAAACATAAGATTTATTTTGAGCCCGAAGTTAATAAGAATACGTTTAAAACCATTTGTATAAGAAAAAAGATGTTGTATATTTGCCCGGCTTTAAGATAACGCATTTTAACAATGAAAAGGACCTTTCAACCTTCGAGAAGAAAAAGAAGAAATAAACACGGCTTCCGTGAAAGAATGGCTTCTGCCAATGGCAGAAAAGTATTGGCCAGCAGACGGGCAAAGGGTAGAAACAAGATTTCCGTATCCTCTGAGCCACGTCACAAAAAATGATAATAAATAATCAATATATAAAGGTGTTATTCTATTTTGAATAACACCTTTTTTTTATATTAATGCAATTTTAGAAACTATTATTTATGCCGAAAAGACCTGAGATAAAGAGTATTTTAATTATTGGCTCAGGCCCTATTATCATTGGGCAAGCCTGCGAGTTTGACTATTCTGGAACCCAAAGCCCTGCGTTCCATTCGAGAAGACGGAATCGAAACCATTCTCATCAATTCTAATCCCGCTACGATCATGACCGACCCCTCAATGGCCGATCATGTTTACTTAAAACCGTTAACAACAAAATCCATCATTGAATTATTAAAAAAACACAAGGTGGATGCTGTACTTCCAACCATGGGAGGACAAACAGCGCTCAACCTTTGTATAGAAGCTGATGATAAAGGAATTTGGAACGATTTTAATGTAGAAATTATTGGGGTTGATATTGAAGCTATTAATATTACAGAAGACAGAGACCGATTTAAAAAATTACTTAAAACGATAGATATACCCGTTGCTCCCGCGGAAACAGCCACTTCATTTTTGAAAGGAAAAGAAATTGCTCAAAAATTTGGTTTTCCATTGGTGATTCGCCCTTCCTTTACCCTCGGAGGTACAGGAGCCTCTTTTGTGCATCATGCCGGTGAGTTTGAGGAGTTGTTAACTCGAGGTCTTGAGGCCTCTCCGATCCACGAAGTATTAATTGATAAAGCCCTTTTGGGTTGGAAAGAATACGAATTGGAATTACTGAGGGATAAGAATGACAATGTGGTTATCATCTGTACTATCGAAAATATGGATCCTATGGGTATTCACACGGGAGATTCTATCACGGTAGCTCCTGCGATGACACTATCTGATACAGCCTTTCAGCGCATGCGCGACATGGCCATCAAGATGATGAGAAGTATTGGAGATTTTGCAGGTGGTTGTAATGTTCAATTTGCTGTAAGTCCCGATGAAAAAGAAGACATAATCGCCATTGAGATAAACCCACGGGTGTCACGTTCCTCAGCATTGGCTTCAAAAGCCACTGGGTATCCCATTGCTAAAATAGCGGCTAAACTCGCCATTGGATATTCTTTGGATGAGTTAGAAAATCAAATTACCCAATCGACTTCTGCTCTTTTCGAACCCACATTGGATTATGTGATTGTAAAAATTCCCCGTTGGAATTTTGATAAATTCGAAGGATCTGATCGTAAACTTGGACTTCAGATGAAATCGGTGGGAGAAGTAATGGGGATCGGAAGGTCTTTCCAAGAAGCTCTTCATAAAGCGACTCAATCCCTAGAAATCAAAAGAAATGGTTTGGGAGCCGATGGAAAAGGTTATGTAGAATACGATCAAGTGATTGATAAACTGACCCATGCCAGTTGGGATAGGGTTTTTGTGATATATGACGCCATACAGATGGGGATTCCCCTGAGTAGGATTCACGAAATCACCAAAATTGATATGTGGTTCTTGAAGCAGTACCAAGAATTATACGAATTAGAGAAGGAAATTTCCAAGTACAATGTTGATAACCTCGATAAGTCTTTGCTTTTGGAAGCCAAACAAAAAGGTTTTGCAGATCGTCAAATTGCCCACATGCTTGGTTGTTTGGAGAGTGAGGTTTACAATAAAAGAGCTGATATGGGTATCCAAAGGGTTTATAAATTGGTAGATACCTGTGCTGCTGAATTTTCAGCTTCTACACCTTATTACTACTCTACGTTTGAGGAAAAAATGCAATTGAAAGGTGGGGAACCCTTTAGTGAGAATGAAAGTAAAGTCAGTGATCGCAAAAAAGTGATTGTTCTGGGATCTGGACCAAATAGAATTGGTCAAGGTATAGAATTTGACTATTGTTGTGTTCATGGCGTTTTGGCTTCTTCAGAATGTGACTATGAAACAATTATGATTAATTGTAATCCCGAAACGGTTTCTACTGATTTTGATATTGCCGATAAATTGTATTTTGAGCCTGTTTTTTGGGAACATATCTACGATATCATTCAGTACGAAAAACCCGAAGGGGTCATCGTACAGTTGGGTGGGCAAACTGCA
>Ga0209716_1001064_pt1 | contig 22023 bp, 9 predicted proteins | sample COGITO_mtgs_1205_FD_184811 | JGI IMG/M metagenome (GOLD analysis project Ga0209716, IMG submission 184811) | Pelagic marine microbial communities from North Sea - COGITO_mtgs_120531 (SPAdes) (version 2) | ecosystem: Environmental > Aquatic > Marine > Epipelagic ...
ATGAAATTCATGGGGAATTTGGGACATACCTTGGGGGAGATTTGACAAAGTGTAAACAAGGCCACACATTTATCTCAAGCGAAGGCGAAGAATTATTCATACCTCATGTTGGGAAAAACAAGCTCAAGAAATTTCAGCGATTAGACGAATGCAATAAGATATGTATCATATTCGAGGACAATGAAGGAATTAACCACTTCAGATCTCCATGCAGCCATAGTCCACACATAATCCCTCTAACAAAAACTGACTAAAAATGGTGGGATTACATGAGCTGCTTTGAAGCAACTTCAAGAGGTTGCACGACAAAGTGGAAACGTGTTTGAAGAATTGATGGAGACGGTGAAGGTCGCCAGTCTCGGTCAGATTACCGATGCGCTGTTCAACGTTGGTGGGCAGTATCGGCGCAACATGTAAGGATCGCTTCACTGAGATGACTTTGCAGCCTCAGAAATGGCGATAAGTTTGCTGAGGATGTGTTTGGCCATCAACGGAGGGACAGCATTGCCCAACAAATCGTGCATGTCCGTTCGCTTGTTAATCATGGTGAAGTCATAGAAATCCGGAAAAGTCTGGACGCGAGCGGCTTCGTGTGGAGAGAGCACGCGAGCCTCAAGGGGATGAGTGAACCTGCCTCTACCGTTGCACCCAAAGCCGGTTGTCAGGGTTGGGGCTGGGTCGTCCCAGTTCATGCGACCGTACACAGCAGGATAGGTGTGGTCTCCCTGTTGACACTTCGGTCGCAAGTGATTCGGCAAATTATAGCGTGGCATCTCGCCTTCTTCAGCCTCAAAAAACCAATCCATTCGGTCTTGGTTCACCTTTGTGGCCTTGGGAGTGTTGTAGAACAACGCATCCGACGGTGCCTTACGGTTCTGGAGGTCTTCTATGACCCAACCAACCGAGCGTGCCTCTTTGACCGTAGGGCTTGAAAACTGCTTAAACGAAACATCTGCAAGAGAGGCATTGATGGCCACCGTAAAGTGGCGTGCACGAGTTTGAGGGATCCCGATTTTTGGACCCTTGACCACGCCGTGATCAACGGCGTATCCGAGCTGATTGAGGAAAGCGTTGGCTCTGGGAACGACCTTTTGCTTGTTGTTGACAACGCCACGGACATTTTCAATCAGGACAATGCGTGGCTTGAAAAGCTCAACAAACCGAATCATGCGCATGTAGAGTTCGTTGCGTGGATCATCCCCTCGAGTATGGTTGTTGAGGTTGGAATTGCCCTGGCATGGGGGCCCTCCGACAACAACATTCACCTCTCCAAGTCGATCTATGAGAGCTAACTCTTCTTCAGTGGGCTCAGCACCGAGTTTACCGTTTACGTAATGTTCAATGGCTTCGTCAAGGAAAAAGTCGGGCTTAAAATTTTCAACAAAGGTCGTTTTTGCCGCAGGAAAGAGGTCACAAGCCATCGCCATCTCCAGATTCAGATTATTTTCTCGGCAAGCTTCCCAAAGACCCATTGTGATGCCGCCACACCCCGAGAACAAGTCAACACCACGAAGTGTTCCCTTTGATTGGGTAACCTTGGGCCACTCTGTTTGCTTCAGCCAATCAAGGTCTCGCTGCTTGTGGACATCATTTCCGGTTTGGCGAACGCTAACATTGGTCGCACCCTCAGCAACGACGGTTACGGTGGGTGTTTGAATCACCAACTTGTCAGCACTTCCAACTTGAATATTGATATCGGACATGGCCATCACCCCAAGAACACATCGTGTTCACCATCATACCGTAGTCGACCGTTCATAATCTATATGCATCATTTACCATGAAGACTTATCTCCAAAACGGTTTTGAGTAACGAGAGATTCGGGTAAAATGACCCCTCATGGCACGCAAGAAACAATCCACTCTACCCACGTCAGCCGGTAGTTCGTCTTCCACTGCTGCTGCAACTCCGCTTCCACTTCCAGACCTCATGCCGGATGTCGAAGTAATCATGAATTGGTGGCGGAACAATGCTGCAAACTTTTCCCCTGCAATAAAAAAGGCAGCCATGTGGCAACCAGCATTTGATAATTTTAAATTATTTTTCGGCATATCTCCGTCATTGAAGAAAGCAGAACCGGGTATTGTACTGAATAATCCAGCATCACAAAGTGGGACAGGAATGGCAAAAAAAGTCATGATTCTCCCCCCATTGGACATTACTTCACCTTCTGTATCCCCCATGGCCACTGAGGAGGGTTGGGAGAAAGTCTTGGAGACCCAGCAGACTCCAATTGCTCTTTTTCTTGAAACGGATACCAGCGATCCGACTAATCCGAAGGACGTCGTGCACACCATTCTCGTGGATGAAAACCATGGATTATATGACAGTACAACCATGAGTGAAATAGCCCTAGCCTCTGTTTTTCCCTCCTTTCCCTTTGTCTACAAAGCAATTCCAAAGCGTGCAACGACAAAAACTACAATTCCAGCCCTTTGGCCGATTGAAGAATTCAAAAACATCATTCTTGAAGGCGTTCCAGGGACTGGAAAAACCCATGCATTTGGAGAGCTTGTGAAAGAGTGGCCCAAGGTGTTTTCACGATCAGCCCACAAAAGGGTCATGACGTTCCATCCCAGCACTTCATACGAGGACTTTATCGTCGGTATTCGCCCGACTGCACCGGTCTCGGGGGGTTCACCGTTTGCGGTCAAACCTGGCTTCATTGTTGATGTGGTTGTGGAGGCTTGCAGAAACCCAACAGAGGATTATCTCATTCTGCTTGATGAATTCAACCGAGCCAATGTCCCTAAAGTGATGGGGGATTTGTTAACCCTTCTAGAAGCAAGCAAACGAGCAACTTTTGACGCCTCAACGGCAATGTGGAAAACGGAAACCACCGTGACGTTGCCGTTGAAGTTCCCATCACCTCCATCTTCTCCAACTTCGTCTGTGGGCGCCAGTGCATCATCAGTACCTCCGTCCCCCGGAGGGCTGCTGTTGAGTGAGGCCACATGGGACCAATTTTTCATCCCTGACAATGTGTATGTCATCGGCACGATGAACACCACCGATCGGTCGGTCGCCCCCTTGGACAGTGCGTTGCGCCGTCGTTTTGTGTTCTTCAGAATTGAGCCATTGCATTACAAAGACCTTGAAACAATATTATGTACCAAATTCGGTGTCTCCAAGCCCTTGATTAGGGAGCACACATCCTTGTGGGGTGGCCTCAACCAGTGGTTGGCGAAGAACATTGGATTGGATGCAAAACTTGGCCACAGTTATCTTTTCGAAGCGAGCCGTGTCCTCAACAAGTCCACCAGAGCGAAGTCGTCCATTGCATTGTGGGAAATCCTTCTGCTTCCACAACTCCAGGACATTTTGATGAACAATCACCTTGATGCAGACCAAATGGCTGATTTCAATACAGAAATAGCGACCTTTTCACTGGAAAAGAAAAAACTCGTTTTGAGTACAACGGGAACGGGGATCAACGAAATGCCATTGTTGGCGTTTGAATAACATCATCTTTGAGGTGTGAAGTCAGTGGAAACATTTCAATTCCACATCTCCCCACTAGGGAAGGCGTGCGGCGTGATATCTTCTTCGAAAGAGGATTTTCGGGTGACGGTCATTGTCCTTCCAAAATTTTGGAAAAGACGCCAATGGGCAAACACCGTCCACCAGTGGGGCACTGACCAATCTCATTTGGTCATTTCAACCTACGAACTTGCTCGTGTACGAATTGAAGTCAACCACCCCGTGCAAGCTGAGCTTTGCCGAGGTTTGGAAAAGGCTGCAAAAAACCAAGACGGTTTGAGCAAGGAAACACTTCTTGTTCAGGAATTCATCAATGATGGACTTTACGAACTTGATGAACAAAACGATGCAATGAACTACTCGGATTTGTTTTCGCTTTGCTGTTTATACAACACAGCAAATTACGGAACCAATCAACCGTTGTTGGAAGCATCAATGAACAACAAGGTTCTCCAATTGTTCACGATGAAACAATTCATCGATGAATTAAAGCCCCTTCTACGATTTTTACGTCAAAGCTATCTCCAAACGCAGGAGCGAACCTCTTCACTGCGTGGACGCATCACGGGAAGGGGGATGATTCAACATGTGGCGGAAGGAAGTTTGGTTTTGGAATGTGAATTTGATGAGTTTACCGCCAACATTCCCCTCTACCGAGTGATGATGACAGCCATAACGGTGGTTGAAAATCAAACACAAACCAGCATTGCATCGGTGTGGAACCTCCAACGAGAAGCAAAACAACTCCGAAGAAATCTGAGCCATATCCAATCCTACACCGTGAATCAAGCGATTCAACTGGGCGGTCAATTGTCATTGAATCGACTTCAACAAGCGCGTTGGGAACGACCACTCAAGATGGCCCTGGCGATTTTGCAAGACCAAGGGCTGTTCTCCTTTGGTCATGCGGAACAAGACCAGGGCATCGTTTGGAACATCAACACTGCGACAGAGATTTGGGAAAAAATCACCCTCGCCGGAGCGAAGGCGGCTGTCAAACGAGGGGCATCTCCCCGTTCGTTTTGCATCGGACAAGATGAGAAGCGTGACCATGTTGAAATTTACGACCCGTGGGTCAAGACAGGAAGTGAGCACCATGGAAACGGCGTCATCCGTCCAGACATTGTGTTGCATGACGGCCAAGACCTGCACTGTTGGGATTCGAAGTACAAATACATCGGAAACGGCACAGGTTCGGTGGACGACCGGTACCAACTCTTCGCTTATTCGCATCTCGTAAGTCACGGAACTGGCAAAGACAAGCAGAGTGCAAAGAGGCTTGCACTCCTCTACCCCACGATGGAGGGTGTCGGCGTCCGGCTCAATCAAACACGTATGCCGCCTCAACCAAAGCCCGAGGATGATGTTGTCCTCTCCTCTCTGGCCCTTCCGTTCCCATCCAGAGAGACGGTTCAGAACCAACGTTCTTGGCGCCAATACCTTAGCGCAATCACTCAAACACTTCGTGATTTCATTGATACCTGAATGTGTAACTTCGCCAGTGCACCTTGCACCAAAAATCTCCACCCAAAGCCAGCGGTGAATTATTTGAGGACGGACCTCAGTAGCAATCTTGCTTGTTCCATCAATTGCTCCGTTGATTCACCACCTTCGATTGCCGCTGCAATGCGAAGAAGGGTAACCGCTGCAGCATCAATGTCGGATTTTTCGTCGAGGATTTTCTCAATGGGACCTTGCTCTTTATCTTTCATCAAGGAAAGAAGGGCCCCCTCCTCTGATGGAGCGTCAATGATGCCAATCTCGTGGATGGGATGGTGTTCATTTTGGTCTGAGGCCGACAAATGGGTTTGGTTGACAACGTATTGGTGTTCAATGGCGTAAGTTCTCAAGATTGTTGCTCGGTCGGACAGATATTCCGCTGCGTCAGAGGATCGATCCCTGTGTTTGAATTCAATGTTCTCAATCATGTTCCATAGGCCATTGTTGGTCCAATTGGCCGAGCCGGAAAGGTTGGCGAACGGCGTGCTCAATTCTTTGGAGTGGAAATCAGCTTTGAACGAACATCGAACTCCGAGCGAGTTTGCTTTTGAAATCAATCGTGTTTCGTTGTCAACAATGGAGGCTGATTTTGTGCCCAGAAATTTCCCTTCCCGCGCTGCTAAGACGACATCCACTTCATATCCAGCCTCCACCAACAATCCAAGCACATCAACCAGCGTTGAAGGTGGCCTCCCGCTGGAGATGGAATCAAGCCCATTTGAAGGCCATCGACACCCTGTAAGTTCTACATCGGTCAACCAAGGCGAAGCAATCAGGACGTTGTTATCACCTGGCGTGCATTCATCTTTGCGAGTGAGGCATTCAAACAAGGTGTTCCAAAACAACGGAGCGAGCCCCGAATCAAAACGGGTCAATCCATCACCTCGTGCGTTCGGACCAACCAATCGACATTCGAATGATCGCTTCGCCGCGGCCAATGCATCATGACTCGTGCTCCCGTTGACCGAACGAAATTCTTGATGATTTCTCGCCCGTCATCATCGTTGTGAGCACCGAGCATCATGGAGCCGATTCGGGTTCCTGCTTCTGCCAAAATTGTCGCACGATCCGTGGTTTCACGCTTGTACCCAGCAGGCATGGACTCTGCGCCGAGAAGAAGCAGTTCCAAGACCTCTCGGGATTGCGTATAATGGTCCATAACAGGTGAGAACAGATTTGAGGCCGCATCCGACTGGCATTCATCGCAACCGTGATCGCACACGGCAAAAGCATCTTCCAATTCGCTCGCATCCAAAGTATCGTCATCCGCAACGAGAATTGGAATCAGACGAGAAAGCAGGTTTGCTGTTCGTGTTGAGGACACGCCCGATTTACTCCAATTCTCCTTATGGCGGTTGATCAAATCATTGATGACATTCGTTAACTCAGGGACGCGAGTTGGATTCGAGCCGTTGATGGCAACCGTTGAGGCAATGTGGTTACTGCAAGGTTTGAGCCGTTCTTCAACCAAATCAAGGAAGGATTGGTTTGGTAATTGTCCATCACCGTGGTACGCCGCAGCCTCCCGCGCTTCGCTGGGCATGTGGAAGTATCGTTGAGCCAATTCCACACACCCGTTACCCGCAGCATCGTCATCAAACACAGTGACCAACAATCCTGCTTCTGCATCAAAGCTGAACGTGTAACCAACCGATGGTGCTTGAACGCCCGAAAGCTCAGCCGTGAGTTCTTTCAACATCATGCCAAGACTGTTGCCAAGGTTCGTACACGCCCAGGAGCGAACTACATCATCAAATGACGTCCAACACTTTGAATCCATGAACAAATCATAGAGCTCAAGCAATGTTGGAACCAGTTTTGTTACCTGCTCGGGGTTGTCTGGCAGATGGTGCTCGGCGATCTCTTGGGCTAGTGTAGCGTCAACGATTCGGCCTTGGTTAAACCATCGATCGAAAGCTTCCGCTCGGGTATCGGGTAAATCCTTCCCTCCTGCGGGGTTGTTGTAGACGACGGCAAGCATAGCGTCAAGGAACGGACGCACATTAAACGGTGCAAAATCCAATTCTTGAATGGCATAATGGCCAAACATAAGCAAAACCGTTTTGTCAAAGGGCCGATCGGGATTGAGGTAGTGAGCGACGATGCGCTCAACCGTACCGATGGGTACGGTGAACCTCAGGGCGGGTGTCGTGATGGTGTCCGTCCACACAATGGGCGACTCGTTTATGCTCGGTTGGAGGAGCACTCCGTTTGCTCGGCTCACACCAAGTCCCATTCTGGTGATGGAAGCCAAGGTTTCCATTTCCACTTGCATACCCGCATGATAAAACAATGGATGATGCGCAGCTTGAACGGTCGGCGACGCAGGAGGTGTGGATGTGTCCACCAGTGTGAGATTGTAGGGCGTGTAGGTTTGAACGGAAGCGGTGTGTTCTGGAGGTTGGGCCAACACCCAAGAAACGGCGTAGCTGTCCGGTCGTTTTGCGTAACGTTGAGGATAAACCGCCGTGGCCTCTAATGAGGAGAAACGTTGGTCACCATCCACCTCGGCCAATACCATCATGGCTTTCCGATTGTTGGCCCCTTCGTCTCGTTCCATGTGGACATAATTGAGTCGATACTGCTGGGTGGTTTGATTGACGTTAAGCGGAAGAAGGCGGGGGACGTGTGCAGCGCTTGGGCCAAGCGTGAGTCCTGCCGTTCCAGCTTTCTTTTCGTTATCATCAAATCGCATCAAGTATACGTCTCCACCCATTGGACTGAGGTCGCGACTGTGGGTGGCGAAATAACACCCGGCACCCCAAGCTCTGTGCGTCCACATGCCGGGGAGAACGAAGGTGAGGGCTTCTTTCATGGTCATGGGAACAGAATCCCATTGGCCACCGCCAATTTTTCGATTGAGCATCACGGCCTGTTCGGAAGGGTTGGTGAACAATGCAGCCAACGAGATGTAGGGGACTGATTCGTGCAACTCACCGACCAAGGCCTTACCTTGTCCGTTTTCGTCAGCAAGAGCAAATGCCTCTCTGAGGATGCTGGAGAGGTAGGCGCAAACCTTGTGCTCATCTTTCCGCCAAATACGTTCAACGGCGAGGCTCATCGTGTAGTGGGGCAACGCCGGAACCAATAGGTTGCAATATGCTACGAAATCGCGAAAAGCATTGGATACTGGAATGGGAACACCAGCAGGTGGAGCAGGGGGCGGCGTGCCTGATGACCAAGCCTGGAGGTTGTTCACGTGCTTCTCAGCAAGGGCATCTTGGACATTGGGCGATAGGAGAGTCTCAATGGTTGGTAAGAGTTTGTTCAACTCCTTCCAAAGATTGATTGAAGGATATGCCGGATTGGGCTGATAACTGCTGTTTGGGTCGGGCCTTGGCTGATAATTATCTCTTGCTCTTCTCGCTGCGACCCATTCAATATTCGTTGGCGCATCGGGAGGACTTGCGGGATCGATGAAGTTATTGTTTTCTTTCAGCAGCAACCCAAGGTGCAAGGCCGCATACTCACCGGCTTCTCGTGCGATGGCCTCGGAGCAACCCACGGCATGTTGCACATAGGTTCTGCAGGTAGAGCCTCCGGCGGCGGTTTTCGCACTCTTAAACGCATCCACCAAGGTCTGACGCGCTGCCGCCTGATTTTTCCTCACGCCCGGGATGAGCTCAATGGAATGGCCGTTAATGGCAAGGAAATCCCAAACGGCTTCGTAAGCCTGGTTTTTCTCCACAGCTTCATTTTCGTTGGCCACCGGCACAGGGTCTTTGATTGAATCCAACACCAACTTGGAAGGCGAACGGAGATGGTTGGTCTCGGTTGCGTTCTTTGCCAAAACGGTCACTGCAACCGCATCGGTTCCCATTTCACGGCCCGCACGACCTACTTTTTGCCGGTAGGAGGAGACGTTTCTAATCGCCTTGTGAGTCATCACTTCGGTAACGTTGTTCATGTCAATACCGACTTCCAAGGTCGGGGTTGCAATCGCAAAGTCGTGTTCTTTGGCTTGTGGTTGGGTGAAATTCTGTTCAGGATAGGCGGTTTTCTTGCCGTATCGCTTGAAATTTTGATCGGCTCCCTGTGCCGTGGAAATATCCTCTCGCGTTTTTGAAGTGTGGCGGAACGAGCGAATCACGTTTTTGTTGTATTCTTTTGTTCCAAAGGATTCCATGGCATCAATGTCATCGCGCTCCACGAACCACCAGCAGGTGCCGTATTCCAAATGCGGACAAGTCCCTAAGCCACTGATTTGGTGAATGTCGGTTGAAGGCAATCCGGTGGGGCTGTCAAATCCACGTACGGCACCGTCGGTTGTGTACTTGAACACCCAAAGGTCTGATTCATTCACTGAAATTGGCGCAGGAGCAAGGCATCCGGTTGTACAAGAATCGCAAACTTTTTTGGCCTCTGGACCTTGAAGGCGAAGTGGTTGGAAATGACGATGTGGGTAAGGGTTTTCAACGTCTTCCCCGCTTGGTTTCCCTTCTTCGGTCATCTCGTTTCGAACAAAATTGTTCCACCATGAGCCAACAATTTCGTGACCGTCGCTGAATCCAACCGTTTTCTGAATGTCTTTGGCTTGAGGCGGTCGTTCAGGGAAGGAGTAATCCGTGCTGGTTGTCCTTGTATTTACGGTAATTTTCCCGCGCCGTTGATGCGTGAGTGCACTTGAAGCGTCAACTACGGAACCGATGGTTGAACGACCTTTTCGAGGTTGCATCAACACATGGTTCATCAGACCAATAGGGTCGTCATCGTTGGCCTGAGCTTCAATCAAGACCACGTGCTTTTGTTTGACATGGCTAATGGCGCTGAGGTGACCTTCTGGATTCGCAATCGTTGCACTGGCGCCGATGACATGGACGATGTCCCTAGGTCTTCGCTGATGCCATGTCAACTGTCGAATACGTTTCATGATACGTTGCAAATGGGCACCTTGAATGCCAGAATTGAGGTGAATTTCATCAATCACCACACGCTTGAGCGATTCGCCGAGTGCATTCACCACCGGCGGATAGGAGAGGCGACGACGAAACGACTCCACGCTGGCCACCATGATTGAGGCAGAAAGTGTAGAGGAGTTGCCTGCGTAAGCTGTGTTCGCCGCTTGGTAAACATTGTCACCCGTGTTTCCCCATGACTGGTGTCCACCTGGAAACTTGTCTGCAGGATCAGTGATTTTTCCACCGGCGTCCATCTTGATGCCGAAATTTCGATGAGTTTCACCTCTCCCCTCCAAAAAATCATTCAGTGCTCTGACGTAATTCCTCAGCTCGCTGAATTGGTCCAAAGCAAGGTCGTTTCGCGGGTACAGCAGGACTTGTGAGCATGCTCGACTGGGTTCCCGAGTCTGAATCAAGGCGTCAACGAGCACGGGAATCGCAAAGGCCAATGTTTTTCCAAAACCCGTTCCAGCCGCCACCACGACGCCCCCAGATTCACCAGCGTGTCCAAGAACACCGAACCATGCTTGTTTGAGCGCAGCCACGATACCGTCCTTTTGGAATTCAGAAATCTCGTAAGCTCCTCTCATGGCGTAAGGGCTCCTGAGGGCCTCCAAGACGCACTCCAAATCGTCCAAGGCCTCAGCGAGGGTAATTGATGGGAAATTTTGCAGCGTGGTCGTCGGCGATGCAAGCAGTCTTAATTCGTCCACGACGGTTTGAGGTGGTAGGTTACGGTTCAGAGATGGGCGAAGCACCGGCGTCCAAGTGGTTGATTCAATCATGGTGCGGCGAGCAAGATTGTGAGGACGACTGTATTCTCTCACATTCCCAGTGGTGCGTACGAGTTCAGCCATTCTTGTTACATTCACGGTAATGTTTCCATTTCCATCGTCGCTGGGTTCCAACTCTCCCAAATCCAACTCGTGAACATTGAGATTGACCCTCCAGTCATCTTGGGACTCATCAAGGACCGAATTGGAGATTTTAAGTGTGAGAAGTTGACGATTTGCACGGAGTTCGTCCATCATGGAAGTCAATTGAGCAAGAAGAAGGTGCGGAGGCCTGGAAGGGATCTGCGACTTGAGGTGAACCAGCATGCGCTCAACGGTCCATGCATATTGGGACAGGCGACGTTTTCCTCCATGGGCGCCGTTGATGTTGGACGCTTCGTAGGTATACACCGCTTCAAGGATTGGCATCCAGTCTTTTCTGGTGGTTTGGTCGTCCCATCGAATGAAGCCTTGTTCCATATTTTTGCTACATTTTTGTTAGGATATAAACCATCCTGCGAACAAATTTCACCCAACCCACGCACGTAGCCAAGCACACATCAACAAGGCATGCCAGCAATGCATTTGGATAGGGATTTCACTGTCGTTGGTATCAACAATCAACGAATCGAAAATGACGAATATGTCCGCTGGTGGTGAGGCATAAACAGCTCTCAGGCCTTCGGCCATCTTCTCAGCAACATCTCCGGGTTGACGTGAGAAGAAATTCCAAGCTTCAACGTCGTCATCTGGCAGGTACCGAGAAAGACATTTCGCCTCGTTGGGAGTACATAAGAAAAGGTTGCAAGGGTGACCCTTCATCAACACACTTGCAGATGCTGGCGCATCATCCCAGTCCACTTCCAAATTCATCCAATATCGCGGTTGAGGTCCACCGGTTGAAGAACGGCGCCCAAACATAATGGGTACCAAATCTGTCATTTTTGCGCCTTGTTGAAAATCATACACTTGAAGGCCAGGAATCTCTTGGTACCATCGCTTAAGTTCAGTTTCGCACGTTCTGAGGGCCAGTGGATTCGGATTGTTGTACCAGATCGTGAGCTCGGTCAGTTTTTCGTCGAAATTTTCAGCGGTGATGGAATTCAGCAGACTTTCAAGTTGACCTCCCGACATGGTTGATGGAAGGTAAAGTGATTTGAATCGCATGCGTTGTTCAATGTCCGAACGACCGACCAAAATGTAGGCCGTGCTCTCAAATTCCGCCATCAATTCATCTGGAAGTTCATCCGGTAGGTTTGAGCGAATCAACTGCCCAATGAGTTCGTGATACCGCATGTCTTGAGGAATGACTTCAGCAGCGTTGGCCCATTGGATACGGGGTTCGCCAGGGGCCCCATCCAAAACCATGGCAGGCATCATTGGCCCAAATCGAACGGGTTGTTCAGGTTCACGGCGCTGAACGACTTCAAACACAACAGGAGGAGTGCGGCCTTCCAATCGCGCCCTCAGGTCATTCATGTACGCTGGCGCAGCATCGCCTTCGTCAGCTGAATTGGAATCAATGGCGTCTTCTGAGAGCGACGCCAATGATGCTGTTTGTATGGTTTCCGGAATCTGCTCCTTGACTTTTATCACCGACTCCTCCAATGTTGGAGGACAGGGCAACACGCAGAGTTGGTATTCATCGTCAACCTCAATCACACCGCGAGGAAGACGGTCATCTGGCGACAAATCAATGTCGATGATGATGTGTTTCGTTAGATCTAATTGGTCAAATGGGATCCCCCCGTCAAAATCAACGTACCATTCATCCTCTTGCTGAGCGAGAACTGGAACAGAAAACTCACGCCGCAAAGCCTCATTGAATTGGCCGGCCCGAATGCGCCGAAGCATGTCGATGTAGGTATCCTTGCCCCCATACGAACGACCGCTCATGGTGTTTTGAATTGAAGGATAGTCATCGAGCGAGGCCCCTGCTTCCTCGGCGGCTTGAAGCCCTGCATTGAGCCTCGTGCGAATGCTACCAGTTCCCAGTCCCTTCTCAAACATTCGTTCCAACCACTTCAATGCGAGGGTTCGGGTTTCGGATTCAACCAGTGCTTCAATTAATAATTCCATGCCCACACGGTAGGCGTCATCTGCAGGAATCTGATTCAGTGAGAAGAACGAAGGTTTCGTGACCGGATGAGGGAACGGCAGTTGGCTGCCTTCTTCTCTCATACCGAGAACCTCATTCACAAACGTCCAATCCATTTCATCCGAAACCATGACAGGAAGCCAGGGTTGGTCAATAAACGCATGCGCAGACGATCTGCTCTCATGCCAGCCAAGGTTGTTACCCTTTCGGCGCAGAGGTAAGGGTTGGAAGGACGAAATCTTGGCCTCCCTGAACTCTGAAAAAACGTCCGAAATCTGCGAGTAGGGGTTATCCAACAGATTCTGAGGCGGGTCATTGTTCGTAAGTTGGATGGTGTTAATTCTAAGATTGGCGTAGGAATCGTCGCTACCTAGCCCGTAGACAACGCTGAACACTTCATTGAGATGCCACAGCGCAGCGGTTTCTTCAAAGGCATTGTGCACTTTTGCGACTTGGAGAATGTGCCGCTCAACTTCTGGAGGAGTGCTCGGATTCAACCTCATCAGACGGTCTTCTGTGGCTGCCACCACGCCGTAAACGCGCAGGATAAGTCCAGACGCTACACGGTAAACAGGGGTAGCGTGGTTTCCAGATTGGTCTACAAAGGGCTCAATCAACGCTGGGTAATTCTCAAGTGTGCGCTTCCAATTCACCTTGTAAATTCGTTGACTGTAGTCGTTGGAGATTGATAGAGGTTTAACCTCAGAATGGTGTCTTCGAAGGTAGGCCGGTATCAAATCCAATCCATACTCACCTCGAGGTGGCGAAAAGACGTGGGTGCCAGTCTGAACTTCTAGTCTTCTGGTGTGATGGTACGAACCCACTCTTCTCAATGGATTCGTCTGAACTTTACGGAGCAAAGTTTGAGCTCGTCTTCTGCTCACTGCAGAATTTTGATACATGATCGGAATCGCATCAACGAAGACGACGTTGAGTCTGTTGCCCAGGTCTGTTTTCAATTCCAAGTTTTCAACAGCATCAATGACTTCGTCTACATTGAATCCCGAAGGCCAAGAAACGGTACGATTGTTCAAATCTTGGTCTGTTTGAAGGGCAAGCTGTTGACCAACATCAGACCACGACAAGGAATGCTCGGACCATACCGGCCACGCAAACCATTGATGGACACCCGCAGGTGGTTCATCACCTTGCTCGGCCGCCCATATCGAATCAGCAGTCAACAATGTATTCGGAATCGGTACGCTGTTTGAAAAGGCTTGACCCCAGACAAACTGACCCAGATGGGTGGTTCTGTCAATCTCTAGCCTTCTTGGATGATCGGAGTTTCTCCGCGCGTTCGGGCGAACCTCGGCTCCATAGGCCACCGGCTCCCCTCTAATGTGAAGCCATTTTTGGGCCGATTTGGGAACCATCACCACATCCAATTCATCACCCTCGCAACGAGTGACGAGAATGAAATCTTGAATGAGACCACCCTCCGATTCTGCCCATGCTCCAATGGCTGCAACCATCGCAGGCATGGTATGTTCCAACTCAGTGTCCGTTGGTCCTGTTGATGCACGATGGAGATGCGTAATCATGCCACAAAGCAATCGGTCAAGTGGGATGGCTGATGTTTTCACATCATCCTGTATCCGGCGGCCGAGATTCTCGGTCTCGGTTGGTAATCTGTAGATTGAAGTTTCAAAGGACTCTTCGTAGCAACGCAAGGTTAAGAGGCCATGTTCTGAATTGGGGAATTCATCTGCAACTTTCTCATAACCGACAAGTTCCTCGTTGAAAATGGCTTCAGTATGCCAATCACCTGACACAAGGATGGTGCCGAAACAATCCACAAAGTCTGATTCCAGCGGAAAGACCACTGGCTCTTCCGGTGGTTCATCCTCAACGAGGTCGTCAACGAGGTCATCGTCATCTGGTGGATTGATTGTGTTTTGAATCAATTCCACTAGATCATCGTCTAGCTTCCCGCCAGTCATTTTTGTAATTGAAGGCTTGGCATCGGGGCTGTTTGTCCAATCAAACAGGGGGAGGTAATCATTACCCTCAGATTGAAGCCCAACGGTTTCTGGACAGGATGATTCAACCCACGCCGTGCTCGTTGTTTGTTGCATGCAATCAAGATGCTCCAACAGGTTGGCAAGCCCCGGGTGTCCGAAATTCTGATGGTTGTTCAACGTAAGATGTTGTCTGGCCCAATCGCTATTGATGCTCAACAATTCCTTCAACGACATGACCTGGGGCATTCTGTGTTGTTCAGCCTCAGGCTCCTGGCGAGCGAGGAGGGCGGGCCGTCTCAAAATTTGCTTGAGAAAACTCAACTCCACACCTTCGCTCAAATGATTTCTGAGCAGATTCACTGACTCTAAGTAAGCAATATGAACGAGTTTTGAGAGCATGTTGTTCCAATCTCCTTTCGCTGGTTCAGGTCCAACAAACTCCACGCTCTTCCGATCGGCTCTCAGCATCCACGGAGCCTGTACATGGCAAGGGAGGTTGAGAACCGTGTTTGGTGCAACAAATAAGGAGCCTGCCATCCCGTGGGTGTTTAAGGTGTGAGGAAAGAACAATCCAATTTGAGCATCCCGAAATTCTCTTCTGAGATTCTGCCTCTGTTCTTCATCCCATGTTAAGTAGGGTGGAATGCTGTCGCTGATGAAATTTTCAAGTCTCTCAAACATGATTTCTTTGGTGAAGTCGCCCGGACTTAGGCATGTGGTCATATTCTCCCAGCAATCCATTAATTCATCAATCGTGAACGCAGCCATCCAGCCTTCCCCGCTGGTGGCCGTGTATCTCGCTAACCGACCCAGCAGAGAGCTACCCACATGTTCTAATGTTGCAGAAATCTCATCCCCGTCAAGGTGTATGGACACGTTGCCTCCCTTTCGAGCGGCCATCATTGGGAGACTGGCTTTGATGCGGTTGTCCAGTTTCTCAGTCAAATGATTGCAATCCTCCTCACAAATTTCACGGGGATTGTAAAACTCAAAGATTGTGGATTGACCGCCAGTAAAGAGGGCGGTTGAGTCAGTATCGTTGATTACCAAACCAATGGAGGAGGGCGAGTAATTTTTGTCAATGTCAAGCCGAATCACCTCATTATTGCTGTACTTCGCAAGGACTGTAAGCCTCTCAAACAATGTAATCCAGTACTTGAAACCGATGCCAAAGCGTCCTTCAGATGCGATGCTGTTCGTTTTTGTTCGAGCTGAATTGGTGAAAAGCCCCCTGAGTTGTTTGTGGTTGAACGGCTCAATTCCATCGTGGCTTTCTTTTCCGTTGTGAGCCAAGCGGAGAACTTTCCTTTCTTTGTCGTAGTTGATGCTAATGTCATCCGCATGCTGATCCATTGCATTTTGAATCAACTCACTCATAAGTGACATGATGGTTGGGTTGTGCTGTTCCATTGCTCGATTCAGTTGGCTGAGCATATCACCTCTGTCATCCGTGCTGTGTGGCATCGCCGTAATGGCCGCCAATCCGTCAGCACCCGCCCTGCCAACAGGGACATCGCTTCCCTCCAGTATGTACTCATTTCTGCTGTCGGGACTTGCCGGTTCGCCATCAGGATCGTTGGCCTCTGTGTAATCGTTCCAAGGGTCTTGTCGGTGAGGTGTACCTCTACCCGCCCAATAATGTCCAATTCGATGCGTCGTCATGTCATTTTCCTCCCAATACAATCTTTAGCGGTTGGTCTACATCTCCAATTTTTGACGGAGTTTCCACATAGAGTTTCTCAAGAAAGGCTTCTGCTTCACCAACCGTCATGTACTTCTTGGCCTCCTCGTAAGCCCGGCGTCTCATCCACATCAAAACTGGAGGAGGGGGGGCGTCATCCTCGCTTGAAGCGTGGACTTCATTGGTTACCCGTCCGAATCGAGGCTGTTCTCCTTCCCACAGAAGAGCAGATTCGTACCATTGGCATAACGCTACGAGATGGGTTCGCAGCTCATCGTCTGAGTTGAGGTCAGCTATTGAAATGGACTTCCACGGTCCATCCTTTGATGGAGCTGTAAAAAGACCACTTGATTCCTTCCCATCCCAAAACAAGCGTGTCCTGAGTTGACGTGTTGATTGTGCATCAGAGAGCATGTCCGGCTTTACCGCAAACCATGTTTTCTGGTTTGGCCAAACCGGGATGTTGTGTGGAAGGGGTTGATTCTCAATATCGTAGCTCAATGAGCGTGGAATTTTTCCGGTTGGGAGGAGTCGTATGACTTCGTCCATATGTTCGGTGCTTGGCGGACCGTGGAGCCGGGGCAAGGCTTGCGTTTCAGGCGGTTTTTTGATGCCCCTCAACCGCTTCAACGATCTTCGTTCCTCAAGGTCTCCCGACCATAACAGACCGAACCAATCCCCAATAGATGAAGCGTCTTGGGAGGGAATGCCAGTGAACTTGTCAACGTGCTCTTTCGTTCCGGGTTCGGGTAGAAAGGAATCCATGCTCCAACCCAAGAGTTTCGCAAGGGTTCGATGCCAGAGTTGTTCTCCCGCTTCTTCCAAGGAAGTAATTCCACCCTCGCCTGTGGCCCATTCATGCTCTTTTTTCACACCGGCGTCCAACAATGCAATGTTTCGCGGGGATTCGGTCCACTCCGAGGGCACCGGCAGACCATCCGAGCCGATAAGCTCCAAATCATCCTCCTCAATGTACCGGCGTTCTCCCAAAACCCTGCGATTGTTGCGGAATGTTTCGTTGATTGATTCTACGTCATCAAGTCCAGGGACAACAAAATGGTAGACATTGAAACACTTGTCATAAGGCGGTAGCGGATTGTTGTGTGGAAGAAGACGATCCAGCCGCCAGGATCGTTGTGCAATGTTTTCTGCACCTCCGTGAAGGTCCCAGTTGAAGAGCTGATTAGCCCACAAAAAGTTCTGACCTTCTGCGACACTGTCTCCGCAGACCAAGATTACGTAGCGTCTATTTTTTGCCTCACTTTTACACTTGAAAGTGATGTCGTTGACCCGGCTTCTTTTGTTCATTCCTTTCTTGTCCTCATCTTCCAACGCTGTTCGCTCAATCACCACGTTTTTGTTATCCGCGTAGACAGACCTGATGTGTTCGTAGATTGCATTTTGAGTACCGACATGGCGGGCAAAAATCGCCGTTCCGGCTTGATGATTTATAGCGGGAAATTGCGTTGTGTGCACTTTAATTGAAGTCTCCAAGTGTTCCATCACCTTCTCCAAACGTTGATCCCCAACCCATGCGTTTCGAATCTGTTCTTCAGAAATGCCATCTGGGCGCTCTAAAGAGGAATATCGTTCTTGATCTAACACGTTCAAAATGCACGATTGGGCAATGCGTGTCATCCCTTCAGGGAAGGCGTCAGCCAACGGTAGCTCATCGGATTCAAAATGAAAAGCTGTATCAGTCCGCTTGCGGAATCGCTTTCCAACATGGCCTCGGCCCAAGTCATCACGCACCGTGCAATGGAAGTATCGACCAAATGGGTGAAGGTCGCGAACAAGGCGCCCGCGGAGAGCAGCGGTATCCAAGGCAACATCCGATTGACCATTCAAGACGCTCTCAACCAGTTCTTTCAACCAAGGTTTGGTGCACACCTGCGGGCAATACTGCTCAAGCAACTCGTGAATGGGAGTTGAGCCAGCCTCAAACACACCCGTTGAGGCATATGTCTCAAGAGGCAACAGCCATCGCCTTCCAAATTCAAGAATCCAGTCGCCTGTCCAATCCCATATTGAGTCAAGACACCCCAAACGATTCGAATCATCCTCAAGCAATTCAAAGAGGACTTTCAAGTCGTTCCAACCATTCCGCATGGGTGTTGCCGTAAGCAAGAGGGCTTGTTTGGGCCCGCGGAGAAAGGGTTCAATCCGATCTTTGAAACAGTCCGTAAGATCATCTGCTGCTCCAGAACCCTCGCCGGCGGCAATCATTCCATAATGGCACTCATCCACAACAACCAATCCAATGTTGTTGAGATGAGTGTGAACCTCAAGGTCAAATTCAGGACCATTTTGAATGGACCCACGACTGACGACATAGGCAACACCAGGCTCCAGCGTTTGATTTAGCCCGTTTACCGTGTATTGCTGAGCAATCGGAATCTGGAACTTTTTCAATTCAACTACCCACTCTCGCCGCAGGGCAGGCGGTACGATGACCAGTACGGATTGGTTAGCCCGTATGGCTTTCTCAATGCATATGCAAGCAGAGAATGTTTTTCCGAGCCCACCTTCATCCGCAATCAAGATGCGTCTTCGTGTGTGCTCTTTCGCATGCTCTTCTTTTTGCTCTTCGCTCATGTGTTGTTCGAGAGAATGAAGCCATGGAACATTGAGCATGTCCCATGGAATGAATTGGTAGTCCTTCGGTACCTTTGCGCCTTTTCCTCGACCGTACCCCGTCGGAGAGGCATGATAAATGGCCCGAGAAATAAGGACTGCATTCATGACGATGGTTTTCTTCGCGGCACTGAGTTTCTCCAATTTCTTTTGGAGAAATCCCATATACTTCCCAATGATTGATACTTTATGAACATACCTTGTTTTGCGCCTTTCTGAATCAGGACTCTGAACAATACAGACTGGATACTCGATCTCAACCCGACTTGGCATGGGAAGTTTTGTTACATCGATCGATCAGTTGATAAACCGTGGCCAGCAACATCTCTCCATGACCCTCCGGGTGGTTGAATTGTTCGCCGGCGTCGGCGGGTTTCGCTTGGGCCTTGAGGGGCCTCCAGACTCATCTCGGGACGGAAATTTCGCCGTGGTCTGGAGCAACCAGTGGGAGCCGAGCACCAAGAAACAACACGCTGCAGAGGTCTATGTTGAGCGTTGGGGATTGAAACCAACGAACGAAAATCCGCTGATGTTTGAGGCTGAAGGTGAACAATTCGTCAACGACGACATTGGCGAAATCCTAGCATCCGATATCCCCGACCACGACCTCCTCGTTGGTGGGTTTCCGTGCCAAGACTACTCCGTGGCGAAGACGGCGAAGGACGCTACCGGCATTGAAGGGAAGAAAGGCGTGCTGTGGTGGGAAATTCATCGCTTGTTGAAGGAAAAGAAGCCCTCCTACGCCATGTTGGAAAACGTCGACCGTCTACTGAAATCTCCCACCAAACAGCGAGGGAGGGATTTTGCAGTCATGCTGGCTTCGTTAAGTGACCTCGGCTACATCGTGGAGTGGCGAGTCATTAACGCTGCTGATTACGGTATGCCGCAACGGCGACGACGCGTGTTCATTCTGGCCTATGGACCCGGCACACCGCAGCATGAGGCACTCAAGAGTGAATTAGACATCAAGTCATGGTTTGAAATCAACGGCCCTTTCGCTCGGGCCTTCCCCATTCATCCACTGCCCGTTCTGATGACGATTCCACATCGCATCAAAAGCGGCAACGATTTGGATTTGGCCGATGTGTCTGAACGGTTCAACAAAGGCGCATCGTCTAAATTGAAATCCCCGTTCAAAAAATCGGGAATCATGGTGGGCAACAACTACTACACCTACGACACGGTTCCAAACTATCAAGGGCCAAGCACCAACTTGAGTGATGTGCTCTTATCGCCAAAGAACATTCCGGACGAGTACCTCATTGACGCCGATTCCGTCATGAAGCCCAAGGGCTGGAAATACCTCAAAGGCGGAAAGGACGAACCCAGAAAAGGTACGGACGGGTTCACCTACAGTTACAAAGAGGGCCCGATGGTGTTCCCTGACGCACTCGGCAAACCTTCTCGCACCATTATCACGGGGGAGGGGGGATCAACGCCCTCACGGTTCAAACATGTGGTCAGATTCAGACCAACCAAATCCATGCGAGAACGATTTAATCTTGACAACAAGGGAGCACAAGCCATCCGTGTTGAACTGGATCTGGCCAAAAACGAATGGCTGCGACGACTCACACCTGTTGAGTTGGAACGTCTGAATATGTTCCCAGATGAACACACCGCCGGACCAACCGATGGAAAAAGAGCCTTCTTCATGGGCAATGCGCTGGTCATTGGCATCGTTGAAAGGCTTGGCAGAGCACTCTTGGAGGAGGTCTGAGCACCATGCATTGGCAAAATGAAACGGAATTGCTCGCCTTTGCAAGGCACTTGGAAGGGTCTGGCCGTCGCTCCAGAGTACTTCCGGAATATCGCGCTTACATCTACAGCAACAATTCCATGAATTCAGAGTCTTGGATTGAACCATACTTCGATCGTATCTCCAAATTGTGTTCAGAGCAAGGACCGAGCCCTTACTGGGACCGTGCCTACAATGACTCATAATATGATTAAATTCGTTTTTTCAATTCTTTATATACTGTGGCGGTTTTTAGATTGCCTCGGTGAACAAAAATGCCCAAAATGTACAATGAAGATGGAGAAGTTATCTATGCAGGACGAGGAAAGCGGAGTTTCCGTGCACGAGCCCTGATCGCTCAACGCAAGGCCTACATTCGCAACGACGAAGGTCAACTCGTCGTCTATGTCCCAGACGAACCCGGCACCAGCGACCCTGCTCGAACCATCGCCCTCAACATGGACGATGACGTTCGTGCCTTCAAGCGAAAAGCCCGCCGTCTGGCAGGTCAAATGAACATGGGCCTGGACGAAATTGAAATCCGTCAGACCACCGAATACGGCGAACTCGTCGCTCACATGCGCCAGTTGACCCAATCCATGCTCGTGGCCGGCTTGGACTCCCACCAAGCCGCCAAGCTCCTGCAGACCCTGTCCTATTGGTTGCTGCGCTACAACCTGACCGTGTTTGAGCACGATGAAATCGTTCGCAACCTTCACGTCCTCATCAACCCCATGCGAGCCCCAGTCGAAGGCGGTGCTCTCCTGAACCGAGACTCCAATCTTCAGCGCGACAGCGCCGTCAACACCGTGCCCGGTCAACGCACCACCCAAGTGCATGACGAATTGTGGGTTCACGCTTTCCTTCCTCCCAACCGCCATCCCTGCCGCCCTAGCGTGGTGCCTTTCAATGGAGAACAGGGCCACAGCGACCCCCGCAACGACGGACAGGTCTGGATGGACGATGCCCTCTCCCGAGGAGCTGATTTCGTCTGTGAGAACCTTGACGACGCCAGCAACCTCAGCACCTTCCAGCGAGGACGGCACGGGATCATCCGTGTCTTCCTGCCTTACAACCCCGACAACGGCACCCAGCAGCCCAACCCCATGGACATGCACCACGACCGACGTCCTCTGCGGGAGCCCCACTGCAACCGTGACAACGAGCCCTGGAGCCATTGCCTCCAGCGCTTCATCGATGCCTGCGCCGCCGTCAAGAACAGCGTGCGCTCTGACCTTCGCCTCTTCATCCACCGAGGC
>Ga0209716_1001065_pt1 | contig 22019 bp, 25 predicted proteins | sample COGITO_mtgs_1205_FD_184811 | JGI IMG/M metagenome (GOLD analysis project Ga0209716, IMG submission 184811) | Pelagic marine microbial communities from North Sea - COGITO_mtgs_120531 (SPAdes) (version 2) | ecosystem: Environmental > Aquatic > Marine > Epipelagic ...
TCTGACGTTGCCACATTGCCCTTATCATCAGCGCCCTTTGGGCCACCCATCATGTTACCAATGGCACCTATAGCGCCACCGCCAATATAATAGTCTCCCGACTTTCCAGTGCCACCACCATCAGTGTAATCAGCGCCATCACGCCAATTGCCACCAAGCGTGTTCGAGATGTTTGTGATAAAGTTGCCAGCATTGCCTTGACCGTCTGCGCCGCCCATGCCGTCATTGTTGACGCCGCCAGTTCTGTTTTCTTCTGGATCGTACGGGTCAACATAGTTGTTGGTAGGCGTGAAAAATCCTTCGGTACTAAATGTCGATCCACTTCGACCTTTGCCGCCGCCGTCCATCCAATCGGGTTTCCACGAGGCTCCCATATCTTGCGGAACCTCTGGTTGGTTTATCACCCTATCGTCGCTGTCGTTCCCAGTTGCGGCGTTCCTGTCAGCGTTGCCCGCTGCCCTGTTGGATGCAGCGGCTATGCCTGTGACTTCATTGCCAGCAATGTTATCGTTGTCGTATGATTTGTTGTTCTGGTCTGGGGATGAAGCACCTGGGCCGCCACCGTCAAACATATCGCCGATACTCGTGTAGTCACCAAAGAAAAACTCCATCTCGCCCGTCTCGGGGTTAAAGCTGGTTGCGCCGCCCATATTCTTGAGAAGGTTCGCGGTGAATGGCGTGGCTTGGATGCTGTACTTGTCTCCGCCTCTGCCTTGGTTTGCAGCTTTGACGCCCATCGAGGCGGCTTGTTTGCGGTTTGCAATCGAGATACCCGTGTTCGGGCCAAAAATCTGTGTGCTAAAAGCCATGTCGGCCTCCTCTATCTGTGGTCAATGTATGCGATATTGATGGGCGGGGTCGTCCCATTAGAAGCCACCCGTCTTCCAGCCCACGGGCAGGTATTTCTCAAACCAAACTTGGTCTGCTTGCTGCTTGGCGAGTTCCTCGGCTTTCTCTCGAGCGATGCGCTCTGCTCGTTCTCGGCGAAGTTTTGCAAACTCGCCCTCAACGGGGGCGTCTGGGTCGCGAGCCATGATCTCTTCAAACGTCATTCCTTCGGTGCCATCATCAGGGAGCTTCCGCGTTGCTATTTCATTCCGCAGTAATTCTTGGGCGTCCAAAATCATTTCTTCGTTTTCTTCTCTTGCCATGTGATATTCGTAAGGGTCTAGGTCAGGTCGAGGGCCGCCGTCTCCGCCCTTTAAGCTGTACTCGGGGTAATAAATATTGCTTTGGTACTTGGTTATTTGGTCAAGCATTTCTTCCAGTTGATCGTCTGAAAGCTGGGCCATGTCGTCTTGTTCTAAGCCACCACGAATGCCCAATATCCTAACGACATCGCCGTTGGCGTCATCCACAGCCAATAGTGCTTCTTGTTCAGCTTCGTGGGCTTCTATAAGTTTTGGGTCGATAAATTCACCGTCCGCGTTCGTTGCGTAAATACTAGCATCACTATCATGGATCGTTCTGCCGCGCATAACGTCGATCTCAGTCCTACTGATGCCCGACAACTCTAATTCGCCTTCTTTTTCCTTCATAGCTTTCATGGCGTTTGCGAAAACATCCGCGAATGGCCCGCCGCGCTTGGACGCGGCTTTTGCCGCTTTCTTTGCTGTAGCCTTAACCGCGTCCACGATAATGTCGCCGCCCGCTACTGCTACCGAGCCGCCCACAGCCGTTGCGGCGGCACCCTTGTTGAATGTACGGCGGGTCATTCCTTCTTTGGGCTTGCCCGTCTGCTTGGCTATGGCTTTTGCCAAGCCCTCGCCTACCTCGTCAGAGGTTTGTGCTGTGTAACCCGTCAGAGCTTCTGTCATCGCCGAGCCTGCGCTGCTGCCCATGACCCTGCCATAGATTGCGGCGGGCAGGACTGCGGCTGTGGCTTCTACTGCCGAGCCCGTGGCGAGCCCCGCACGTTCATCAAGCGTAAGCTCGCGGTCGTACCACTGTCCGTCCGCACCCGCGACTGTCTGAGTGCCGTCTCCTGCGTCACCGCTGTCGGTCATGGCTTGGTCGATCATGGGTAGCGGGTTGATCATCTGCGCGAGAGTAAGAGCGCCGCCGCCTATGTCGCTGGGGGATAGGGGAAGGTGGCGTAACTCTGGCGGAATAAAGGGTGTTACTGCGTCCTCAAAGTCATCGACCGCGCCAGATATTGCGCCCGTGACGGGAGCGATAAAGTCGTCAACGCTATCCATCCATCCCTTGCTACGCTCGTAGCGTCTTTGCTTGGTAGACGCAGACGGGTTTATATACTCAGCGAGCCCAGCCATTTACATACTTCCTCTTGCCTTCTCGGACGGGTTGATCTTCGGAAACGCTGTCATGTCTTCCGTTCCGAAATATTTGTCTAGCTCCATGCCGACAGACGTGGCTCCTGACACAAAATCGTTAATTGCTGGCACAGCGGTTTCGACAAACCCGCCCCATGCACCTTTTGCTTTCTCAGAAATTTCGCGAGAGAGGACGCGAGCCGAGTAGTCAAAGCCTTGCGTTTCTTTCTTGCTGCCGCGCCGCTTTTGCTCGTCCTCGATCTTTTCGGACTGCTCAAGAATGGCAGCGATGTTTACTCCCACGTTGGGGTTGCCCATCAAGCCGTCACGAGCCACGGTCTCTCGTGCTTCTCTTGCTAAGTCTGCCTGCATTCTTTCGAGGTCGCTGTCCTCGTAGCCCCGATAAGCGTGGGCCATTGCTACGCGCCCCATAAAGCCGCCGTCCATATTGTAGTCTGCCATCTGGCTCGCGTAATTAAGCGCTCTGCGAGCGTCGAGGCGAGCGCCGCTAATGCCCTCTTCGCCTTTGCCGTAAGTCATCTCGGTGTAACCAGTGTCATCGTCACCCACGAACAGGTGGAACAAGCCATCATCACCTTGCTCGCCAAACATTGAGCCCCGCAAAACTGCTTCCTTGGGTAGCTGCGCTCGCATTTGATCCATTGCCGCTAGAAACATTTGGGAGGATACGAAACTCTCCTGCGTGTCTTGCAGCTTTTGAAGGTGTGTCGGGGTTCCATCGCCCGACATTGACGTTTCGCTATTTCCGCGAGTGTCTATATAGTGCAACCCAGAAGTTGCCATCGGGCCAGCCGAGCCAACATCATTGCCGCTCGTATCGCGGTATACCGCAGGGTAAAGAGTTTTGACATCCATGTTTCTAAAGGAGCCGAGCGTCTCGTCCTCGGGGGCAACATAGTCGAGAGAGGGCTTTGGGTCGGGCGGAGGTGGCAGCATTGATCTTAGCATCTCAAGCTCTGGATCGTTGATGAGAACAGACTGTGTGCCATCCGCCTGCATATTCGCCATCATAACGTCAGGCTCGATGCCGTACTCCGTGAGGTTGCCCTGCGCGTCCAATCCCATCATGCCTGTGGTGCTCGACATTTCTGGGTCTTCTGGACGAAGGCGGGGTCGCAAAGATGTCTCGGGAGCGTTGCTTTGGTAAGCGGGCATCTCGAGAGTTTGCCCGCCGCCTTGCTTGGCTCGCTCGATACCTGCGGCCTCGTCCTCGGGGCTTTGATCCCACGTTCCCGCAGGGTTGAAGTTAATACCTTTGGCGTCCCTATCCATAATAGTGTGTATCTCCTGTGAGCGAGCGTTAAGCGCTGGGCCGCTTTCGTAGAAGGGCCACTTGCCCTCGTTAATTTGGCTTTCCCAATGGTCGAAAGCCTCGCCCTCGGTTAAGGGGCGGTCTGGGTTTACGCTCGGAACCCAAGCGGGAACCGATACAAACTTGCCCTTGTGTGGGCCGCGCTCGATCAGGATGCCCGTCGAGTAAACTGTCATCGGCCTGCCTTGACTGTCTCTCCCCACGCGACCCGTTTTCATTGAGTTGTTGTGGTACTCAACGATCCGCTTTTCTTGAGGGGAGAGTTTAAGGTCAGACATTTGTTATGACGCAGGCCAAGGTTACTTCGATGTCAGTGAGCGAGCTTTGCGATGTAATCTCGAAGCCGATTTCTCGTGAGGCAGTGGTCGCGTCTACTGCGATTGATGCCGAGAGGTTCTGCTCAGTAAGCGTTGACGAGACGGGGATCACATCGCCAGCGTTGGTGCCGTTAACACGAAGCTGGATGTTGCAAGTTCCCGAAGTGGATTTAGCAGCGACCGCATCGATCCGCACGTTTTGTTTGAACGCACGAGTGACTTTCTTGACCCCGTTTGCTACCGAGCCCGTTTGCTGGAAGAAGTACGAGCGCGTTGCAAAAGTGTCGGGTAGCTGTGCAACGGGAAGTTTGCCTGTGCTGTCGAGACCAGCAACGCCGTCCGCTGCGCCCATATAGGTTTTTGGAACTAGGGCTGTCTGGTCAACGTCACTAAATTCTAACCCACCGCCCGTCGAGTTAATGCGGAGAAACTGCAAAGCGTTCGATGTCGAGAACGCTGGGATGCCCGTGTCTGGTGATGTCAGGAGCCAGCCCGTTCCGTTGTAGAACTTTAGGACGTTGGGGCTGGCGGCTGTGTCCACCCACATATCGCCAGCGTTGGCGGTTGTAGGCTGCGAGGCAGAGACGTAAACGCGCCCACGATTAGCGAGCAGGGTTGAAACGCCGTCAACTTTGGACTGCGGGATTTGGTTGTCAGTGACAGCTATGTTTGTGTACGGGATCAGGCCGTCAGCGTTTGTGAACTTGTCCTCAGTCATCAGACCCGAGACGCGAACTTGAGAGGTGTCCTCGATAATGATGAAGGTCACAATGTCGCCCACGCTCATCGCAGAGGTGAAGGTGATGGTCGAGTTTGTCGGCTGCTGTGTATAGTCGTTTGTACCGCCCTGACGTTGCAGAACGCCGTTACGATAAACGAGTACGGATTGGCTTGCTGTGTGGCTGAACGGGAAAACCGCTTGCGCTGCTGCGGCGGCAATGTCCGAGCGGGTGTATCCGCTGTCGTTCGCGCTTTGAACTTTGTAAATAGTCACGATATCGTCGGCTGCTGTGGCTGAACCAAGTGTCACTGTGTTCGCGGTGTTGCTGCTCGTAAAGGTCGCCTCCGCTTGGAGAGTGCCGTTGACGTAAAGAACGATGGCGTCCTGCGCTTCATGGATGAAAGAGAAGACTGTGGTTCCAGTTGGGTAGGGTATTGCGCCGCTGACAGTAGCGTTGACAACGTGATCCACACGACCTGAGAAAAGCGGCGAGCCGATTGTACCCACATCGGAGCCTGACACGCCTCGCAATTCTGCGACTGTTGCAAGAGTTGTCCAGCCCTGCTCGGCCTCAGTGTAGGTGCCGACACGATACTGCAAGCCGTTTATGCTGTCGTTCCGAAGCTCGACAGGTGCGACCAGCTTGCCCGTGCTGTCGAACAAAATCTTCACTAGCTCGGCAAGTGTGTTATCGCCAAGCTCTGTTGCGTTTAGGTATCGGACAATGTTCTCGACATCGGCTCCGATATTACCCGAACTTGTATGGTTTCCAGGGTATAGTACCTTGAGACGAGCCATTCTATTTCTCCTTGTGCATCAAGAACGCGAACGAGATCACAGTGACATCGCTATCAACGTCTTTGTCTTCTGTTCGAAAGCGCATTCGGACGCCTCGGAACGTGTGGTTAAATGGGAAGGTAAAATCGTGTTTTAGTGGGGCGTCACCCCAGCTTTCGTCGCCAGCAATGCGATCCAAGATGACTTCGAGTGAGTGCATATCGCGACCATCCTCATCGGTAAAATCGATGAAGAAGCGGCCCGTACCCGTTGCTTGGATCACAAACGAGTGAGTGCGCTTTGTGCCGATGAAATCGCCCAGCCAAAGAACGGGCGTTTCCGCAATCATTTGCGAGCGGCGAAGGTCTGACAAACCAGTGTCCTGCACAAAAGTTCGGCTCGTACTTTCGTAAACGCCGTCTGACGTTCCGAACATAAGGCGACCGCCCAAGAACGTGCCACATCTCGGTAGGAGCGTGTCGCCTAGCTGGAAGTTCACCATCTCGTAGCCCGAGCGGAAGTTCATCGAGAGGCGCTGGGTAAACCTGCCGCCCGCTCGTGGGAAGAATACATGGTAAGTCTGCTCGTCAGGGTCAAAGACCGCCGAGATCGTTGTGGGGTCGGGCGTACTTCTTACAAGTTCTTGATAGAGAGGCTCGATCTCGTCAGACAGCGAGGCTTCCGCAATGGTCAGCCCGTTTGTCTCGTTACGCATAATCGAGTGGATGCCTCGGCGAGAACAGAACAGCAGGTCGCTGCCAGCGTTGATGATCGTGCCGTGAGAGATGCACCCGATCCGAAGGTTGGCTCGGCTGTCGAGTTGCCATTCCTCGAAGCTGGGATCGATGATGTAAACGAGCGTCTGGTCTTGCGTAAACACGGCAAGGCGGTTGGCCTCGAATGTACCCAGCCCGATGATCTGGTCAGCGGTGCCGATCAAGTTCGAGATGTCGATAAATGCGGCTCGTGTTACCTCTGCGGTGGTAGCCTCTTCCTCGAGAAAAATGTCTGGGTTATCAACGCGGCTGAACTCGATGGTGGTCGGCCTGTCCTTAAAGCCTGCGACCGCAAGGCGGCGCTGGATGGGAACGCCGAAAGCTGGCTTGATCGAGGCAGTGGATGTCGAGAATTGGAACCCATCATACTTGAACATCTTAGTGTCGAGAGAGAAGATATGCACCTGACCCTTAAAGTTGGTCATGTGGACAACAGCGTCCTTGGCGTACGCGCTCAAGACTACGTGATCTCGGTCGGATCGTAAGTGTGTGGCGGCTGCGTCTGTCTCAGCGTAGACAACGCCCTCTCGGCTGTAAAAGCGAAGTGCTTTTATCGGGAAGCGGCTCGAGCTTTTGTGTAGAAAGAATGCGGGGTCGCGGATTAGCTGGCCTCGGTAATCCACGTAGCAGTTTTTAAGCTCCCAAAAGTTTTGGTCTTCCTCGGTCTCAAGCGCAGTAATGTCACGAGAACGGTCAATGCCCCGAAAGCCATAGTAGGTTTTCGAGAGCGACTTTACTGCGATTGGAGAATAAGTAAGACGACCCATTTAGTACGCCTTTGCTGTAGCGGCTGGTGCGTAGGCTTTGCTTGAGCCGCCGTCTGTGATTGTGCGGGTGTACGCTTTGTTGCCATTTGCTCGCTCGTGAAGGATGTTGTTCATTCCAGCTTGGTAAAGCTGCAAGAAAATCATCGCTTTCTCCGAGCCCTGCTGGATGAAGTAATGAGCGGTCAGCCCGTCGATCATAATCATGTCGGGGATGGCGCGGCTTTCGGTGATGTCAGCGTAATAATCGATATCGCCGCCCGTCCAATATGGGTGCTGGCGAACGTCCTCGACCACTCGGTTTGCGAGTTCAATCATCATCATCATCACCTCGCCGTCTACTCGAGAAACGCTAAAGTTACCCGCCCGAACAAGAGCCGAGCGCACAAGGTTCTCGAGTGGGGTAAAGTTTCCCGTACCCGCAGCAAAAGGTTTTTGGACGCTCAGTTCAGCCATTGTTAATTATCCTCAGATGCTACGATGCGGCCCGCCCAAACGTGGTGATGAGACATCATGTTTTCTTTGTGTTCGATAGGAATACGCCACTTTACGTGCTCGCGGTTTTCGTCCCATATCCCCATGAATTTCTCGTCACCGCATTGAAGGTCAAAGACGCCGCTCTCTTCGCCAGCAGAAATAAAGTTTGCAAACTTGGGCTTCCACTTTCCTTTGGGCTTTGGGGTGTCATTAACGTACGCTTCGTTTTCGGGGGTATTGGGGTCGTCAGCGATGAAACTTCCTGTGCTTGTTCGGGCTCTCTTCTTTGCCATTACTTTGCTCCTGATTTGCGTGGGACTTTTATCAATGTTTTTTGGTTCTCAGTCGTCCCAAACGAAAAGGGCCACGCATAAGCGCAGCCCTCTCCTCTAGTATTGCTCTAAAAGTTAAGCGACTAGGTTCCAGTTTTTGATGTAAGTGTGAACTTTGTCCTGAGTTAGCTCGAGGCCACACTCAGAAATGTACTGATGCTTCACGCTGTCAGCGTCATTGGCTTGCAGATCACGCTCAAGGTTTGTGTCGCGACCGTCGAGGTAGCGATACTTAACGTACGGCATATCGATGATGATAGCCGCGTTGTCCATTCCAGGGACTTGACGGAACTGCGGGTGCAAGTGAACCATCAAATCGCCAGCAAAGGTGCTGTAGTTTGAGAGGCTTACGCCGTAGCTTCCTTCGACAACGGTTGGAGACCAACGGTCTTTACCGAACTTTTGAAGGTGTCCCGCAACCTTGGCACCACAGAACATGAGCTTCTGCTTGGAGCCAAATGCGAAGATGTCTTCAACCAATGTGCGGTCGAATTGATCTTCTGTCATTGTGCTTGATGCGGTTGCCCGATCATTCACATTGGTCAGGGTGTTTACGAGGCCGCCAGTGTAACGAAGTGGCTGGGCAGTCGAACCGTTGCTTTCGGCTTTCTTCCCAAAAAACATTGCTCTTTCGATGTCCATCATGTGCATCTTGAGAGCTTTGGTCGCCATCTCGTCTTCTTTGTCACCAGTGCGAAGGTTTGTGGCCTTCAAGGTGTTGGTGACGGTGAAAGCGGTTTTGAAGATTTGAGTGTAGTTCGAGGCTACAGTCGCATCGAATGATACGCCAGTTGGAGAGCCCGAGCCTTCCGCATGTGCCGTGCCAGCGATATACAATGGTGTGTTGTCAGCAATCGCCGCTGCGCCGCCACCAATGCCACGTTCAACCGTCAAGGTTGTCGCGCCGCTGTCTGCGGTACACCGCATGACTTCGCCAGTTAGCGAGTTCACAACGATTGTTCCAGAAACCGCAAACAAGTTGTCGTTACCAGCATCAACAGTAATCGTAGTCGCTGAGTTGCTCAACGCTCCGTTTACTTGCAAGGTACGAGCGGGAAGCTCGTCACGAAAGTTTTTGTACTCTGGATCGTCAGTCGCTTCCGAGCTAGTCATTGCGAGCAATGCCTGTAGCGGTGCGCTGCCATTTGGTTCAAGAAGGCTGTATAATTCGCGATAATTCTTTGGGCGGAAGTCCGTGCTAAACGTACCTGTGCCCCGTAGTCCTTGGATAGCAGCCATTGCTAATCCTCCTTCGGATAGGGTTTCATTTTGGTTGGAACGTCAGAAGCCTCGCGGAATTTCACGCGGGATAAATCGTATTCCTGTTTAACATCGACTTCACGAGAGCCTTGGCGCTCACCGATATTGATGACCAGAATACTTATTTTTGCAGAGAGATCGTCCCTGTTATTCTTTTATGTGGGGGTGTCGTTTAGGGCGCAACGATGGCGGACTTGAACGGGCATACCCGTTTGCTTCCATAGCTCCATTTGTATCGCTTGCGCTTTCTCGTAAGCCACTAGGTAACACGCGGACTTTGTTTCAAATTTATTTTCATTCTCACCAAAGGCTTGCTGCCCGTTAGCGAAGATAACCCAGAAAAACAAAGTCCACGGTTCCATATCATCCTCTATTCATATTAGCTCGCGAAGCAAGACGAGCGAGTGTGTCGTCGCCGCCTGATGATGCCATGCTTGAGGTTGGCCCACCCGACTGAGTGGTAAGGTATGCCTCGCGTCGAGCCGCTGTGTTCTTGAGTTGCTCGAATTGAGGCGTGTCCTTCATCCGCTTAAAGTCATCCACCACGCGGCGGGTGAGGTCGTAGTCGGAGAAGTCATTGCGGTCAAAACCACGCTCGCCAATGAAAGCGGCGAAGTCGGAGGCTGCCTCGTCAGGAAGACCAGCTTCCTGTTGTGCTCGGTCGAGGTTGTTTGAGATCGTCTGTGCGATAACTTGGTCACGAGAGGCGATTGCGGCGTCTCGTGAATTGTTGCCCGACTGAGCGGCAGCCGAAGCGTTATTCATAACGCCCTGCATCATTTGCATTTGCTGTCCCATCTGCTGTTCCATGCGAGACATGCGTTCCATGCTTTCCCTAAACCCTGGGGGTAAGGAAATGGCGTTGTCGTCTTCGTACTTTTGCCACTCTTCATTCATCTTGGCGGCATAGTCTGACGGTGTGCCCGTTTGATCTCCGCCTTGAGCAACGCCAGCAGTGGGTGCTCGCTGGCGTCCCATCTGCGGGCTCTTGGTGTAGGCGTCAACGGATGCAGCCAACAGCTTTGCGATCTGCTCGGGGTTGCCCTTGGTCGTTTCCATCAGTCTCTCGGCGAGAGCATTGACGGGCTTCATCAGAGCTTGCTTGTGGTTGAGGTCGCGATAGCGGTCGTACGTGCCTGCGATTTGCTGGGGCGAAAGATTGCGCTCCTCTTCACCGAACTTGATCTTATACATTACGGCATCTTCGGCCTGACGATCTCCCTCGGTTTGCGGTGATGCAACCTCTGCCGCCTGCTCCTGCGGTGTTGTGGGTGCATCTTTAGGTGCGGGTGCGGGCTCGGGAGCAGCGCCTAGTTGCTGTGCAGCAATGCGAGAAACCTGCTCTTGCTGTCTTGGATCGATAGCCATTTTATTCTCCTTCTGGGCGGCCTTGGCGGCCCATACTTTCTTCAAGTGCTAAATCGCCCTGCATTTGCTGGACGAGACGTTCGGGCAGGCTTAGAAGTTGCTCTGCTGCCCAGATTGCTCCTCGCTGGAAATCCATCTGTTGCTGGGTCATGTCCGTCCTGCGAGACATTTGAAGGGCGAGTTGTAGTATCTCGTCCTTCATCACGATATTTACGTGCTCCCAACCTTTGCTTTCCGATAACGCGGTGATGTCTTTGATCTTGCGTTTAACGGAGATGGTTACTTCCCCTTTTTCTTGCCGCCAAGTACGGCTTGGGTGTAGATTTTCTTCGTTGGCATAGCCATGATGGGCTCTCCTATTTCTGAGTGCAGGGACAATCTCGGTGCTGCATTGGCCCTGTTTGGGTCTGCTTGCCGAGCTTCTTTACTTCTTTCGTTTTCAAGTCCTTCGATCCTTTCTCGTTGCAAGGCGATTATCTGTTTCTGGCGCTCGAGTTCCTCGAACTGGCGGTCGAGATCAGAGACAGATGGGAAGGGCAGTAGCAAACTTAATAGCTCCGCCTGCTCATTGGCTTTCCCCTCTTAGGTGCGGATGCTTTACGCACAGGAGGCTTGCCAGATTTCTTTGCCGCTTTTGCGGCGGCAGCTTTCCCCGCTTGTGTGTACGGGTACTTTTTGTTTCCGACCTGTGGCATTACTTCTTTCCCTTCTTAGCCATCAGCAATTCCACGCTCTTCGTGACCAGTAGTTAGCGGACAGCTTGTTTGCCTTACCCTTGATGCCGCCCGAGCGAGCGCAGTAGGACGCCTTGTTTTTCGCGTTGCCCTTCTTGATGGTCATGTTTGGGTCGCCGAACCGAACGATCCGCTCTTTGCCACCAGCGCAGGCTTTGACGATGGACTTCTTTTTAGACCCCGCTGGTGCGCGGCGGGGCTTGTTGCATGGCATCTTAGCCTTGCTGACGCGAGGTGTTTTCGCCATGCTACGCTGCCTCGTATGCTGCCTTGTCAGTGGCGATTGCAGACGCGCTATTGCCTTCGTTCACGCCGAGCGCGGCCTTGTTCTCAGCGTTGCCTCTGATCTTGGAAGACTGCTCCGCAATCTGTTGCAAGACGTACTTGTTAGTCACAACCGCCTCGCCGTTGACCGAGGCTTTAAACTCGCTCTCGTAGCTGTTGAGGACAGAATAATACATTTTGCCATCCCAGCTTAGTAGGCTGCGAACATTGCCCGCTACCCAAGAGGGGTTGCCCCAGCCTGCGTCTGGGACGCTGTAGATTTTTGATGCTGCGTTATCGTATGACATGGTTAGTTCTCCTTAAATCCGCTTGGCTGGAACGTATAGGTTGCCCTCGTTACCGCTGACTTTGCCGTTGCTATCAGTGCCCCAAGTGTACATATCGCCGTTCTCGTCTAGGACTTCCCAGCCTTGGGTCGCGCTGGTTGAAGACCCCATGTAACCTTGGACGTTGGCTTGAATTAACGTGCCGTTTACGCCGAGTGGGAAGGCTGGTGACATTGGCGAAGAAATTGGGCTTGGGAAGTTGTAGAAACCACATTGATAAGTCGCCGCACCCGTGATGTAGAACCAGCCGTTGCGTCGAGCGATGCGGTCTTCCTTGTTGGCGTGGCACATAAAGCCCATATGGTAGTAACCAGATGTACCCGCTGGGGCGTGATAGATTTCCGACACCCATTTAAGTTTGTCGTCACAGATAAGAGGCGTTGTTGTTTGGGTAGCGTTACCGCGACCTTGTACGCCGACATTGTTCTGACCTGTGGCATACAAGCTGCCGTCTTCTGTCAGGAAGAACACGTTTTCTGGATAATACCCCCGTGGGAATACGTCGATAACGTGCTTGTCGGTGTCAGTGCCGAGGCCACCCGCGACTTGAGTGAGAGTGTAAATAGTAGACGTGGTGTTGCCGAGGCCAAGCTGACCATAGTTGTTTCTACCACATGCGTAGACACGTCCAGACGCCATCAGTACGTGTGTGCAACCGTTACTCCCCGCGCCTGTCGCAATCGCTTTAACTGGCGTCTGACCAGAGACAGAGATTTCCGTTGGCGTTTGCTTGATAGCGGTGTTGTTACCCTGACCGCACTGACCATAGCTGTTGCCGCCCCAAGTGAATATGCGGTTGTCTGTGGTGAGTACGACACAGTGGTTGTAGTTGCCGCCACTGCTACTAATCGACTTCACGTTTTTGTCGAAGGCGTCGATCTTAGTGATGGTGTTTTTGTTAGCGACTGTGCCGTCACCCATGCCGCCGTTGACGTTGTAGCCCCAAGCGTAAAGGTCGCCATCTTCCATTAGCAGCATTATGGTAGATGCTGTCTCGGCGCTAGATTGGCTGCTAGATGCAATGTAGCGACAACGCCCCGCGCCTGACGGGATCGGAACCTTGTGGAAGTAGTTACGGTCTACGTTGAAGCCGTCAACTTGCTGGCCCTCGTCGCCGTGACCCGTCACGTAAACGGAGCCGTCTGCGTGAAGGATGGTCGTGTGGCTGTATAGATTGATAACTTGAATTGCGTCCGAGAACACTACGTTGTCGGCCATCGTGAAGCCGCCCAAACCTTGCCCGTTCTTCGCATAACCGTTGGTTTCCCAAACGTAGTCGCCGTGGTTGTACTTGCCAGTTTGCCCTTCGGAGTTAGACCCATATGTCGAACATTCCAGCCTGCCACGATTGTAGACAATAGCTGCCGAGTGGTTGCCAGTAGTCCAGCCCGTCCTGCCCATGTCCCATGTGCCTGTGTTCGCAGCATATGAGTGGGTCGCGCCGCCGAGAGTGCCTGTGGCTTCGTCGATGTAGTTAGCAAACTTGTAGCGTCCACCTGACCAGATGCCAGTGTAGTCGCCTTGGAGAGAAGCGAACTTGCGGTTTTCGTTTGCGCCCCAGTTTTGCCACACTGGGTTGCCTGTGTACTTGTCGATGCCGAGCGTGTCGCCGTAGTTGCCGATAGGTAAGCGGGTGACGGCTGTGCTTGTTAGCACGTTGATCTGACCGCCGAGGCCAACAGTGTCGAAAGTCGCGCTGTCTGTGCCACGAGAGTAGTAGTGAAGAGTTGTTACGTTCGGTGTGGCTGGCATTGCGACTGTGACTGTCGCACCAGACGAACCTTCCGTGCCGTTGCGGGTAACGTGGACTGTGCTAGTCGCGTCGAATGAGGCCAAGTCTGTGCCGCTGTTGTGTGTGCCATCCGATGTGGTCGAGAACGAGAATATGTGGCCCGTGTTAGATGCGTCCGAGACATCGAAGATGTAGGTGACGCTGGGTTGCATGGGGAACGTAGGGGATTTGTCGAAGCTACTGTGAAAACCGCTGGCGTCATGGGCTTGAGGCTTGATGTAGTAGTAGCTTTCTGACCCATAATTACGGACGTGGACAGTGTGCTGCACGGTTGCTGCTGTCGTCACGCCTTCCTTATACATCATATCGCCAGCGGTTGTCATAGGCGTGGTGACTGCCTGTGCGATTGCGGCTGTGTCAACAACGTGTGCGTAGTTAGTGCCATCGCAGTAGACCCAGCCCACTGTGTTGGCGGGGATCGACGGGATGTTGGATGTCTGACCCAGCGTTTTGACCTTAATGGGTACTGGCAAACTGTTGTCGATGACGAACGCGACGCCCTTAGTCGGGGCCGTGACAACCACTTCCGACGAAGACATAGCGAACCCAACCAGAAACTTAACGATTGTGCGAGATACTTGCTCGTCTGTAAGGGTGTAAGCAGTCGTGGTGGAAGCAAAAGTGATTACTTCGGCGGGAGCAGTAGCCGTGTCGATCATCTCGAGCAGAGCGTCTGCGCCAAATATTCTCTCAACCGCTGTCGAAAGATACACGAGGTCTCGAGCGGTGGCGTCATTGCCAGAGGCATTCGGCGTATCGCCGTTAGCTAGTGATTTGCCTTGCGCTTTGATCGCATCGACAAGTTCTTTTAAAGAGTTAGTAGACATGGGCTTCCCTTCCTAAAGGACATCGATATCGAGCAAAACTGCTTCTTCAAGCAGGTCTAAACGCGGCTCGGAGTTGGTTTTAAAGTCTTGGATTTCAGCGAGGATCGCGTTTCCATCGAAGAACTGGGTGAATTTAGTGGCGTCGAGTAACGCAGTTGAGGTGTGAGCCTCTATGCAGACAAATACTTTCTGCCCAAGCTGCGTCATATCGAGCAAATCGAAGTCTACGTTAGCGGCGTAGACGCCCTTCTGGCGAAAGAACTTCTGGTTTGTGTCGAACCAGCCCGAAGTTGCGTCCGTGTAATGCCCGAAACGCGCTTGGAACACAGGGTCGCCGCTCGAGTTGGGGGTCACTCGAAAGTCAAGCGCACTAGGGTTGAGGCCGCCCGAGGAAGTAAACAGGTTGTCGAGAAGAACTGGAACCGTGAAGCCGCCCTTCTCGCAGTCCTCGAGGTACTTGTCGAGAAGGTGCGTACCAGTGGCAGCACTTCTAAAGTTTAGCTGTTCAGATGGGACGAAAGTACGTGCCATTGCTAATCCTTCTGGGCAAGCTCAAGGAGCTTAACGATTTTGTAGCTGGGCAAGTTGAGGACGTGCTCGATGTCGTTCAGCTTGGCAGCCTGCTCGCCTAACTTGATCTCGGTTGCGGCGTTGTTATGGGACAATGCAACAAGACATGCTGCTATGTCGTCCCGCACGGGCTTCATTTCTTCGTTTATACGAGCGTCAATGTAGTCTCGTAGGTGCGGCTCAATGCGAGAAGCCAATACGCTGCTGTGTGGTTTGGTCATCCGTTGCTCGCTTTCATTGGTACGAGATTGCCCTTCTGCACTTCATCTTGAATGTCGCCCTGCGGCTGGACGTTCGCGCCGCGTAGCTTTTCCATCATCATCATTTGCTGAGATGGGGTCGGCCCCTTGGCGGATTGCTCTTTGGAGATTTTAAACTGATCGAGATCGCTGACGCCCATCGAGCGAATGGCCTCTTCGACAATCTTGCCCGAGTTATATTCCATCGCCATGCCCGTCTCGTTCAGCATCTTGAGCATGTTGATCCACGTCTCGGCGTTGCGAGTGGGCTCGAGCGGGAGAGTGCCGTCAACTACGAGATAATCAATCTCGCCTTGGATATCCTGCAAGTTGAAGTCGAGGTAGCCGTCTTGCACCATATCAGTGAGGCCCGCCGCGCTGTCGCTGTCGGAAATGCGGATCGCGCCTTCGTTGCCAAAGAAGTCTTGTATGTTCGCAACCATCATACGGGCCATAGGACGTACGGAGGTGGCGGAGATGACGCGAGAGAGTACGCCGAGACGCTGTGAGCCTAGCTGTGAGAGCCGTTGTATCTCGGTCGCGGTACGAACCCCGCCCTCGGCTGTAGGCATCCCCTGTTGGGCGTCTGAGGCGGCTGATAGGCGCTGCTTCAAACCGCTCATTGCCTCGATATCTTGCCAGTGACCCTTCGTAACATCAGGAATTTGCGAGATAAATACGCCTTTCCCTGGCTCTGAACCTGGGAGGGTACGAACTATGCCGTGGGGATTGCGGTCTACGAGGTCATTTATGCTGACTTGGGTGGGGTCAACAAACATCAGGTTAGTCAAGGCGGCCTGCACGTTATCGATACGTGAACGGAGGAGCCACGTAGCCACGTCATGCAGTGGGAGGAGCAAATCATAAAGCGACTGCCCATAGGTCTTATGGGCATCGTGGTACAGGCCGCCGATTACAACAGGGAACTGCCTGCCGTAAGCGTTTAACTGAAAGCGGATGATGACGTTCTCGTCTAGGACGGTAACGACGAGCCATAGCTGCTCGATCTGGGGAAGGTTCACCTCGTAGCCCGCAAGGCGGATATAACACTCGTCATACACGCGGCTGTCGCCGAGAGCGAAGTACGAGTTGCTGCTGCCACGCTCGAGACGCTCGGCAGGATCAATGCTCAGTCCTCGTCCCGCTTCCTTGTGCCACTTATGTCCGTCCCACCCACCAGCAGGAGGTGTGAGGCGGTTGCGGAGGGAGGGGTAGCGCTTGAGCTTGGGGTATATGCCGCTCTGTAGCAGGCTGTCGTAAGAAGCGAAGTCAGAAAAGATGATGTACTGCATCTTTTCCCAATCTCCCCACTGGACACGGGGGTCATGGAATACGCGGCGCGGGTCGAAGTTGGTGATCTGGTTTGTTCGGGTCTTCGCGTCCCATGTGACCTTCGTGGGTGAGTATCCGTAACGGATGCAATCAAGTAAATGCTGGGCAATTCGTGCCTCCCCCGCTGTGCGGCGCATCTGTTGGTGGAGAAGGCGCTCGATAATTGCGGATGACTTGCGAGACTTTCTGTTCAGACCCTCCATCTGAAACATCGGATTGCGGCCCGTAAGGGCTGCCATCAGATAGGTAAGCACCGTGTCCGATATGGCGCGAGTGTCCGCAATGACGGCCTTCTCGCGGAACTGGGTCGTATCTGGGCGGACATACACGTCATGGGCGCGGTCTGCCTCTTTCCAGTGGTCATATCGGCGGGATACGCGGTCATATGACATCTGCATCGCAGCTTTCACGTAGTCCACGAGCTTTTGCTCCTGATCCATCGACAGATCAGAAGAAATATCCTCGTATGCCATCAGCTTATCGCCCAGATCGGACAGATCAACGATGACCCCATCCCCGTTCGGCTCGTAAGCGGCTCTATAATCTATTGGTGCAGCAGTCATGCGGCCATTTACCCCCTAATTTGTACCTCAGTCGTCCCTATTCACCCCATCCTCGCCACTGACCCAAAGAATTATTGAGGTCAGAGCGCTGGGCCCACAAACTTTCGGACGGTTTGGGCAGCGAAAAGGCGGGTGGCTGGTAATATTCACCCGTTGAAGGGGTGCGAGCGAGTACGTCTAGGCCGATTGCGAGCGCGTCTACCATGTCGTCGTGCTTGCCCGAGGGGAACGATTGGCATTCCTCGTGAAATGCGTCGAGCCACGGCGCAGACGTGGGGAGAAGGACGCGACCGCCCTCGATGAGTGGGAGGATCGCGGTCAGGCGGGATACCTTATCGTTCACGACCTTGTAAGGAATGATGGATACGCCGCTCTCGCGCTGCATTTCTTGGATGAGGGACTGCCCAGAGGCTTTGTCCTCAATGTAAATGCCTCGAAGACCGCGACCACGCCACACATTGTTGAGTTGGATCATGCGGCGCTTGAGTTCGGGGAACTCGAAACGGTCTCGGATGAGGTCAACAATGTATATGTCACCCGTTGTGTCGAGGCCGAGCACCATCATTACGCTGTAGTCGCTGTCCTGCTTGGCCTTGAAGGCGGTGTCGGCGGCAATGATGAGCGAGGAGAACTTCTCGGGCTTCATATCCTCGGGGTAAGTGCGCCACCAGTTAGCGCGGATCAAGTTACCGCCCTCGATGTAGGGGGTCTGTTGATACAGTGAGGCGAACTCGCGAGGGTTGAGGCGCTGTCGGCGCTCGAGGTCATCGACCGAAAAGCGCTCGGGCCAGAGGGCAGTCTTTATAGTCTTGCGGATGTAGCGTTTGCCCTTGGAGAGCTTTTGAAGAGATGTGCCGTCGAGATATTGGGGGTCTTCGGGCGGGAGAGAAGCGCGGGACACCTTGCCGTTGAGGCCGTCGATGGGCTTGTCTTGGATCGAGGGGAAGTTGATGTGCAGCCAGCGGCCCTCGCGCCAATCTTCTGTCTCCATTAGGCGTCCCGCAAGATCGTCTGGGTGCCAGCGGGTCAGAATAATGATCTGAGCGGGCGGGATGTTGTCAATGTCGGGCTGTAGGCGGGTCGAAAGGGCGGAAACGTAGTAGTTCCACACCTTGTTGCGCTGGGTGGCGCTCTCGGCTTCCTCGCGAGACTTAAAGGGGTCATCGAATAAGAGCATGTTTGCGGCGCGACCAGAGGTCGTGCCACCTACGCCGATGAAATAGGCGGCACCGCCAGCGGTGGTGCGCCACTGATCGACGGCGCGGCTGTCAGGAGACATCTCGAAGTCAGGGTAGGCTTGGGCAGTGAGAGGTTCGTTGACGAGCGAGCGAACTTGGCGTCCGAAGTCCGTGGCGAGTTGGCTGTTGTAGGACGTGGACATAAGAAAGCGGCTAGGTTTGCGCGACATGAAGTATGAGGGGAAAATAACCGAGCCGTAGGTGGACTTGCCGTGCCTCGGGGGCATGGTGATTAGGATATTGCGGACAGGTACGCAGTCGGTTTCGTCCTTTTGGGCGGACGTGAGGTTGAAATGGCTGTCGAGTACGTTCTTCTCAAGGCGGTCAAGGGCGTCAATCATGGTGAGGTGGAAGTCTGGTAAGTCCCATTGGGGGAAATGCAGACGTACCCAGCCAAGAAAGCTGTCCTCTGCGGCCTTGAGGCGAAGTAAGTGACGGGCGGCGTCTTGGGGGGTGAGGTTCATTCCGCGTCCTCCGTGGCAGATACGTCGATGATGTTGTTCACGCCCGAGGCGATAGCCTCGAGTTGGGAACGTGAGAGCTTTTCGGGATTTTCGGAGAGTGTGTGCTCGTGTTGAACAAACTGGGCGGTAAGATCGGGCATCACTTTGCCCAGCATGGCGCTGAATACGCGGGCTTGGGTGGGCGACCACTCCTTTTTGCCCATGACGACCTTGTGGGCGTCCTCGATCTGGTTCTCCACCTTTCTATATAGGCCCGCCCGCATGTTCGCGACTTGAAGTGGGGTGAGTTTATCGCCTGTTTGCGGGCTCATTCGGCCTTTTGGGTTGTTCGACATAACGCTGCTCCTGACGTTTTCAATTTTGCTCAGATTGCTCGTGGGGGTGGAAATGGGGATTGCCGAAAATCCGTCTCGCGGGGTCGGGGGTAGCCCCCCCTTCGGCAGATTTGGCACATTATTGACACATGCGATGGCTAACCTCTTGTTTTTTCACGGTTTTCGCTCCCTTGTGAGGGGAACTCGCGGGTGAGACGGCTCCCAGACGTTTCTGGCTGCGCTCCCCGCGCCTGCATAAATTGCGCTCGCGTAGCCATTCCCGAACCTTACACGCGCGTGTGTCGCAGGTCGTCCGCCCCTGCTCGGCAAAGATTACATCTTTAGGATCAGTGTGGGGTGCCGCCTCTGTTCGGAGGATGGCCCGTGCCCTGCGTTCTGCGGGGTGCGGCGTACCCGAGCGCATTATGCGCTCACATGAGGAGACTACCCATGAGCAAGAAAAACCAACCCGCACCCGCCATCGTCGCCCCCGCTCGCTTGAGCGCCAAGCAGCTTGCTGCGGCGTGGAACCAAGCCAAAACCGCCGCGGGCAAGGCCAAGCACCTCGCAGACGCGAAGACCCGCACTCGTGCGAAGTTCGCCACGCTGGCGAAGGCGATGGAAGCCAACGATCACGCGATGGTCAAGGCGTTCGCGTCCTCGCACGGGGATCGGGTCGCGCTCGTGAAAGCGCGCAAAGCCGCAGCCGAGCCTGCGAAAGCCCCGACCAAAGCGAAATCTCGCAAAGCGGGTGCCAAAGCGCCTGCGAAAGCGCCTGCGGGATACCCCGACATCGCGACTGCGGCCCTCGCATATGCGGGCCTCTGCAAAGCGGGTGCGGCTGACACTCCTGCCGCCGCCGAAGCGCTTGCGTTCATCACTCGCGCCTGATCACTCGAGCGTCCCACGCAGGTGGGGCGCTCGCATAGCCCATCGTTGAGCGCTCTCGTGAGCGTTCAATCGTGCGCTAATGCACTTGCCAGAGAGGAGACACACATGACGAAACCGACATGCCCGAGGGAGGCGTCCCTTGGGTGGGACTTCGCTGATCTGCACACAAGCGCGAAGGCGATCACCTTTCGCGATGCGTGGTGGGCAGAGAGCCGACCGTGGCGCGTGGTCTCACGCACCAGCGGAAAGTTCCTGCAAGGCCGAGCGAGCAAGGCTCGCCGCCAAGCAGCGAGCAGCGACATACGCGAGGCGCTACGCGACCTCGCATGAGAGCATCGGTGAGAGCGGCGTGTCCGCTCGATCCCCATGCACTCAAGCATGAACCCATCAACCCGCATGAGAGGAGACACACATGCACCAAAACTGGACTACGCTCGAGAAGCGCATCTCGCACAAGTATCGCAGCGGTTGGGCACATCTCGACGAGTACGAGGCCATTGCTCAGTGGACGTATCGCCGTGGCGCTGTCGTGATGGACGAGCAAGAGGAATACTCGCCTGAGAACTACCGCACGGAAGTTGTGTTCGCCACCGTGAAGCCGCTCAAGGAGCAACGCGCATCGTATCGGCTCAACCCCGACCAGATGCGGGATGTCACGCAAGCGATACGAGACGAGCTTTCGGGATCGTCTTGCACCTGTGAGCACGACTGCTGCGGCTGTCGGAGTTACTCGGTGCAGGACGTGCTCTATCGCGGCGACCAGCGAGTTATCGCCCACCACGAATACGAGTTCGTGGTGACGATTGCGAGCAGCCAAAACTACTAACCAACCCGCCTCACGCTACGGCGTGGGGCAACTAACCAACGTGAAAAGCCCGCTCATTCGAGCGGGTTTTTTTGTGCGGTTAGCACACCAACCCACCCATGTAGGAGGAAAACACACATGGCTTCAAAGCAACTACACCCGATCACGCCCAAGCATGACGACCCGCACGACAACTGGTGCAGCATCGGGGAGTTCACCCGATGCGCCGCAATGCGAGCCGAGCAGCAGCGCGTTGCCCAGAAACGTGCCGAGGCCGAGTTTGCCGCAGGGCATGACGGCGACTTCGCCGATGAGGATTTCGTGATGGCATACGTGCGGTTCGCACCATGCTGATGAGCGAGTACATCCTGACGATCATCGCGTTTGCGATGGTCGCTGGCGGCTTCATCCTGCTCCTCGCAGGATGCGGTGAGATCAACCCGCTGCCTTATGCGAGTTGCCTCGGCATCGAGTTCCTCGAGAGCGAGGTGCCCCAATGAGCGTTGAGATCGTTTGCTTGCCGCGTGGCAAGGTCAAGTCTGATGGATCGACTTGGTGTTACGAGGGCGATGACGTGCTCTCGTGGGATGTCCACGTATGGGAGAACCTCGAGGGAGCGATCTTCGGATGCAATACGCTCGATGAGGTCACGAACCTACCATGCGGACGAAGCATGGAACTGATCGCCTCGTACTTCGCAGCCCGCTACGGCGTGACCGAATACGACATCGATTGGCGGTGCGACGAGGCCGCCTGATCCACCCACAAGAAACGTATCGATGGCAGCGCTTGCGAGAGCGCTGTCGCCCCATGCGTTTCGCATGAAAAACTCATCAGCAAAGGAGATTAGCATGAGTGGAAAAGCCTACCCAATCTGGAACAGGGTGCAGGCGTGCATCTACAAAGCCAGTAAATCGTGGGGCGCGAGAGCGGACTGCGTGGTCGATGTTCTTGTGGGCACGAGTTCGAGCAACTCGCACAGGTTCTTGACGCACACGACCACCCATCGTGTGCTTGAGAACGGCGACAAATCGTTTCGTTTCTACGTTGACCATGTTTGCGTGAGGCAAGCCACGCTCGTGAAGAAAACCAAGGAACTTGTGGTGACGTACGCTGTCATCGAGCCAGTACCAACCACCACGAAAGTGATGGATGCGGAGGACGCAGCATGAGTAAACGGTGGATAATCAACCCAACGCCAGTGCAAGTCACCGCCCACAACTCGAGCTTGGTTGAGGACA
>Ga0209716_1001066_pt1 | contig 21990 bp, 18 predicted proteins | sample COGITO_mtgs_1205_FD_184811 | JGI IMG/M metagenome (GOLD analysis project Ga0209716, IMG submission 184811) | Pelagic marine microbial communities from North Sea - COGITO_mtgs_120531 (SPAdes) (version 2) | ecosystem: Environmental > Aquatic > Marine > Epipelagic ...
CTACCGAACAGTGGAACGGATGGTACCGTCGTATCCTTATCAAAGACTTGCGTTGCGGAATGAGCGAAAAAACTGTTAACAAAGTAGTACCGGGATGTATTCCTGTGTTCACTTGTGCTCTTGCTCACGACAGTGCCAAGCACGAAAAGAAAATGACAGGCAAGAAGCAGATCGAAATCAAGTTGGATGGTGTGCGTGTTATTACAATCATCCAAGGTAATAAAGTAGAAATGTTTAGCCGCAACGGAAAACAGTTTCATAACTTTGGACACATCATCCAAGAGCTCGAAGCTGTAGTTAAAGAGTATCCTGTACCTTATCCGCTTGTACTTGATGGCGAAGTAATGAGTGCTAACTTCCAAGACCTTATGAAGCAAGTACACCGCAAAGATGGGAAGCAATCAACTGATGCTGTACTGCACGTATTTGATACTATTCCGCTAGGTTGCTTTCAAAACGGTGTTTGGGACAAGCCACAGAGTTTCCGCAGTGCTATTACCAAACATTGGGTAGAGGAGCATAAGAGCGTCTTAGAGCACGTATCAGCACTGGATTGGGAAACAGTCGATTTAGATTCAGAAGAAGGGCAAACACGCTTTGTAGAGCTTAATAAAGCAGCCGTTGACGGTGGTTACGAGGGTGTCATGATCAAAGACGTTGATGCACCATATGAATGCAAGCGTACACATGCTTGGCTCAAAGCGAAACCGTTTATTGAAGTAACATTGGAGGTAAAGGAAGTTGAAGAAGGCACTGGTAGGAATGAAGGCCGTCTTGGTGCATTCGTTTGTGAAGGGATCGACGATGGAAAAGATATTTGCGTCAATGTGGGTAGTGGTTTTACTGATGTCCATCGCGATGATTATTGGACTCATCGTAGCAGTATTATCGGCAATTTAGTAGAAGTAAGAGCAGACGCTATTACACAGAATCAAGACGGAACATACAGTTTGCGCTTCCCACGCTTTAAAACATTCCGTGGATTTGAAGTTGGTGAAAAACTCTAAATAAGTTGACTTTTGAGTTATCTGGCTATATAATATACTGACAATACAGAATTAGGGAATATCAATGACTGATAACTTCAAACTACTATCGGATAAAGAACATATCCGTAAACGTTTTTCAATGTACGGCGGCAGTCAAGTTGTACAACAAGAACAAACATTCGTAAATGCTGAATTTACAAAAGTAAACATTGTAGCTGGATTGTTGAAAATTATTAATGAAATAATTGACAACAGTGTAGACGAACACGTTCGTACCAAAGGTGAATATGCTACACGCATTGACGTAGACATTGAAGCAGACGGAACTATTGTTGTAAGCGACAACGGTCGCGGTATTCCCAGTGTAGAAATTGACACTCCGGATGGTAAAGAATATCAGATGGTAAGTGCGTTTACACGAGCACGAGCTGGATCAAATTTTGACGATGACAATCGCGAATCAATTGGTATGAACGGTGTTGGCTCGATGATTACGTTTGTAACATCTAGCGTGTTTGATGCTAAAAGTAGTGATGGTAAACTGCAAGTGCATATGGTAGGCAAGAACGGACAGATAGATCGTATCCGCACAAAAGAAACAGCACTCAAAGGTACAACTGTTAAGTTCCGTCCTGACTATGAATTTTTTGGTATGGAGAACATTGACGAAGCACACAGTTCGTTGATTGAAGAACGAGTGCGTTCGCTTGCACTAGCATTTGATAGTGTGCGGTTTCGCTTTAACAAAAAGATTGTTAGACTAAAATTTGCAGACTACTTTGGCGACTGTGATGTGTTTAATACAGAAAAAGCAATCTTTGGTATTGCTAAGTCAGACGGATCGCATCAGTCACACAGTCTAGTAAACGGACTAAGTGTCAAAGGCGGCACACATATTGATCACTTCTTGTCAACTATTATGCAAGAACTACGTGACACACTAAAGCGCCGTAAGAAAGTTGACATTACAGCAGCACGTTTGAAACAACACTTGCGAGTACACGCTATTGTAAACGGCTTTCCTGCACTAAAGTTTGATTCGCAAACAAAAGAACGTGTAACTAACTCAGCCGCAGAATGTCGTGAAGCAATTGGTGAGATTGACACAAAGAAGATTGTTGCCAAGTTGATGAAGAATGAAGACTTGATCAACGAGATTTGTGCATATACTAAGATGCAAGAAGACTTGGCTGCTAAGAAAGACTTAGGCAAACTTGAAAAGAATAAGAAAATTAAAAGCGACAAGTACTTTGCTGCAATTGGTCACAAGACAGAACGTATCTTTGTAGTAGAAGGCGACAGTGCTAGTGGCGGATTGATTAAATGTCTTGGACGCAAAGGTAATGCGTTTTATGCACTCAAGGGTGTACCGCTTAACGTGCTAGAAGTGTCGCATCAGAAATTCAGCGCAAACAAAGAGCTTACAGAATTGTACAGCATTATTACAACTTTCCCAGAAGCAGAGATTTGTATTGCTACTGATGCTGACGCAGACGGAAGTCGTATCCGAGGACTAGTGTCACTGTTTATGTTCAAGTACTTTCCAGAGCACCTCAACAACGGCAAGATGAAGATCCTGCGCACACCTATTGCAATTGGTAAAAAGAGTAATGTTGTAAAAGAGTGGGCATATACATTTGCAGACGTAAACAAAATTGACAGCAAACTGGACGTAAGCTATGTAAAAGGTTTGGGTAGCTGGAGTGAGAAAGACCTCAAGCACATCATTGACACAGACACTATGGATGAAATGTTGCCAACAGTAAGTATTGCTGACACAGATCTCTTTACAAATTGGTTTAGTGGTAGTACAATTGATTATAGAAAAGAACAACTGCTACAGAGCGCACCGTTCGATATTATGAAGGTATAACCAAATGACAAAGCAACTTCCACTAGAAGATTTCTTTAAGAACGAATACATTGACTTTTCAGTGTACGACAACGTGCGCAAGCTGGCAAACTATATCGATGGGCAAAAGAACGCAAGTCGTAAGATTGTACACACAGTACTACAACAGAACATTGACAAGTTTACTAAAGTAAGTAACTTGGGTCCTAAGGTACAGGACTATGCACAATACTTGCATGGTAGCTTGGAAGGCACTATTGTTAACATGACTGCTGACTATGTGGGCAGTGGCAACAACGTGCCGCTACTAGAAGGCGATGGTAACTTTGGATCAGCGTTTATTAACGATGCGGCTGCTACACGTTATATCTTTGCTCGTATGAATCCTATCCTAAAGACACTGTACATCAAAGACGACTTTGTAAATCTAGCACACCAAGACTTTGAGGGTGCTAAGATTGAGCCACGCTACTATGTACCAGTACTGCCTATGCTTGCTATTAACGGCAGTGAAGGTGTGAGTATTGGTTTTGCACAGAAGATCCTTCCACGCAAGCCTAAAGAGATTTTAAAGTGGGTAAAGCAACGTGCCGCTGGAGAACGCATTACTGCTAATCTTACTCCGCATTGGGAAGGTATGAAGTGTGTAGTAAACAAAGGCGAAAGCAAAGTACAGTGGGAGATTACAGGCAGCTTTACACGCAAGACTAAGCACCGTATAACCATTGATGCACTTCCTGTGGGTTATACACTCAAACAATATCAAGCAGTGTTAGAGCGGCTCGTTGAGGACAAAGTGATCAAAGACTTCGACGATTTAAGTGACAACGATCAGTTTGAATTTGAAATCCAAGTAGACCGTGCATTCGGTGAGCGTACAGATGAATGGATTATGACCAAGCTCAAGTTGATTAAAAAGGTAAGTGAAAACTTTACTTGCATTGACGAGAACAACAAAATTGTTATTTTTAAGGATCTTAAAGCATTACTAGAAGCATGGTATGTCAAGCGTATTGAGTACAACGATCTGCGCAAGCAACACTTACTTGCGAGTATGCAAGAGGAAATGGATTATACCAATGCTCGTGCAAAGTTTATTCAAGGCGTAGTAGATGGTGCCATAGAGCTCCGTAACAGCAAGGAGACAGCAGTAATTGCACAAGCTGAAGCATATGACAGTATATTGCAAGGGTGTGTAAAGGGCTTCTTAGGGCTTCCTATGCGTAGTTTGACAGCAGAAGAAATTGCCAAACTTAAAGCAAAAGCAAAGTCTCTCAAAGCAGAAATTTCAGACTACAGTAAAAAATCATTTGAAACTATTCTAATTGAAGACATAGACGTTATTAACTTTTAAGATAATTGATAAATATTGTAGTAAGTTAACAGGGAAATAACGAATGTCGCAATTAAATACATCAGAACTAGATGCTGCAATCCAAGATTTAGGATCTTCATTAAGTAAAATAATTAACAGAGCCCTTACTGTTGACGATATGCGTATGCAATCGTTAAGTTCTGTAGAATTTCAAGCAGACGACAAAGGTGTATATGGAAAGGGACTAAAGTGGACAGGTGCAGGTCCTACTAAGCAAATGATTTACAGATCAAATCCAGATCGCATTTGGACTGATGAAAGCATTGACCTAGGGCAAGAATCTGCTTATATGATAGGAAATAATCCTGTGCTACGTGCAGGAGAGCTAGGAGCAAGTGTAAGATTAAGTAGCTTAATTAAAGTCGGCACATTGCAAAATTTAAGAACAAGCGGTAATTTAAGCATTGATGATTTTATATTTTATAATTCAGATGCAGAATCATTTGCTATTGGTACAGAAGCACCTAATGGTAAATTTGCACTAGCAACACTAGATGCAGAATTTATTATTGATACAAATCCTGGAGCTGTAAAATTAGGTACTTGGACATCAGACGATTTAGAAATTATTACAGATGACAATACCCGATTAAAAGTACATGCCAACGGTAATATTGAATTAGGCAGCAGTGCAAAATCTATAACAACAACTATTCATGGAAAATTAGGTGTAGGCGTTAACAATATGGATGCAGATGTTTCTTTAGCAACTGACGGCGCTATCAAAATTGCTGGTAAAAAAATTACATCAGGCACTGAAATTCCAACCAGCGGAACATTTAGACAAGGCGACATTGTTTATAACGATAATGCAGTAGCAACAGGCTATGTTGGCTGGGTGTGTGTACGTGAAGGCACTCCAGGTGAATGGAAAGCATTTGGTCAAATTTCAGCATAAACCTGTAACTTTATGTAACAGTTTATGTCCATAAATAAAGTATGGATGTAAGACGTAATCAAAAAATAGCTCAACAAGTAGAACGATGGGACCTATATGCTAGGTTAACTCCTACTATATTTCTTGTTGGTTCTTTATTTTTAATCATATTTAAAATTATTGATTTTGAAACTGCATTTTATGTAGGATTAGTGGGGTTTGCATTCACCGCAGTAATATGGTGGTGGTGGGCAATCTTCACTATTAAATATCTAGTAATAGTACTAAATAGAACTAGTAAGAACTTACAAGATACAGCTATAGAAATATCACAAATTAGCACAGAGATTGAAAAAATAAAAGATGACATCTAACACATATGGATTAATAAAAGCAGCTACTAATGTTATTAGTGGATTTAGTATGATTGCAATAATCATGCTAGGTGTTGCATACATGTCTTTTAGTAATGCATTTGTATTTCAAGATGCTAAAATTGAAATTGTAAACAACCCTGTCGAACAAACTCGTGACATTGAGTTTATGATGATAGGCTATAAAAAGCACGAATGCAACAGCACCCGAGTATATGGTGTAGCGTATGCAGAAGACGGCAGTCACTCACACGATTTAGATCTATTTACACAACAATATACTCGCAACGTAAGGCCAGGTGAAGAAATGCCCAATCAATGGCACATGAAAGTACCAAATGATATGGTCGAAGGCGGCGTATACCGTGTGAGCATGACAGGCGACTTTGTTTGTAACTATCTAATCTTCACACAAGAAAAATCACAAACATACGATAATATTCTACTCGAAGTAGAACCACGCTAAATATCTTCATGTTAGTGATTGGAAATGGCGAAAGTCGCGCCTCTGTAAACATCAACAAATTAAATTATACAAAGATTGGCTGCAATGCAATCCTTCGTGACTTTAAGGTAGATTATCTTGTATGTGTGGACAAACGTATGCTAGTAGAAGCTGTTAATTCAAGCTATCATAAAAATGCAAAAGTTTACACACGCAAAAATCTGTTTGTACAACACCGTCTTGAAAAGAACATACGAATGGTTCCGAACTTGCCCTATGTAGGTAGTGAACGTCCTGATGATCCTATACACTGGGGTGCTGGACCTTATGCGGTGCTGCTAGCAGCAAAGATGACAACAGATGACATACACTTGTTGGGTTTTGATTTATACAGCGCAGACAATAAAGTCAACAACATATACAAAGACACAGCTAACTATGCACTTGCACACAAAAGTGCAGTCGATCCAAGGTACTGGATCTATCAAATAGGCAAAGTGTTCGAATGCTTTCCTAACACCCGTTTTATTGTGCATCAAGATCAAACTTGGCAGCGTCCAAAAGCCTGGAAACAAACAAACGTAACGGTTGACACAATAAGTAGTTTGTAGTATACTTAATATAAGGACTTGGCGTCAACCCTTCTAACTCTGCCGCCGTTATTTTAATAGGAGAAATATATGGCAAGACATCTAAGCACAAAACACTACGGACACAATATTGGTTTATCAGCAGTATTCCGTCAACCTAACGCAGACCATTCACACTGTCATCTGCTACACGGATACAGTCTAGCATTTACATTTACATTTGGTTGTGATCATCTAGACAATAAAAACTGGGCAGTAGACTTTGGCGGACTAAAGCCACTCAAAGCATGGCTGGAAGATATGTTTGATCACAAAGTAGCAGTAGATGTTAACGATCCGCATATGGATACACTACAGGATCTTGAAGCAAAGGGACTAGCAGAGTTGCGCATCTTTGATGGCGTGGGTGCAGAGAAGTTTGCAGAACATGCATTTAACTTTGCTGACAAACTGATCCGCGAAGCAACAGACAATCGCTGCTACTGTGTACGAGTTGAGTGTGCAGAACACGGTGCTAACTCGGCTATTTACGAAGCATAATGAACTATGTTGTTTGTCTAAAATACGGCGACAAATACTCGGCGGAATATGTTAATAAACTTTACTCTATGGTAAAGCGTAACTTAACAGTTCCGTTTGAGTTTGTATGTTTTACAGAAGATAAAACAGGCATAAATGAAAATATTAGGATTGAACCTATCCCGTTAATAAGTGGCGTACAAGGTTGGTGGTACAAGCCAATGTTTTTTAATCCTAATCTTGGATTAAACGGTACAATATTATTTTTTGATTTAGATGTAGTTGTATTTAAAAATATAGATAATTTGTTTACGTATGAACCTAACAAGTTTTGTATTATCCGTGACTTTAATAGAAAATTTGTTCATAACTATAATAAATTTAATAGCAGCATTTTTAGATTAACTACAGGTATGCATAGTCAGGTATACACAACGTTTATTACTGACCCAGCTAATCCAATCAGACGTTATCATGGAGATCAAGACTGGATTCGTGCAACTGTAAAAGATGGAACATACTCGTATTGGCCAGATGATTGGATTGAAAGCTACAAGTGGGAAATGCGTGGTCGTCCTAAATATAACAACAGGCCTAGAGGACAAAGAGACTTTGCAGTTAATGGAGATCCTGTAGTAAAAGATGCTACAAGTGTAGCAGTATTTCACGGAGATCCTAATCCTCACAACTGCAAAGATCAATGGGTGATTGACAATTGGAAATAATGGTGTTATAATAAGTTATGGATTTAAAATTTACAACAGCAGGCGACTTTATGAAGGCACAAACTAAACGTATAGGCTTCGCATGTAAATACATGCACCCTGATCAGACACAAAAGAAAAAGCTACTTGAAGAAATTCAACGTCCACTAAATACTCGTAGCACTACAGTGCAGTGGCTTAATAGACAGACACGTGATGTTGCAGAAGAACGCTTGTGGGACATCATGGTGCATAACATTCAGTCATACTACAACTTGATTGAATACGTAGGGAGTTTACCAAATGAATTACGAATGGTTCGACTTGGCAGTGATGTCCTTCCTGTATACACTCAGCTTGACTGGAGTTATTATTGGAAACTACCTGCTGTGGTCGCATATTGTGAGAAGCATTTCGCAAGGGTCGGCGAACTTGCAAGGCGGTTGGATGTACGGTTGTCTATGCATCCTGGTCAGTTTACTGTGCTTGCTAGTGATAACGACGATATAGTAGATAGGAGCATAGAAGAATTTGAATATCACACCGATGTCATCCGCTATATGGGTTACGGCAAACGATTCCAAGACTTTAAGTGCAATGTACACATATCGGGTAGAAAAGGTCCACAAGGGATCAAAGACGCCCTCAAGAGACTCTCGCCAGAAGCACGAAACACAATCACAATCGAAAACGACGAAAACAAATGGGGACTCGAACACAGTCTCGAGCTTGCCGACCACTGCGCACTCGTACTCGATATACACCATCACCTGTGCCGTGAAAACGAATACATTCAACCCACCGACGATAGATTTGCTCGCGTGATTGATAGCTGGCGGGGAGAACGTCCTGCTATTCATTATTCATATAGCCGTAAAGAACTTGTAGGACACGTTGATACTAACACATTGCCTGACTTTCCTACACTGTTAGAGCAAGGCTACAAGAAAGCTAAACTACGTGCGCACAGTGATTACTATCCCAACCGTGCTGCTAATGACTGGGCACTAAGCTTCTTGCCTTACACAGATATCATGTGCGAGTCAAAATGCAAAAATTTAGCAAGTATCGAGTTGTATAAATATTACAAAGGAAAAGACAATGAGCTATTTGAATCAAATGTACGGGCGCAAAAGCAGCTCGACCCCATCGAAATCTGATAAGAATCCTAATCGTGTAGCAGGTGGATTACGTGCGCAAGGTGCTGACATGTTTGAAATGCTAGGCGAAGATGGAAGTGTACAAAAGATTCCTACAGAAGCTTATGTGCGTTCATTGGAAGAGCAGTCAAGAAAACAGCGAGCCGCTATCACCGTATTAGAGCGTAAGCTGACTCGCTGCGAAACTGCAATTGAACAGCTAAAGGGTATGATTAGACCTTCTTAGAAAGTTTAAGCACTTCTTTAACTAGTTCATCTTTCTTTTTACGTTTATCAATGTCAACACCATAATTAGATTTTGCAAAGTCTTCTAAGCCTTGCTTAGTTAACTTTGATAAACCTGCTTTAGTGACTTTTACAGTCTTTGCGTCAACTTCAACAACCGTTTCTACTTTTACTGCTTTTGGCTTAGGAGCAGCTTTGACAGGTTCTGGCATTATTGCCTCAACTGCCTTTTCTACTTCTTTAATACCAAATAATGATTTCATAAATTTAATCATAATATCCTCCTATAGGAAACTATATTTACTAAATATTTTACACAGGAGATTTAAAAATGGTTAAACAATGGATTAAGAAAAGACTTGAAGAAAGAACAACACTTGACGGCGCAGTACTAATTGGCGCAGGTATTGCGTTTTTAATTTTTAAACCAATCGCTGCTCTAGTTGCTTATGGCGCTATTGCTTATGGTGCTTGGACAATTTGGAAGGCTGAATAATGGAACCGTTTGTAGGAGAAGTAAAATACTTTGCAGGTAACTTTGCTCCAAGAGGTTGGTCATTTTGCCAACATCAACTACTGCCTATTGCAGAATGGGAAGCATTGTTTAGTATATTAGGTACAACCTATGGCGGCGATGGTAGAACAACATTTGCCTTACCTAAAATAGAAGATCTAAACGGCTGTAAAGCAATTATTGCATTAGAGGGTATATACCCTTCAAGAAGCTAAATGTAATAAATTGTAACTTTTAACATAAAGAGGTTGCTTTTCTGTTGTAATATGTTTAAATATTAATTCCAGGAGAATTATATATGAAATATATTACAGCAGCATTAGCAGCTTTATTCCCACTCGTACTATCAGCACAAACATACACTAACGAAGTAGCAGCTATCATCAACGATAACTGTGTAGTATGCCATCGTGCGGGTGGTATTGGGCCAATGAGCTTTGAAACATACGAGCAAGTAAGACCTTGGGCTCCACTAATACAGATGCGTGTAGCAAACAGAGAAATGCCTCCTTATGCATACGATCACGGTATTGGCATCCAAGACCTACAAGGTGACTGGCGTTTATCGCAAGATGAAATAGACACAGTTGTTGCGTGGGTAAACGCAGGAGCACAATATGGTAATCGAGATATAGTAGTACAACCAGCTAACCTTCCAGATCCAGAAGCATGGAATTTTGAAGGAGACTTTGGTGCACCAGATGCAATCATCCCAAGTGTGGCAATAGACATTCCTGCAAATGGCAATGACTTATGGCACAAGCATTTAGTCCCCACAGGACTAACTGAAGACCGTTGTATTAAAGCAGTACAAGTAAAACCCCGTGGCGATGCAAAAGCAGTAGTGCATCACGCTAACTCTAATGTTCTTACTGAAGGAGGCAATGAGGGTATGCTCACTGAGTATGCTATGGGAAAGTGGGGAGAGATCGTCCCAGAGGGAGTATGCAGACTACTTCCAGGGAACGCAGAAATCAGATGGGATATTCACATGTTCCCAGGTGGACTTGGAGCAATGGCACCAGGATCAGTTATCAAAGACAACGTGGTAGAGATTGGTCTTTGGTTATACACCGAAGAGGAAAGCCAAGAACTGAAATACAAACAAGACTTGAGTTTATATCGCCTAGGCAACCAGGACGATATTACTATCCCACCCAACGGCTATTATATGACACAAGGCTTCCACAGTTTTGATCATCCAGTTAGACTAGATAGTTTTCAACCACACGGACACTTGCGTATGAACGCAGCAAGTTTGGAAATATTCTATCCAGAGACAGGACGCACAGAACAGATTAGCCAAGTAAGTAATTGGAGTGCAACATGGCATCACAGTCATTTGTATGATCCAGACGTAGCACCACTCTTACCAGCAGGAGCAGTTATTGTTCTAAAGCAATGGTATGACAACACAGCAGAAAATCCAAACAATCCAGACCCTGATATGTGGGTAATGGGAGGTTCAAGAACAGGAGACGAAATGACTCACGCTTGGCTTGCTATTACACACTTAGACGATGAAGGATACAATAAACTAAAAGAGGAAAGGAATGAAAAAATTAATATTGCTAGTCAGTAGTCTATTTACATCTGTTGCATATGCACATGAAGATGTAGCGATAGACTACGCAGAAAATGTAGCACCTATATTTGTAGAGCAGTGTCAAAGCTGTCACCGCGAAGGAGGTATTGCACCGTGGGCAATGACTGACTACAGAATGTTACAAGCATTTGCACCTGCAATTAAAGAAGCAGTTACAACACTACAGATGCCGCCCGGACAGATTGATCGCAAATACGCTGATCGTATCATTAATCACAGAACACTAAGTCATACAGAAATGGAGACTATTGTTGAATGGATTAACGCAGGCTCACAAGTACCTTTTGAAGTATCCCGCGGGGAGATTCGTGACCCTCTGTTAGAGACAGTTTACTCTACTTCAGAGTGGGTACACGGCGAACCTGATATGATTATTGAAGTACCTGCACAAGAAATACCTGCTGGTCCTAGTGCAATTCCATATCGTTATGTAGGTGTTGACTTAGGACTAACTGAAGACCGTTGGCTTCGTGGTTCAGAGTTTCTTCCAAGCGAACCTACTGTGATGCATCATATGCTAAACTCAGTGAGTGTGCCGGGTGAACGCAACGGCAACATACTTGGCACACAAGGTGGCGGACAAGAAGAAATGAACTATGCTAGTGTAAGTGCATATGTTCCAGGCGGTGATCCAGAGTTCTTTGACGAGAACACTGGTGGTTTGCTGAGAGCAGGATCTACTGTAAATCTACAGCTACACTACACTCCAGACGGCGTAGCAAGAACAGACAAAGCACGAATTGGTTTGTACTTTCACGACGAAGGCGTAGTACCACAAGAGAGAATGGCGGGCGACTGTGCTTGTATATTTCCCAACAACTGGACACCGATTCCGCCGTTTGATCCTAACTTTGTACAGACAGCAGAAATTACTCTAAAGAATGATATTATGCTGCACACATTCTTACCACACATGCACTTCCGTGGCAAGAGTATGAAAGCAAAAGCAATCTATGCTGACGGTACAGAAGAAGAGCTGATTGATATTCCTAAGTACGACTATGCTTGGCAGTTATCATACACGTGGCGAGAGCCTAAGTTTATTCCTGCAGGAACTAGATTGTTTGTAGAGGGTGCGTTTGATAACTCAGCAGACAATCCAATGAATCCAGATCCAAGCAGACTAGTACCTTGGGGGCAGATGTCGGAAGATGAAATGTTCTTTGGAGCATTCACTTGGAAGAATGTAGACTAGTTATAGTTTACTAATAGGCGTAGAACTACTAGCAGTCATATTCCATTTTTGCTTTTGTTCTACGCCTTTCTTTTGAGCAAAAGTCTTACTATCGCAGTTCTTACATACGTGAAAGTAAGAATTACTTAGTCGCTTAGGATCCATGCTTCCCCTAGCACGTTCAAACTCTGCGTCACAGTTATCACACCTAAAAACACAATATGTAACTTCGCGTGTATAGGCGTGTTCCTTGCCCATTTTGCTAGTGCGAATGTGCCGGGTCTGCTTTTTATATTCTCTCATGTACATAAGTATATTTACATTAAGATTATAAAACTAAGCGATAAATAATATCATAGAAGGATAAATCATGAGCATTTGTACACTAACAGACTCTGCAAAAGCGCAAATTGACACAATTTGCAATGAAAACGAATGTTATGCAGTTACACTTAACCTTAAGGGCGGTGGATGTGCTGGATTTGAATACGAATGGGGTACATTGGCGACTCCGGAAGAAGTAGAATCTAATGATGTAGTTCTAAAAACAGACAATAACTGCACATTTGTAATTGGTGCAGCAAGTATTATGTTTCTAGTAGGAACAGAAATAAATTACAAAAAAGATATTATGGGTTCAATGTTTGAAATCATTAATCCTAACGCACAATCTGCATGTGGTTGTGGAATAAGCGTAAATTTTGATATGAACAAACTGGCAACCCCAGCAATATAAACGGAGCAAATTAAATGGCAAAGCAACAAATTGATATCGGTATTGAAGGTAACGACGGTACAGGCGATAGTATCCGCGAGTCGTTTCGTAAAGTAAACGAAAACTTCCAAGAACTATATGCTGTATTTGGTATTGGTGGACAGATATCCTTTACTGATCTTAATGACACGCCTAACACTTACGAGGGTAATGAAAATAAAGTTCCTTTAGTAAAATCAGACGGCAGTGGTATCAATTTACTTGAACTTGCTTCAGACAACAGTTTAGATGGTACGCCAGATACTATCGGCTTCGACTTTACTGTAGACGGTAAAGTAATTATCAAACAACTTGTTTCAAAAGTTTCTAATGACCCTGAGCCTATATTAGGCGGGCCTATGGATGCTGCTACACAGCCAATTGCTAACGTAAGTGTAACACAGGCTGCAATTGATACATTCAACTCAGTTCACGGCACTAATTTAACAACAGGTGCTCTTGTTATTGATAAAGCTTTTGCTGATAGAAATTACCAAGGAAAGGCAGTTGCAGGCGGCGGTATTAGATTAGGAGACGAACCGACTGATGCTTCAGGATATGTGTTTACTGCTTCAGGTTTTAGCTTAGGTAATTTAACTATTACTGCGCACGGACTAACAGAAGCATTTAACGGTGCTGCATTTATCTTCCGTTCAACAGGAACAGATCCTTTTGGTGTTGTAACAGGCAGCACATACTATATTAATGTAGTAGATACAAATAATATTGCACTGTATCCTACTGAAGAACAAGCAGTTGAAAGAAATGGTAGAATTTTGCTAAGTGGCGGCACAGGCACATTTACTATTTCTGATGCAGCATATAATGCTAATTTAAAAGGTAACTGGCTCAGTAATGTAGCTATTCCTCGCAAGAGCATTGTAAGACGTCAAGGCGACGATATGACAGGCGCCCTAAACTTGTTTGATCATCCGGGTGAACTTGCAGGTACTGGCTTACCGAATGGTCCAGATGATTTACAAGCAGCAACTAAACTGTATGTAGATAATGCAGCAGCAGAAAGTCAAGTCAACTTATACGTTAGTACATCTGGCTCAGATCAACAAACATTTACTCCTGTAGGAAAAGAAGGACGAGCTCCAGCATATGCATATCGTACAATTAATGCCGCTGCTCGCAAAGCAGAAGAAATAATTATTGCTGCTCCGCCAGAACCAGGTCCGTATATGCAGACAATGACATATGCAACAGGCGGCACAACAGCATTGACTAATACAGTTGGAATAGATAGTCCGATTGCTGATCGTGCAAATGCAAGAGCAATTATTGTTGCTAACAAAGAATTTATTGCTAAAGAAGTTACGGGTTATGTTGATGCAACTTTTCCTAATTTTGCAGGAACTTACAGCTTAGAAATTTGTCAACGTGATGTTGAATTTATTTTAGATAGCGTTAGTTTAGATGCACTGCTAGGTAACAATGCTAACTATCTATCACGTTGGGCCGGTATACGTTATTACTCAAATGTAAGTGCGCAACGAGCAATTGGTGCGCAGAGGGTGGAAACTATTGCAGGTATTGAATATGCTAAAGAAATTGTTACACAGTATATTTTAACAAATACTCCTGTTCTTACAACATATCAAGACCGTGTATTACAAGTTACTAACTTACCATTACCAGATTCAAGTGCAGACGAAGCAATTGGTAACAAAATGGACATTATCTTAGAAATTATTAACGATGGTGTATTAGATGCTCCGCAAATTGTTGATGGACAAACAACTTATAAAATTAATATTAACAACAGCGGACTTGGATTTATCAATCAAGCTAACCCAGAAAACACAGATATTATTCCAGGTAAAGTTGTACGTGGTAAAAACTCAGGTGCTATTGGACGTATTATTGATTACAAATACGAAGCAGGTCCGAGAGCAGTTAGTGTAGTGGGCACTGACGAAATTGAAGTGCAGCTATTAGAGCCAGTTGAGTTTGTAGCAGGTGAACCATTAGAGTATGGCAACTTTGTCCGTGAAACACAGATTTCCATTAGAGTTGAATCAGGTATTTACGAAGAGGACTATCCGATTCGTGTTCCGGCAAACGTAAGTGTTAAAGGCGACGAATTTAGACGTTGTATTATCCGTCCAAAGAAACGTGTATCACAATCACGTTGGGCAAATACATTCTTCTATCGTGACGCAGAGTTTGACGGTCTTGTACTTGGTAAATCAAATATTGAAGCAGTTGCATTTGACGCTCAGCCTAATGCATCACGAACTCCAGGCACATATTCAGTAAGTTTATGGACTACTGATAAACTTGGTAAAGATGCAGAATTTGATATTACTATCGATGGTTCTGGTGCAGTAACAGATATTGCAATTACTAATGCAGGTAAAGACTTCCAGCACGGCGAACGACTAACTGTAAGTGACGATCAACTTGGTAGCGGAGGAGCTACTAGTGTCACATTTACTATTGCTAGTATTCCAAATGGTATTGAATACATAAATCCACTAACAGGAAAAGCTGATGGATATTTTGGATATCACTATCTAACACAGCCTGAAAAACTTAAAAATACAGGTGCTGGTTATGAAAATGTAGGCAAGTGGGAAACAAATGCACTTACACTAATTGACAACAGAGAATTTATTCAAGAGCAGGTTGTTAACTACATTGAAACAACATATCCTGCACTAGTTGGCTCTTACAGTAGAGCAAAATGTTTTAGAGACGTAGGTTTAATTGTTGATGCACTTGTAAAAGACTTCCGCAACGGTAGTAACGAGTTTTCACTAGAAGCACAAGGTGAATACTATGCAGGTGCAGTGGAAGCAGGAACAGAAGACGAAACTGTTGCAGGTATACAACATATCTATACTATTGCAAGCAAATTAATACTTGGTGAAAATCCAACTACACTTTATAATCAAGCCGGTGGAGGCGCAGTCGACAGAATGTATGCAGCAGACTTGTTCAATGGTTCAGGAGAGCCAGCAGCATGGACAACTTCTCAGACTTATAGACTAGGTAATGTTGTTAAATTTACAACTGGTCTAGGAGTAACAACATACTATACTCCTACCAAAGAACATACTAGTGGTGCTAATTTTAATGCAGCAGAGATTGCAGAATACTGGAGAGTAATCGACGGTCCTGCAACTGTATTGCAAAACTTAATTAACACTGTAAAATTTGCATTTAACGAAAATTATAATCCCCCATTGCGTAACGATCAATTAGATGTGTTCTTGATGAATGATGCTACAATTATACGTAACTTGACTGTACAAGGACACGGTGGATTTATGTGTGTTCTTGATCCTGAAGGTCAGGTTCTAACTAAATCACCGTACATACAAACCGGATCAAGCTTTTCACAGTCACTCAACAAGCAAGCATTTAGAGGCGGTTTGTTTGTTGATGCGTTTGTTGGTAATTCAGCAGTACAAGTTATTGAAAAAGTAGACGGCAGTGCGTTTAGATTAAAAATTCAAAGTTTAGGTTCGCCAACTGCACCACAAGGTTTGTTTGTAAGACGTCCTGAAACACCGAGTGCTTTTTATATTGATGGCAGACGTTTCCAAGTTAACGCAGTTACGGCATATGATAAAACTCAAGGTACAGCAGAACTAATACTAGACCCAAGTTCAAATAGCGGTACTGGGTTTACTGGTATTACGAGTGCATTAGCAACTGGTATTGATTTAGACTCAATTGGCACATTTGAATTTGATAGTGTAAAGTGTGCTAGAGATACTGGATACATTTTAGACGGGATTACATTTGATGTTGCACTTGGCACAAACTATAATAGTGTGTACAACGGACTTGCTTATCAAAGAGCAACAGGCTCGTATGTACAAAATAATCAACAGACACAAACTGTACAAGCCATTACAAAAGGTAAGACTGAAGTAGCAGCACTTACAGAAATTGCAGATAGTGCAACAGCACTAGCAAGATCTAATGCAGGGTTTGACGAAGTTATTGATATTATTAATAACGGTACACAGAGTGTAAGCGAGCCAGGTGATGGTGTAGCAGATGCACTTGCTTTTCCTAGCCCAGCAGCACTTCCAACAACTGATGCAGATGACGCTGCTTCGAGACTACAGAACAACAGAGCATTTTTAGCAGCTGAAGTTGTTGCATTTGTAAACAATAATACTCCTCCAGCAGGATACAATCAAACTAAATGTGCTAGAGATGTAAGATACATTGTCGATGCGTTAACGTATGATATTCTTTATGGTGGTAACAGCGGCACAGTAACTAACGCTATGGCATACTTAGATGGTGCAGCAGCTCAGTTACCAGAAGCACAAAGAGTTGCTACAGCAGCAGCATACGCACACCTAGCAACAGTAGTTGCAGCAGTTGTTACAGATGCAACCGGTGTCGCTACTACAACTCCACAAGCAGGAAATGCAGAAGTACAAGTTACAACAGGAGACGCAGCAACAGCAACGGAAGGTAATGCACTAGATGCACTATTGCAAATTATTGAAAATGTTGTTACAGCAGGTAACTTAAACAGCTTGCCATTAGTTGTAACTCCAGATCTAACAACACTTGCAGTGAGTGCAGAGCTAACAGATGCAGCAAATGATGTTATTTCTAATAGAGCATTAATTATTAATCGTGTTCTACAGAGCATAGACTCACCATTGCCAATCACACTACAAACAGCTGGTAACAGAAGTATACTAGGCAACGACTTTACACAGGTTAACGATTTAGGTTATGGACTTGTTGCTGCAAACGGCGCACTATCAGAAATGGTTAGTATGTTTACATACTACTGTCATGCTAGTTACTATTCTAAAAACGGTGCTGAGATTAGATCACTAACAGGTTCAAGTTGTTATGGTGAGTTTGGACTAGTTGCTGAAGGTAGTGATCCAAACGAAATTCCAGACGCAATTGCATTGTATCAAGATATGACTCAACCTGCCAAAGCGTTTGACGTTGATGCAATACTAACATTAACAGGTCCGGTAATACTAACAAGTGGAGAAACAGTTACACAATCACTTAGTGGAGCAACAGGCAACGTTGCAGTTGCAACAAGTACAACAGGTGGTTCTAATGTAATATATATAACAAATATTTCAGGTGCATTTGATACAAGTAATGAACTAACAGGCAGTGTAAGTGGTGCTCTTGGTGCAAACAGTGTTCCGATTAGTGTCGACTCAAATGGATATGACAATCCTAAAGAAGGGTTGTCGGTATATGTTTACGACATGCAAGATCCACCATCAAACAGATCAGAAGTTAACATATATCATCCATCTCGTCCAGCATTTGCACGTTACGAAGTTGCAAACGCAGAACTAGTACAGCACATAGTCGGCGAATATCCATTGCTTGCAGAAACAACTGATTATACTGCAACTAAAGCAAATGGTACAGCTACAGGATTTGTATTTAATTTATACAAAACAATTGATGCAGGATATACTGCAACTTTCGCAGAAGCGAATGATGGTACAAACTACACAATAGGTGATCAGTTTGTAGTAACTGGTGACAAACTAGGTGGTGCAACGCCTGCAAACGATTGTACAGTTACAGTTGCTACTGTCGACGGTACCGGAGCAATACTTACAGTTACGGTAGCAGGCACAATTGCAGTTGAAGCAAGTACTCCAATGTACAGTGGAAAAGTTTACAAACTAAACTTTAGTACCAGTGATACACAATTTAGTGCAAACGGTCTACTAGAAATTGTACCATTTAACACAAGCATTGTATACTATAGAAACCAAACACATATTGTAAGTGATTTGGCTCGTCCAGACGTATTAACAATTCGTCCAAGTACAGCACTAACATTTGATGAAAATCCAGACTTTGTATACAGAAGTATTAGCTTCTTAACTAGTGATAGTTTAGGTAATGAGTTGCCTGCTAACACTTCACAAGCAGGACTAGATAGTACATATGACTTTATTAGATTAACAGTTGATTCGGCAAAGGCACAAGAAGTTGCACTAGCAGGCACAGGTACTACAAAAGGTAATACCGTAGGAGATGTTGTACTTGCTGTTAAACTAGCTGATGCAAATGAAATATTTAGACTTAATAACAACGCAAGAACTCCAGCAAACAATAGACCTGCTGGATGGACAGCAGCCAGCTTAACGCTCGAAGCTCCGATTATTACATGGGCTGGCAAAAAGCATTATGTGTTTAACTATCGTGGTGTCGGCGCTGGAGATGTAATTGAAGAGCCAGGTGAAGATAACGTATACGGTATTGTTGATCTAGTTGATTATGATACAATTAACCAAACAAATGCAACTGGTATTGCGAGCACGACTGTACTAGGCGGCGAAGTAGTCACACTACGTGCAGGCCTAAAAGCAGGCGCAACCGGCAGTGTCACAGTTAACATTAGTACATGTCGTGCAACAGGACATGATTTCTTAGACATCGGTACCGGCGGATTTAATGCTTCAAACTATCCGAATGTTATTTTTGGTGAACCAGGTGAGAAGAAAGAAGCCAACGAAGTTGTTGAAAAAGGTAAAGGTCGTGTGTTCTATGTGAGTACAGACCAAAATGGTATCTTTAGAGTTGGTAGATTCTTTAGTGTAGACCAAGGTACTGGTACAGTTACATTTAGTGCAAGTCTTGCACTTAGCGATGTTGACGGACTAGGATTTAAACGTGGTGTTGTTATTACTGAATTCTCAACAGACACAGCAATGGTCGACAACGCTTCAGATACAGTACCTACAGAAAGTGCTGTACGTGGTTATGTAAATAGACGCTTAGGCTACGATGTAACAGGTGCTCCTGTTGCTAACATATTAGGCCCAGGTGTGCTTGCTCCGAACGGCGCTGTGCCAATGACAGACGATCTCAATGCTGCAGGCAATACTATTACTAATTTAGCAACACCAGTACAGCCAGCAGATGCTGCAACTAAATCATATGTTGATAGCGGACGTGGTGACATGGACGAAATTAAAGATTTACGTAGTGTTGAATATAATAACATTGATGGGAATCAATTACTAGTATCTACAGGGTATAAAAAGCTTATACTAGAAGCAGGAAGTATCTTAGGCGGCGGCTTTGCAGCAGGTGATGTAATTACAGGTAGTATATCGAGTGCAACAGGAACAATTATTGATGTTGTCGATGGACTTGTTGGTATCGAAGGTAATATTGTTGAAATTACATATAATCCGCTCACAGGAGTATTTAGTGATGGCAAGCCTGCAGATGGACTAGCAGCTGATGTACTTACTGCACCAGGCGGAAAGCAAGGTAATGTTGTCGATGGTCCAGTAGATGAATGGGCTAACGGCGTTGCAAACCCAGCAAGTGATATACAAATACTTACTTCTAGGACACCTGGTGTTGGTAGACAAACTAGACTTAATTTACAAATTAACGCAGACACAATTGTTAATAGCGACATTTCTGGTACAGCACAGATTGCACAAAGTAAACTAAATCTAAATGCAGCTACTACTAGAGCAGATGCAACAGGTATTGCACAAGCTGATTTAGGTAGTGCAGCATTTGATGATGCTAAATTTGAAGTTACAGATGGTTGGGTAACTGTTAAAACAGGAAGTGTAAATCTAGCAGACCTAGAAAATATTGCATCTGATACAGTTCTTGGACGCAGTGCAGTTGGCTCGGGCGCAGTAAGTGCAATACCATTTAGTACAATAGTTGATGAAGGCTTAGGTTTAGCTGACGGAGACTTTACTACTATAATATTAGCAGCTAGTAATGCCGGCGAAGCACTAATTAAAACAGGTGCAGGTACATATGGTATTTCAAATGTTACTACAACAGGCGAAGTTAATTCAATTGTTAAAACAGATGCAGACGGTAGTGTACAAGCTAACTCACTAATACTAGGCGGTGACAGCAGCTATGAGGTATTAAGTTTAGATAGTCTAACACTTAATGTTAAAACACCGTCACAGGGTCTAATATTTACAGCAGTTGGCGGCACAGATGCAGGATTGCCTACAGCAACATATCCAGATATGTTAATTAGTGGTAGTGTTGGCGTCGGCGGAACTGGCATCGCAGAAAGTATTCTACAAAGTACATCAAACTTTACAGGTCAAAAGGTATTAGGCGTTGATTGGATATATTCAAGCTTTATTGAAGCACCAGGTGAAAAAGGTGCTGCAAGTACAGCTATTGCAATTGGCGCTAACACTGGTAAAACTACTGCCGGACAAGTAGGCATTGTTACTGCTGACACAGCCAGTGCATCAAGTGTTGTTCCGGCCATCTTTAGTTCAACAGGCATGGTACCAGATACTGATAATACATATGACATCGGTAGTGCAACTAAGAAGTACAAAGATGTTTATGCAACATTGTTCCGTGGTACTGCAACTGAATCATACTACGCTGACTTGGCGGAGAATTACTTAGCTGACGCAGAGTATGCTCCGGGAACAGTAGTTGAGTTTGGTGGAGATGCTGAAGTTACACAAAGCACAACACACGGTACACATCGTGTAGCAGGCGTTGTGTCTACTAACCCAGCACACTTAATGAACTCACACTGCGAAGGTGATAATGTTGCTGCAATAGCACTACAAGGCCGTGTACCATGTAATGTAATTGGCAAGGTTTCCAAAGGTGATATGCTGGTAGCAAGTAATATTCCAGGTTATGCAGTTGTTAATAACACTCCAGCAGTTGGTAGTGTTATTGGTAAAGCACTTGGTGATAAACTAGACGGCGAACGCGGCACAGTTGAAGTTGTGGTAGGAAAGCACTAATGGATAAGAACGCTGTAGACAAATTAATTAAAGCTGGTGTAAAAGCCAGCAATGATACTAAAAATACTCAGCAGCGACAAGTAATTGC
>Ga0209716_1001076_pt1 | contig 21789 bp, 17 predicted proteins | sample COGITO_mtgs_1205_FD_184811 | JGI IMG/M metagenome (GOLD analysis project Ga0209716, IMG submission 184811) | Pelagic marine microbial communities from North Sea - COGITO_mtgs_120531 (SPAdes) (version 2) | ecosystem: Environmental > Aquatic > Marine > Epipelagic ...
GGCACAAATACAAGGTCTTTTATTGATCATACAGGGTCTGACCTTATATTCACGGCACAAAACAATACCGCACACGGTAGAATAATATTTAACAGATATGATAATTCAAGCACTGTGACTTCAGGGTATTTTGATGCGGCAGGTAAATTGTTTGTCAATGGCGACTTAGACGTAGACGGCACGACTAACCTTGATGTTGTAGATATAGACGGTGCTGTGGATATGGCAAGCACACTGGCGGTTGGTGGCGTAGTAACAGCCAACGCAGGTGTAGTAGTAGATAACATCACAATAGATGGTAATGAGATTGATGTAGGCTCTGGTAACTTTGTTTTAGATGTTGCAGGGGAAATTGAACTAGATGCTGATGGTGGCAAGTGGATATTTTTAGATGGCGGCACACAAGTAGGGAGAATTGAAAATTCGTCTAGTGATTTTGTTATCAAATCTTCTGTTAATGACAAAGATATAAAATTTAATGGTGAAGATGGTGGCAGTAACATTACAGCCCTCACCCTTGATATGTCAGATGAAGGTGCGGCTATTTTTAATGGGCATGGAACATTTAATGACACTGTAGCAATTAATAGCACTTCTAGTGGCGCTTTATTAATAGCAGGTAGTGGCGGTGGAATAAACTTTACTGGTGGTAATAACAGAGTTTTATTTAATTCAAATAGAGCATTAGAAGGAACTACTGACGGAGCTACCCTTACTGTTGGTGAAGGTTTTACTACAATAAATATTGACGGTGCGGCTACGTTTAGTTCTACAATAGCGGCAGGTGCGGCAACATTTACGACAGCCGATAACAATGCACAGCTAACCCTTATTTCTACAGATGCAGATGCAAATGCAGGGCCTATTCTTGTATTAGATAGGCAATCAGCAAGCCCTGCTGATTCAGATGTATTAGGTCAAATACAATTTAATGGTAAAAATGATGCGGCAGAAGCGCATGGTTACGCCAAGATAGAAGCCAGAATTGTAGATGCAAGTAATGCCACAGAAGACGGTAGGCTTGAGTTGATGACGAGTGTTGCTACTGAAGAAGGCATATCTCGCATATTAATGAACGCTACTGAAACTGTTATTAATGACAACTCCAAAGACCTAGACTTCCGCGTTGAGTCTAACGGCAACGCTAATATGCTGTTTGTTGATGGTGGTAATAACCGAGTTGGGGTTGGCGGTGGAAGTCCTTTAAATACGTTGCAAATAACAACATCAGGTGCAGGAAGTCCTTATATCGGATTTAATCAAGTGAATGATAATCCTTATATGGAGACGCAAAGATGGTCAGGTGTTGCATCTACATATTATGGAACGAGACTAAAAAATATATCAGGACATTTTGTATTTGAAACTACAGATTTAGCAAATATAGGCTCACAAACTTTTACAGAACGCTTCCGCATAGCCTCAGACGGCTCTCTATCCACCCCAACCGCAGGAACCTCTAACGTCCGCTTTGGTGTCAACGCAGGTAACAGCATTCAGAGCGGTGGTAATTATAATGTTGTCGTAGGCGATGAAGCAGGTACTGCGATTACTACGGGTGACCAGAATGTTGCGGTAGGTTTCGAAGCAGGTAAGTCAGTAACCACAGGCATTCAAAACACCTTGATCGGTGGTCTTGGAGGAGATGCTCTTACTACAGGAAACTATAATACTACCCTTGGATATAAGGCTTTAAGCTCAGACACTGCGGGAAACCGCTCTGTAGCTATTGGTAGAGAGGCTTTACTTAATCAAAACTTTACCTCATCGACCGAAAGTTACAACGTAGCTGTGGGCTATGCCGCAGGTCTGTCAGTAACCACAGGCGTTCAAAACACATTCGTGGGCAGTCTTTCAGGTGATGCAACCACTACAGCAAATAACAACGCGGCTTTTGGTTATGGTTCTTTAGGCGCTAATACAACAGGCGCTTTAAATACTGCAATAGGTTCAGGAGCTTTATTTAACAATACTACAGCTTCAAACAATACAGCAGTGGGTACTAACTCTTTACTCGCAAACACCACAGGCGGTAATAACGTAGCAGTGGGTGCTTTAGCTTTAGACGCAAACACTACGGGCTTTAGCCAAGTTGGAGTAGGTTATGGAGCTTTAACCTCAAACACCACGGGCTATGATAATGCCGCTTTTGGTGTGAACGCGTTAGGCGCAAATATATCGGGCCTTTCTAATACGGCAGTTGGAAACTATGCTTTAGACGCTAACACTACAGCAAATAACAACACCGCTGTTGGTTATCTTTCTCTGTCCGCAAACACCACAGGCACACAAAATACTGCTATTGGTACAGATTCGTTAAAAACTAACACCACAGGTACTGGTAATACTGCTAGTGGCTATAGGTCTTTGTCTAGCAATACGTCTGCTAGTTTTAATACTGCTATGGGTCAAGTAGCTCTATACGCAAACACCACAGGCGCTGCAAATACAGGAGTTGGTTACAAATCTCTTGAAGCAAACACCACAGGCGGTCAAAACGTGGCCGTTGGTGACAATGCTTTAAATGCCAATACAACCGCTGACTATAATACTGCTCTTGGTACTAGCACGTTACAATTAAACACTACAGGTACGCAAAATGTTGCTACAGGTGCTTTTTCACTAACAGCTAATACCACAGGTGATAATAATGTTGCTATGGGTTATCAGGCATTAAAATCCAATACCACAGCAGATGACAATGTTGCAATTGGCGACCAAGCGTTAGAATTTAACACCACGGGCGGTCAAAACACAGCTGTAGGTTCAAAGGCACTCCAAGATTCAACAACTGGTAATTACAACGTAGCGATTGGTTACCTTGCTAGTGAAAACAACACTACAGGCTCTTCTAATGTTGCTATAGGTCGTGCGGCTCTAAATGAAAACTCAACAGGGGGAGCGAATATAGCTATTGGTCGTTCTGCTTTGCTTTCTAACACCACAGCATCTAACAACACAGCAGTGGGTTATACTGCTTTAGCTTCAAACACCACAGGTACACAAAATACCGCACTGGGTGCTTTAGCTTTAGACGCTCATACTACAGGCAATAATAATACGGGTTTAGGTTATGGTGCTTTATCCTCAAACACAACAGCCACGGGCAATACAGCAGTCGGTTCGGTTTCTTTGGTAGCAAACACCACAGGCGCTAACAACACAGCGGTTGGTTTAAGTGCTTTAACCGCAAACACCACAGGTACAAACAATACAGCTCTAGGAGCAGAAGCACTAGATGCGAATACGACAGCTAATAACAACACCGCTATTGGTAAAGTATCTTTAGGAGCAAATACAACTGGAGCATCAAACACTGCTGTGGGTTCAGGAGCTTTGTTTGCAAACACCACAGGTACAGAAAATACAGCATTGGGTATGGGCGCATTAGACGCTAACACCACGGGAGGTTATCACACAGGTATCGGTACTAATGCTTTAGGAACAAACACAACAGGTAATTATAATACAGCCATAGGTCGTAATGCTTTATTATCAAATACTACGGCTAGTAATAACACAGCAACGGGTTTTAGGTCTTTAGAGGCTAACACCACAGGCGCTAGTAACGTAGCTAATGGTATGTATGCTTTATTGGCTAACACAACAGCATCTAACAACACAGCATTGGGTTATAACTCTTTAGGCGCAAACACCACAGGCACAAACAACGTAGCAGTGGGTATGGGCGCTTTAGACGCTAACACTACAGCCAACGGAAACATTGCAGTCGGTGCAAACGCATTAGGTTCTAACACCACAGGTGCTTCTAATATTGGTATCGGGCATGAAGCGTTGGGTGCTAATACTACAGCTTCTAACAATACTGCAATTGGCTATGGTTCTTTAGACGCTAATACTACAGGTCACTCAAATACTGCGTTAGGTTTTAGCTCTTTATCCGCTAACACAACGGCCACAGATAACACAGCAGTTGGCCTTAACGCGATGGGCGTTAATACTACGGGTAACAATTGTGTTGCTGTAGGCTCTGCCGCACTAGATGCTAACACTACGGGTGCTAGTAATGTAGCAGTAGGACAAGGTTCATTAGGCGCAAACACAACAGCCGTTAACAATACTGCTGTAGGTACGACTGCTTTAGCCGCAAACACTACAGGTGCTAGTAACACAGCAGTTGGTAAAGATTCTTATGCAAGTTGCTCTACAGGACACTCAAATTGTGGTCTTGGTTTTGAAGCCGGTCAAGCAATAACTACAGGTGTTGAAAATGTACACATAGGATATCGTGCAGGTGACCATAGTGTCGCTCACGCAACAGGTAGTAGGTGCGTAATTATTGGAGCCTATGCCGATACCACCACTACAGGCGCTACTGATGCTCAAGTTATTGGACAGGATGTTAGTGGGCAAGGCGGTTATACAACACTTGGTAGCGGGACTGCGGATATTAGAGCGCAAAACGGTGTAGCAACTTGGGCAACAGTATCAGACCAACGATACAAGAAAGACATTGTAGACTCTACAACAGGTCTAAGCTTTATTAATGCCTTACAGCCTCGTACTTTTAAGTACAAGAACCTTGGTGAACTTCCCGAAACCTTTAGCGCCTACGAAGCTGACTCAACTGAAGTGTTTAAAAACTCCAACACTAACCACGGATTTATAGCCCAAGAAGTTAAAGCGGCTATAGATGCTGACAGTAGCATCAAAGATGGCTTTAAACTTTGGGACGATAGAGAAGATGGCTCTCAGGAAGTAGCAGAAGCCGCATTGATACCTGTACTAACTAAAGCAATACAAGAGCTATCTGCACAAGTAGAAGCATTAACCGCAAGAATAGAAACCTTAGAAGGATAAATAACCATGAGTGAAGAAACAGTAGAACGTACAACAGAACAACTAGCATCTGATTACACAGCAATGGGTCACAGCATTGCACTGATTACAGACATAATCGCAGGTAATGTAATGGCAGATGAAGAAGCCGAAGACCGTCAAGATTGTGTGGATAGAAACGTACAGCACCTAGAACTTATGAAAGCTAAAACTGATTGGGGTAGCGAGAGCATGACAGCTACTGACTCAGCCATTAGCGCAGGTAACGGATACACAGCATCTTAGAGGAGATAAATCATGGCAGTAACTTGGACAATCACAAACTTAGAATACACCAACGACTCTGACAAGGGCGTGGTTCATGCCGCATGGTCTGCAACAGATTCAGAAGTAGTAGGAGAAGTCACTCACACAGGCACAGTATCGGGCATGGAGTCCTATACGCCAGATGCAAGCGCAGAAGGCTATGTAGCTTGGGATTCGCTTGACGAGGCTACAGTAGCAGGGTGGATAAAAACCACACTAGGCTCAGATGAAGTTACTCGCGTTGAAGCAAAGGTAGCCGCTCAGATTGCAGAGTCTAAAGCGCCTTCAACGTCTTGGGGAGTAGCTTGGTAATGGAAATCATACTTAAAAGCCTCAAGTCTAAAACCGTACAGTTCTCCATAGCCTTGGCAGTACTAAGCATCCTTCAGGGCTATGTAGGCTTTTTGCCTGTTAGCCCCGCAGGACAAGCTATGGTAGGTTGCATCATTGCAAGCTGTGTAACAGTATTGCGCTTTGTGACAACCACTGCAATCAGTGAAAAATAAAAAGGAGTTACAAAGCATGGAAGAAACAAAAGATGCAATAGATGTTGTGGCCGCAAGTACAGGTGTAATGGCTTTGATGAGTTGGTTGCCGCCTGTTGCGTCTTTGTTTACGATTGTGTGGCTAGGCATTAGGATTTATGAGTCTGATACAGTTCAAAAACTTATTAATAAAAAGGTAGATTAAAAGATGAGTAAAAAGAGAAGCACACGAAATACTAATAAGTCTTTGAAGGCTCTAAAGCGTAAGCAATATGCTAGAGGTGGTAAAAGTGCTGTTCAAAGCCAACGCGAGTTATTAGGACAGCAACAGAAAAAAACTTTAACGACTCCTGTACAACCTAAAGCAGGGCCAAAGCCTAAAAAGAGTACTCCTGATTCGTTGTTTTCTGATCCTGCTAGAGTTAGTGGCGGAAGAATGGATAATCCTAGAGATATTAAGCTTCCAGAACCTTCTCGCTCACTAGGCGGTGGAAGAGGTCAGCCTATTAAAAATGATGCTACGATTAATCAAGTACAGACATATGCGCCACCTCCTGTACAACAACAAACAATGGATGAAAATACTAGAAGGCGTGTTGAGTCTGGCATGGGTGGCAATCTAGGAAACCAACAAGCACAGTCTCAATCTCTAGTGGGCGGCTTTACCAACGATACTGGGCCGTCAGGCGGGCCTAAAGACAGAGCAACTTTAATAGGCTTAGATGGGAAAGAATACTCAAGTAATGCCGCACTTGAAGCCGCTAATGCAAGATACTTAGCCGCAGAAGCCGCTAAAGATGCTACTACACAAGTTACAACTCAAGGCATCACGCCCGAAGCCCCTACAGGAATTGTACAGGAAGCGCCAAAAGCAGACCTACGTCAAATGGAATCTGAATCAATATTTAAAGCTATTCCAGAATCTGAGCAGTGGGCCGACAAGTATGTTGAGCAATACCCTGAGTGGAGCGAAACACAAAAGGCTGAAGCAAGAGCGTGGGCAATAAAAGCTAAAGAATCAAAAGACGGAACAGCACAAATGCCTAGTTGGTTGATGGATTCTGATTTCTTAAAAGGCTTTGAAGCCGCTAATAACATGAAATACGACACCTCAAAAACAGTTGCACCCGAAGGAACTGTGACAGGCGCTGATGACATTAAACAGCTTGGAGACGCTACAGACGCTACATCAGATACTGTGACTGCTAGAGAGTTATCTACTTCACAAGGTGACGTAAAGATTGCTGACGAAGGCCCAAGAACTAGAGATGCCGAAAGATACACGGCTGAAAAAGTAGGAACTTTAGACCCCACCAAAGCCGCAGAAGGTAAAGTAAGTAGAACGGGCGTAGCAGGACAAGCTACAGCCACCGAAGCTAAAGAAACTGGACGCGATACTGCCGCTGAAGAAGCCGCAAAAGGAAAGTTTGTTGATAGACCAGAGTATGAAGACTATGCTACAGCCGCTAGAGATGATAGCGACTACGGTTTTGATCCTTCAACAGTAGACGAGCCTAAAGTATCTATAAGGGATGGCGTAACAATACCGCAATCTAAAGTTGATGAAATTAAATTAGATGCTGAAAAGCGTGGGCTTGATCCTACAGACGCTCTTAAAGCTTACAGCGAAGCAATGGTAGAGCGTAAAGTTCAAACAGCCAGAGCCGCTGAAGGCGATGCCGCTGAGCTAGGTACAGCGCCTACTGAAATTGCCGCGCAAGCAGACTTCTTAGGGGCCGCTGATGTTGCCGCAGGACGTAAAGAACAAATAGCTGATGCAGGCGAAGCAGGCTTTGCAACTCGTGAAGCTGAGCAAGCAACGCGTGTTGGAGACATGAAATCAGCAATAGCCGCTGAAGTTCAAGCACAAAAAGACAGGCGTGATGCTGTTACAGACGATGTTTCTGCCCAAGCCGAAGCAGAACAAACAGCTAAATTAGATGCATTTACTTTAGAACTTTCACGCGAAGCTGTTACAGGCACAGCAATCGAAAGACAATACGAAGATCGTTTAGGTGTTGCGCCCGAAAGAAAAGCCGCACAGGCTGAGTACTTTAATGCAGACTTTACGCCGGAAGGTGGCAATACAGATATAGAATCTATACCTGCTTATGAAGTAGCGGCTACAAGAACTGCACAGGTTGCAGAAGCTTCTACGCGAATTGCAAGCGAATTAGGCGATGTACCTTCAGTAGACTTAGAAGGCCGTGAAGCTATTACAGGCGAACCACCTGTAGGAAATGCCGCGCAAATTGGCGGTATACCTACAATGGCCGCCGCAACAATGCAAGCCGTAACAGGACAAGACAGGAATGTAGCCGCCGCAGATATGATGGAAGTTGTTGCTAATATACCTGAAGATATTACTGCGGCTGTTTCTCAAGACCCTGCAACTGTAGAAGCTCAACTAGACTCTGGTGCTGACCCAACGGTCACAGCGGCTGTTGCGGCACTACCACAAGAAGCACTAGTCTCTACACAAATGGAAGGTCTTTTAGCAGGTATGGAAGATGGACAGACCCCTGCATGGGCTAGACCCGCAGTAGCGGCTATAGAAGCTCAGATGGCTCGTAGAGGCTTATCGGCTTCTTCTGTAGGTCGTGATGCATTGTTTAATGCTATTATACAGAGTGCTTTACCAATGGCTCAGAGCAATGCTCAAGCCCTTCAACAACGCGCACAACAAAACTTATCTAACGAACAACAAGCTAATCTTGCTTCTGCACAAAATACTATGCAAGTGCGTATGCAAAATCTTGCTAACCGTCAGACTGCCGCATCTCAAACAGCAGACATGGCACAGCAAATTGCAGTACAGCAAGGCACATTTGAGCAACAAGCTGTAATGACTTCTGCTCAACAACAGCAAGAAGCTCGTATGGCTACTTCACAGATGGCTCAGCAACGAGCGCAACAAACATCTGCACAGACTCAGCAGGCCGCTATAGCTGAGTTAAGTACAAATGCTCAAATGGACTTAGCAAACTTGCAAGCTCTTAATGCGGCAGGTACTCAGAACTTAAACGCAGAACAGCAAGCAAGACTACAGACATATACTGCTCAAGTTAATAAAACTATGCGTCAAGCTGAGTTGACTCAAGACATGTCGAAGGCTAACCTTTCTCCTGCTCTACAGGTTGAAATGCAAAGAGTATCTGAGACTAATGCCGCCGCCAAAGATACAATGACCGCACAACAAACAGAACGTCTTACAGAGCTTCAAACTCTTATAGACTTCCGTAAGACTGATGCCACATTTGCTCAACAAATGGACATGGCTAATATGTCTAATGAGCAACAAATAAACTTAGCAATGCTACAAGAAAAAGCGGCTACGGATTCAGCTAACTTTACGGCAGAAAATCAATTTGAATTAACGCGACTAAACAATATTGTTTCACGTTCTACGCGCCAAGCAGAACTAGATCAACAAATGGAAGTTGCTAATTTAGATAGCAGTTTAAAAATAGAGCTTTCTGAGTTGTCAGAGAAAAACAATACTGCTCGTGCTGAAATGTCAGCCGAACAACAGATGCGTTTAAAGAACTTAGAAACCTTAGTAAACTTTAAAACTACAAATGCTCAGCTAGGCCAACAAATGGATATGGCTAATATGGGCAACGCTCAGCAAATGGAAATGGCAATGTTGGCTGACAAAGCCGCTACAGACAGTGCTAACTTTACAGAGGCTAATCGTTTTAAACTTACACAGCTACAGACTGCCGCACAGCATATGGCACAGAACACTGAGTTCCGTCAGCAGACTGAGTTAGCTAATCTAAGCACTGAAGAGCGTTTACAGCTTGCAAACCTTACGGCTCAGAACCAAGCGTCTTCAGAAAACTTAAATGCTAGTCAACAAGTAGAACTTGCTAACTTAAATGCTAAGCTAACTACAGGCGTAAAAAATGCTGAGATGCGTCAGCAAGCAATTGCTCAAACCTTTAGTGCTGATCAGCAAATAGAACTTGCAAACTTAGAAGCTATGAATCGTGCTGATGCTGAATCATTATCTAACGAACAGCAGTCTAAGTTAACTACATACAATGCTACGGTTCAGCGCACTATACGCCAAACTGAACTTAACTCGCGCATGGAAGAAGTCAACTTAGATGCAAGGCTTAAAGTTGAGTTGTCTGAACTTTCTGAAAAGAACGCAACAGAAAGAGCCAACATGACTACAGATCAGCAAATGAGACTTGCTAATCTTAATACTCTTGTAGACTTTAAGAAAGCTGATGCAGGTTTTGCACAACAAATGGAGCTTGCAAACTTAGGCAACGAACAGCAAATGGAGCTTGCAATGCTTCAGGAAAAGTCTGCTGTTGATGCCGCTAACTTTACTGAAGCTAACAGAGGCAGAACCCAAGAGCTTAATACTTACGTTCAGGTTATGTCGCAGAACGAACAGCTTAAACAAAATGCTGATATGGCTAATCTTTCTATGGAAGAGAAGATTGAGCTTGCTAACCTTAGCTCACAGAGTCAAGCTGACATGGCTTCTATGTCTGCTGAGAATGTTCAACAGCTTCAAGTCTATGAAAAGAAAATGCAAGCGGGTCAAGTCAACGCACAGCTTGCACAGCAGATGGGCTTAGCAAATCTTAGCAACGAGCAAGCCGCCGGAATGTTTAACGCTCAAATGAACGCTAATCTTGATGTAGCCGCAATGAGCAATGAGCAACAAATGGAACTCGCTAACAGCAAGTTTATGCAGAGCATGACAGCTACAAAGTTTAGTGCCGATCAGCAGACAGCCCTGCAAAATGCAACAGCCCTTACGCAAGTAGACTTAGCTAATGCTGATGCAAGGACTCGTGTGTCTGTAGAAAATGCTAAGAATTTCTTAACTATGGACATGGCTAACCTTAGCAATGAGCAACAAGGCATTGTTATGGATCAGCAACTAGAGCAACAAAGACTGTTATCTGATCAGGCCGCTACAAATGCCGCAAAGCAATTTGGCGCAACATCTCAAAACCAGATGGATCAGTTTATGATTAGTCAGTCTAATAGCATGAGGCAATTTAATACAAGTGCGCGAAATGCTATGGAGTCTTTCAACGCTACTGAAGCTAATCGCATGGAGGCTATTGAAGCGGGTAACTTCTTACAGGCTGATCAGTTTACTGCACAGCTTGAAGCAGATATTAATAAGTTTAATGCTTCTATTGATAACCAACGTGATCAATGGAACGCGGCAAATGCACAAGCTGTAGAGCAATCAAACATTAACTGGCGCAGACAGGCTAACACTGTAGATACTGCGGCGGCTAATGCGGCTAATCAGCAAAATGTTCAGAATGCTTATAATATTTCTGCACTAGATCAAACTCAGATGTGGCAACAGTTGCGCGATGAAGCCGCTTACATTCGTCAAGCTTATGAAAATAACGAACAACGAGAAGCTACACTAATTGCAACAGCTATTGGAAATGAATCAGGAGCAGGAGAAGACGCTAGTACAAGTACTTCAGCTCTCTTAAATTTAATTAAGACATATACTGGAGGCGTAAGCACTGGACGGACGTATGGAGGAACTACAGGAGGGGCAGGAGGAACTGGAAGCAGTGGCTCTTCTGGCGGTAGCGGAGGATATAGCACAGATACTGGGAGTAAAAAATAATGGGATTCTTTAGTAAAATATTTAAAGGCGTTAAAAAAGTATTTAAGAAAATTGGCAAGGGCATTAAGAGCGCCTTTAAAAAGTTTGGAAAATTCATGGGTAAGATAGGCATACTAGGTCAGGTAGCTATGATGTTTATACTGCCGGGAATTGGTGCGGCTCTTGGAGGTGCGTTTACAGGCGCGGCAGGCGCGTTAGCTACTAATACTGTAGGAGGTGCTTTAGGCGCAGTAGGTCAAGCCGCAGGAAAAGTTATGCAGTTTGTAGGCAATACTGTAAGCAAAGCGGGTAACGTATTTAACAACGTAACTAAAGGCGTAACTGATACTCTTGGAAACTTTGCAAAAACTGCAAGCAACAAGATGTTTGGCACTAGCTTTGATGCGGCTTCAAATTTCTTTGGAGCAGGCGATAGCGCCTTTAGCAGAAGCTTTGGAAAAAACTCAAGATTTGCAAATTTAACTTCAGACAATGTTTTTTTTGAAGATATTAAAAAGAGTAGACAGGTTGAGCTTGATAGAAAAACTATGAATACATTAGATGAAGTAGTTACTGAAAGTGCAAGCGATTCTCGCGCATACGGGCAAACAGACTTTATAGCTGATCCTAACATTGAACAAGCTATTGCTGATGGACGAACTAACTTAACTGCAAGTTTAGACCCAACTATTCAAGACACTGCGGCTTTAGATTCATATAGTCAAGAAAACTTTGCAAGAGGAATGATAGATGACACAGGAAGCTTAGAAAATATAGGAACAGCGCCCCCAGAAAAAGGATTCTTTGAAACATTAGCCGAAGGAGTTAAAGGCATTCCTGAAAAAATAACAGACTCTGCAAAAGATTGGGCGGCTGATCCAGTAGGCAAGTCTTTTGAAGGTTTTGGAGAAAGAGCGCAAACTGCAATACAAACTAGAGCATTACAAGAAGCAAGCATTTTAGAAAAACCAGAATACAATGTACAGAATGTCAGCAATGTTGCATACGTTCCAAGCATGGATAGTTTTGCAAGCCCTCAGTCTCAGTATGGCGCACAAGAAATTATGGATGCTAGAGCCTTTGAACAACAGGTTAGATTTAACCCTAATCCTTATGGTTACACAGCATTCCAGTACGGAAACTATATGTCTCAATTTGGTCAAACAGCTTAAAAAGGTTTTAAAACTATGGCAACAGTAGAAGAAGAATTTCAAAAACACAGGGCAAGCGGCAAGCGCCCAATAGCAGGACAATCTCTGGCTAACGATCCTGAAAATCCTGCACCGTATGAAAAGCCACCACGGTTTACTTCAGTGCATGAAGCTTCTGAGTATCTATGGGAATCTTTTATTGAGCCAGAAATATATGTAAATTTAATGCAGGCTGTGGCTGATGGCACACCAATTATGGACATAGTTCAAGTTATATTATTCAATGAGTTTCAACAAGGGTCGTGGAATCCTGACTTAATGATGATGCTATTTGAACCTGCAACATACATGATCATGGCTCTTGCAGAGCGTATAGGTTTAGAAATGTCTATTTATAGTGGTGAGTTAGAAGATGAAGACGATGAAGAAGAAATACTAGGAGCTACAATAGAAGAAAGTAGAATACAAAAAATAATTAAAGACGCTAAAGGAGGAGCAATACCAGAAGGAACACTGACGGCTGAAATGCAAAAATCTTTAGAAAGCCTCCCCGAAATAAATGTAGCACCAAGCGCCCCCGCTCAACCTAGTCTAATGGAAGCGCCCGAAAAAGAAGAACTAACAGATAGCCTTATGGCTAGACCAACAGGAGTTTAAAAGATGGCGATTAGAGATTTTGGTAGCTCACTGCTTTCAGACGTTAGAAAACGTAAGGACGCTCAAACAAGAAGCGCACGTAAATACGCACGTAGTCAAAAAAATAAAGATTTAATTAAAGGTCTTGTTTTGCCACACGTTGCTCAAGGACTTTCAAGTCTTATAGATTTAGGAAACTCTAGAGTAGCTCAGAAAACAAATCAATTTTTAGCTAATAGCGATTTATACAATAATACTGTTTTAGTTAATAATGCAGGTACAATTATTGAAAAATCTTTAGCCCTTCAAAATCAAGCTAAAGAAGAAGGGGTTTCTATTTACGATATAGTCCTTAGAAATAATGCAGATAAAACAATAGCCCAGAAAAAAATATTAGACCCTAATTCAATAAAAGAAGGACTTGATGAAGAGTTTCGTTCTGTATATATGAAAAGAGAAGAACACAAAAACAAAGCCCTTGAAGATGCTAAATACCATGAAAAAGTAATAGAACAATCTGAAATATATTCAAAGGGAAAAAACAAAAACACTTTAGCTGAAATATCACTACAGCAAAAACCTAGAACTATGGTAGGCGCAATGTGGGAAAAACTAGCAGGAGACGAAACTACTTTAAGTGTTTTTAATAATCAAATGAGTCAAATGGAACAGGTATTGGCCGCTAAAAATATTAATGTTTTGACAGCAGAAAAATTAAAAAAAGCAGGACAAGTTGCGGCAAGCTTGGGTAATTTAGGGTTAGCAAAATCAGCAGTTGGAATGCCTTTAAGCCTAGAAGAAATAGCGATAGTTAAAGAAGCAGTAAAAAAAGGAGAAACTATTGAAGAGTTACAGCCTACTATCACAAGCGGGACTAATGGTATATGGAAAACAAAAAATAAAAAAATTACAGGGCAGGACGGCACTATACGCATTGATAGCAAAACCGAGCAAGTTTTTAAGCCTAGTGAAGATTTAACACCCGAAGATTTAAATAAATTAACAGGCAGTACTGATAAGCTTTTTGAAATAGCCGCTTCTCTATATAACGAAAGAGGAACGAAAGATTTTGTTCTAGCAGTATCTAAAATGATGGACGGTAAATCCACAACACCTGAAGATATTCCAAAACTCTTAGGTGTTTTAATGGAAGGAAAATTTACAGAATCTAAAAATATAGTAGGCGACCTGCCTGCTGAAGTTCAAGCTGTAATGGCAGGATCGCTTACAGATCGACTACAAAATATACAATCTTCAATAGGTTCTGGCCTTAGCAGACTGCAAAATAATCCACAAGATAAAGAAGCTCTAACTGGTGTAGTAAAACAAACACAGTTAGTTAACACGATGGTATATGAGCTTCTTGACAAAATTATGAATCCAGAGGTTGCCGATGTTAAAGAAGATTTAGTTGAAGAAGCTCCTGCTGATTATCCAAACGCTAAAAAAGGAAACGATGGACAATGGTATATTCCTGATCCTAATAAAGCAGGTAAATTTTTAAAGGTCGTTGGAATATGAGCAAACTAGTTCCTGTTAATTATAATCCTTTTGAAGACACAGAAGAAACTTTAAAGCCTCAATTAGTTCCTGTTGATTATAATCCTTTTGAAGATGAAAAAGCTCCTAAAAAAGAGCTATCTACAACACTAGAAAATATCTATATCGGAAAGGGCGCAAACGTCACTCGACAACAACTAGAACAAGAGCCTGAAGACCTTGGCGCTTTTGGTCAAGACGTTAAACGAGTATCTTTTAGGGCGGCTAAAAACTTAACCTCTGCGGTTTTAAATGGTTTTGTTCCTGACAGTATTATGGACTTAGATAAACTATCGCCAGAAAACAGAAATAAATTTTTAAACCAAATAACAGAAGCAGGATTTAAACACGCCGCTCCCGTGCTGAGCGCAGTAGATTGGACAAGCCCTAATGTAGTTGATCCAAAAACAGGAAGAGTAAAGCATACAGAAACTGTAGGAGGAATAGGACTTGAAATAGGCGCTTTTATATTTGGGGCATCTAAAGCAACCAAGGCCGCTCAATGGTTAATGAAAGGAATTCAGTCTGCGCCTAAAACTACTAAAGCCGCTTCTATTATTTTAGGCGGGGAAGCAACAGTACAGGTTTTATCTGATCCCGAAGAAAATGTATTTAATGTAGTACAAGAAGCACTAACTGATCCCAAAAACCCTAATTCAAAATATATAGGAAAGGGGATAGTAGATTATATGGCCGCAAATGAAAGCGATACTGAAGCTACAAGAAGATTAAAATTGCTTGTAGAAGGCTTAGGTTTTTCAGCGGTAATTGGGGCGGTGGGTTTAACGGCTAAAGGAACAGGAAAAACAGCCACAGTGTTGCGGCAAAAAACAGTAGGAAAGCGTTTAGATGAAATGACAGAAAAAGAAGCGAATACACAGCTTTTAAAATTTTTTGAAGCAGAGCGGAGCAAATTAAAAGAAACTGACAAAAGTTTAAAGCAAGTTATGTCTCAAACTTCAGGAGATAAAACTTTATCACAAAAAACCGCTTCTGCTGTGTATAGAGTAAAACAACAGTTGTTTACTTCAAGAGGCTATGCAACGCCTTTATTATTTGAAGCCCTTGAAAAGTCTCAATTCGCTCAACGTCAGTTAATAACTGCCGCAGAAAACACAGCTAATAGGTTAAACATTGCATTTCAAGAAGCAGGCAACGATCCAAAACTTTTAAAGAAAATAAATACTTTATTAGAAGCTGATCTTTCTAAAGTTTTTAAAGTCTCGCCCGAAAAAAGAGTAGCATATTTTGCTAAGCAACGAAACATTCCAGAAAATGTTGCGTCAGAAATACTGGAAGCTAGGTCAATGATTGATGGACTTTCTAAAAAAATATTAAAAACAAAAGGTTTTAGTCCAAAAGTAAAAGAGTCTATAGAAGCAAATTTAAATACTTATCTTAGAAGATCATATAGAGCTTATGAGGACGCAGGCTACACGCCTGATAGAATTGTTAAAGACCGCGCTAAAAAATATATTGTAGATAATATTATTGATGATGAAATTTTAAAGCTTAACAAAAAAGGAACGCCTCTTACAGAAGCAAGGCGAGTAAGAATTGAAGAAAAAGCGGGTCTAGAAGCCGATAAACAAATTAAAGAATTATTAGGGGACACTTCTAACCTTAAAGACTACCTATCTCAAGTTAAAAAAGTAGGAAAAATTCATAAGAAAAACACTGAGCTTGCTCCTGAAATAAGAGAACTTCTAGGAGAAATTAAAAACCCTTCTGATAATATTATTATATCTCTTAGTAAAGCCTCCCGCATATTAGAAATGCAAAATTTTTACAACTCAGCCAACACACTAGGAAAAGGTAAATATATTTTCGGAAGCAAAACAGACGCTGTTTTAGGTGGGAACAGGTACACGGCTAAAATAACAGGAACTAACTCTAGTCTTGATGGCAAGTATACAACTCCAGAAATGGCAGATTTTTTGGCGCGGAAAGAAGAAACATACTCTTGGGTAGAGGCTGATAATCCTCTTTCAAATGCTTATAGATATTACATAGGCTCTAAAGGTTTTGCACAGTCTATGAAAACAACTTATAGTCACACGACCCATGCACGAAATGTTGTAGGTGGCTATCAGTTTGGCATAGCTAATGGAAGACTCTGGGGAAATGTCAGAGGAAAAAGTTATGACGTTTTAAAAAATAAAATATATAACAAAAATGGAAGTATAAGACAAAAAGAACTTGATAAAATATACGAAGAATATTTAGGTTTAGGCGTAATAAATACTTCTGTAACTGTTAATCAGTTTAGAGACATGATAGACACAGGAATAAAAGGAGGGTCTGCTAAATTTAAAGGATTAAAAGAAGCGGTAGTGGACATGCCCATCACTAGGGCTATAGTAGAGGGTGCTGAAAAAACAAGTACTAAAGCAAGTAAAACAAAACTATATGATAGTATTGTTAATAAGCCAAGTGAAATTTATATGGCAACAGACGATTATTTTAAAATCGGAGCTTATGAAGCAGAACTTCAAACTTTAAGAGAAGCTTTTCCTAATGCCTCAAAAAACTTATTAAAAAAACAAGCGGCAGAAGTTGTAAGAAATACTATGCCAAACTATGAAAAAATACCTAAAGGAATAAAAGCACTTAGAAATCTTCCTATAGGTAACTTTGTTGCTTTCCCTGCTGAAATATTAAGAACAAGCGCACACATAGCTAAGCAATCTGTTAAAGAGATTGGCTCTAAAAATAAAGTATTGCAGAAAAGAGGAGCGCAAAGACTTGCAGGACTAGTAACAACTCAAATAGGTTTTGGAGGCATAGCTAAAGTCTCACACGATGCTATGGGCTTTAGCGATCAAGATGTAGAAGATCGTAAAATATTAGGGTCTGGGCCATTTAGTAATGGACATGATTTAATTTATACCAGAGATGAAAATGGAGATATATATACTTTAAACACTCAATATTTAAATTCATACTATAGCTTACTTTCGCCTATTAGAGCCTCTTACGATTCAATAATCTCAGGGGAGCTAAAAGGAGAAGCTTTTGACAAAATATTAACAGATGCACTAGTTGTAGGATTACAAGACTTATCAACTCCTTATGTTTCTGAATCTATAGCAACAGGGCCAATTAGATCATTAGTGACTGCATGGATTTCTGATACAGGTAAGGATACTGAGGGCCGACCTATATTTACTGATAAAGGAGTTCAATGGGATTCTATTATTAAGTCTCTGAAAACATCATTCGCTCCCGGCACTGCTGTAAGCATTGGAAAATTAATGGATTCGATAGAAGGGAAGCCTAATGACTATACTTTAAAATATAGGGATTCAAGATACGAAGCTATTGCTCAGTCTGGATTTAAGTGGGACAAACAAGACTTAGAGTTTAGTTTTGGAGAACTTGTAAATGATTATAAGTTTGCAGATAGTCAGACATTTATAAACAGAATTAAAGCTTCTAGTACAACAGAAGATGTAATAGAAGATTTTTTAAAAACTAACTCTGTAGAATTTCAGAACCAACAAGATATATACATTGCTGTATCAGCGGCTGTTCGTCAGCTTGGAGGAGCGACAGTAATGGAAATATTAAGAGATAAAAATATATCCAAGGAAAAAGCAGAAGCATTAGTAGCAGGACAGTTTATGCCTACAAAGATAGGAAACAATTTAATAGATAAAAAAATAAAAATTTTAAATAGTCTTAAAACCGAAAAAGAGTATTTAGAATTTAAAAAAACTTTAACTGATACTGAATCAAAAGCTGTTGAACTTTACAACAGTATGCAGGGACTGCCGTTAGATAATGCAGGAGAATATGACTTTGATCGCGGTGTGAGAATGCGTAGATTAGATGTTCAACCTAAAAGTAATTTTGCAACAGGAGGCGAAGTATCCACACTTGTACCTAATGCGCCTATAGAACCTGACGAGCGTATAAACAAGCTCACAGGGTTGCCATACAACGAAGGCGCAGGTACAGCGTACATGGATGAAGATGATCCTATGCGTAGGATGAACATGGCCGCGGGCGGAAGAGTTAAAAAAAGTTCGGGCGGTAAACTGTTAGCTGAACATGTGCTTCTTCCTTTAGCAGACCTTATTAAAAAGTTTAGCAAAAAAGATGTTTCAGATGAAGTAGCCGAAGAAGCCGCTAATAAAATACTCCGTAACTTTGAAGGCTCTGATGATATGCCTAGTCTTCTGGATGATCCTGATATGGAAGATTATATTAAGCTTGAAACTAAGGCGCTTCTTGAAGAAAAACACGACTTAACTACTGCACAGCTTCAAGAACAGTTTCCTGATGTTATTAAAAGAGCAGGCGGCATTGGTGGAGAAGAGTTTAGTAAAGTTCGTGGGTATACAGCAGACGAAAGAGAAACTTTTGAAGCCGCTAGTAGCTATGACGATGTACTGGGCGACACTTCTGATATACGCGCAGAGATACAATATACTCTAGATGACCTTAAACTAACGCAAAAAAACATGGGCGGTAGAGTTACTAAAAACTCAGGCGGCAAAGTACTAAACAAACTAAAAAGGAACTGTGCATAAATGAAAGACGATTTTAAATACTTTAAACTCTCAGACTTTGATTGCCAAGAAACTGGCGAGAACGAAATGAACGAAAGTTTTATACGCAAACTAGACCACTTGCGGGAGGCGTGTGGTTTTCCGTTCTATGTGACTAGCGGCTACCGAAGCCCTAATCACAGCATAGAGAAGCGCAAAAAAGTTGCAGGCACTCATGCGCGTGGTATTGCCGCAGACATAGCCGTCAATGGTGGAAGACAAAGAATGCAGATAGTGCGCCATGCTTGTGCATTAGGCTTTGTAGGCATAGGGGTTGCTAAAGGTTTTGTACACGTAGATTTGCGAGATGATTTTAAACCAGTACTTTGGTGCTATTAATTTTAAACTAGGAGATATAAAAAATGTCAGAGAAAGGTATTGTAATTCCAACGTGGGCCATTCCGCTAGTAGTCAGTTTGTTTGTAGGTGCTATCTCTTATGGCGCGGCACAAGCCAATGCTGAAAGTACTACTACTGAAGTTAAACGTATTGAAGTCATTGTCAAAGAAACAGCTAAGAAGGCTCAAGAGAACGGTCAGGCTCAAGCTGTCACCGAAACAAAAGTTGATGCAATTGTAGAGTCATTGGCTCGTCAAGAAAAAATTCAAGAAAAGACTAACGATCAAATCTCTGCGTTAGTACAAGCATTGTTGGCTAAGCAGTGAGAATGGTTTTTGCTTTGATCTTTCTTTTCTCTAATGGAGAGATTGATGAAAGTAAGACACGCTACTACGCAAAAAAACATCACTGCGTATATATGTGTCAGGAGCTATCTAAACCCTCCAAACACTATGAGGCAGTAGACTGTATCTGTCGTTTAACTTGGGTAGATAATTCTGAACGAGTTATAAAATGAAGACGTTAGTGTTTGCATTAATGATAGAGACTTTAACTCCTGATGGTTTTGTTGAAAACATTGAAGAGTATGGAGTCTGGAATAATATTAACTCTTGTGTTTATTTTGCTAGAACAATAACCCTGCAAAGCGTAAGGGGGTCAGGCGAAAATAAATTTGGGAAAATATATGACGTACCAGTGAGGGCTTTTTGCAAACCAAAGTATGTAGACCCAAAAGAAACTGTAATTTTTGAATGAGTATTGTATATGAGTAATTTTGATTATAGAGACAAAGAAGAATGGAAGGCTTTAATTTTTGTAATTGTATTTTTTAGCGTGGGCTTTAGCTCACTTCTTTGGATCGACTAATTTAATCGCAACAGTATTAAGGAGCTAAACAATGTTAGAAGCATTGATAGGGCCAGTGTCAGGACTGCTAGATAAGTTCATTGAAGATAAAGACAAGAAGGCGGCACTAGCACACGAAATAAGTACAATGGCAGAGCGCCATGCCCAAGAGCTTGCCAAGGGTCAGTTGGAAGTAAACAAAGTTGAGGCCGAACACAAAAGCCTGTTTGTTTCTGGATGGCGACCCGCAGTCGGTTGGTGCTGTTGTATGGCTCTTTTATATAACACACTCCTATCACCAATACTAGGCATATGGTTTGTTGTGCCAGAGGTTGATGCATCTTTACTAACGCCTGTCTTAATGGGAATGTTAGGTCTAGGAGCAATGCGTACAGTAGAAAAAACAAAATCAGTAGCGAGGAATAGTTAATGCCTGCAACGAAGAAAAAGAAATCAACAGTCAATAAGGCGGGTAACTATACCAAGCCTACAATGCGTAAGAACTTATTTAATAAAATTAAAGCGGGAAGTAAGGGCGGTAAAGCAGGACAGTGGTCAGCACGAAAGGCTCAAATGCTTGCTAAAGAATACAAAGCTAAAGGAGGCGGGTACAAATGAAAGTTAAAGCACCTAAAGGTCATCACTGGATGAAGCAGAAAGACGGCTCAATGAATCTAATGAAGCACACTGGCAAGTTTGTTAAGCACAAGGGCGCTTCACTTGAAGCTAATTTTAAAGTACAAAAGGTTCATAAGAAATAATGGCACTTAAAAAATCTCAAAAGTCTTTAAAGAAATGGACAAAGCAAAAGTGGCGTACACCTTCTGGAAAACCTAGCGGTAAAACTGGCGAAGTATACGCGCCTGCTAAGGCTATAAAAAAACTCAAATCAACTGCGGCAGGCCGAAAGAAACTTGCGGCGGCTAATAAAAAGAAAAGAGAAGCTACAGCTAAAGGCAAACAACACGCTAAGCATGGACTACATAAAGGAAAGAAACGATGAGAGAAGACTACAAGAAGGGCGGCAAAGCTAAAAAGAAAAAAGATTCAAGACTAGAGAGGGCAGGAGTTAGTGGATACAATAAACCGAAACGTACCCCCAAGCACAGTAAGAAAAGCCATGTTGTCGTGGCAAAAGAAGGTGACAAAATCAAGACGATTAGGTTTGGAGAACAGGGGGCAAGCACCGCAGGAAAACCCAAGGCGGGTGAATCTGACCGTATGAAAAAGAAACGAGCCTCTTTCAAAGCTCGTCATGCTAAGAACATAGCCAAGGGCAAAATGAGCGCGGCCTATTGGGCTAACCGCGTGAAATGGTGATCTGATGGCCGAATTATCTGAAGACACAGCGGTAACAATTCCGCTTAGAAATCTGATTGCAATGATTGCGTTTACATCAGTATCTACAATGGCGTACTTCTCTGTACAAGAGCGGTTAAATACCCTTGAACATGCCTTAGACAAAACTCAGATGGACATAGAGTCTAACTCTGAGTTCCGTATTAAATGGCCCAGAGGCGAGTTAGGGG
>Ga0209716_1001082_pt1 | contig 21710 bp, 12 predicted proteins | sample COGITO_mtgs_1205_FD_184811 | JGI IMG/M metagenome (GOLD analysis project Ga0209716, IMG submission 184811) | Pelagic marine microbial communities from North Sea - COGITO_mtgs_120531 (SPAdes) (version 2) | ecosystem: Environmental > Aquatic > Marine > Epipelagic ...
GCAAACCTTGGAGGCTGTGGAAATTTGGTGTTGGTTGTACCTGCATGACAGGTTGAGGTTTTGGTGACTGAATCAACATGAAACATTCAGACATTCCTTCACCCGGTTTCAGTCGGAAACCTAAGCCATAGGCAAGATGAACTTGTGATGAGTTTGATTTTGGCTTTGGGTTCAGAGGGATTAGAGATACCATGGATTGGCTGACCATAGCGGACCATTCCGTAACTGACATCGTGTGTCGGAACTTCCCTGATTTGACGGTTACTTTGCTGGAGTTGGTGGTGATGTTGAGTGATGCAAACTTGACCAAAACATCACCACCTCTCTGCATTGGGCAATGTTCGGTCAAGATTCGACCGAACTTCGGTTAATTCTCGGTTAATCTTCGGTTGAACCTCGGGCGAAAAGGCGGCAAGGAGGCTGATTGCTTCGTCGATGAGTCCTGCTTGGAGCAAGGCGTGAGCCGAACGAATGGTTGCTTCGAGTTGAGCCACTTGGGTTTGGGTAGCGGAGACTGGTACGTCCGCCACCAATCTGGAGTCGAGTCGTCGTTGTAAAGGAGAACTCGTCTAGTAGAGATTTGTAGGACAAACTTCTTTCATTTCATTGCGCAGTCAAAGCATTTCTTATTCTAAATCGTAGGTGAATATTGAAGAGACAAGTACAAATATCCGTTTAATTAGTGCGGAACATGGTGCGTACTCCATCTAATTGTAACCACCGACATAGCAATTCAAAGACTCATACCACAAAATCCATCGCTCTGAGTGTCTTATTTTTTCTTTCACTGTTCACTCACTTTGACTTTCAATCAACAGGTCAAGAAGACTTTCTTGAAACAAACCCCATGAATGCGGGAGAATCTGCAGGATATCATTCCAGTTCACCCATCCTGCTCTCGGGCTCCACAAATGTATCTTTCATACAAGGCGAACAACCTTACCGATGGTTTTCTATTGAAGGCTATCAGGCTCTAACATACATCAACATCTCGGCAAACACTTCCACCTCGGATTACTACTCCCAAGGGATGGCCAAAGGCTACACTGCCTATGACCAGTGCATTTCATCGTGGTTTACTGTGGGTTTCGGGTTGAGTGCAATGTGTGGAAACCCCTCGGAAAATCCAACCATCCTTTTTTCCATCAGCTTCCTCAACAATCCAACTGGTACAAGCCGATTATCTGAAAATCTTACGTTGGATATTTCGATTGGAGAATACGTAGCGCCAGCTCCTCCGACGGTGACTGCTTATCCTTATCCTGATGGCGATACGAATGCAGATTCTGATTCCTCCTCCAGTCCTCTCGTTGAGCTTACTGGCGGGGGGTCTTACGGTTCGGTTCAGGGGTATTTTGAATCACAATACGATGAAGATCGGATTATGTTTAAGAGTCAATTTTCTGGAACGCATCGATTGAATCTTACATTTAATACTCCTGTTGCAGCCGATGCGTTGGCTTCGGGAACTTTGTCCCAATGCGTCGAATCAGATAATACTGGACTTCAAGCGGTCCTTCAATACACAGATGGGGACAGGTTTACTGCAGTTGGAGAGAACATTTTTTTCCGGGCGAGCGATGGAACTAGCGGAAGTGAGTTGTGGATCAGTGATGGAACAAACTCGGGAACAATGATGGTAAAGGACATCTACGATGGGTATTCCAGTGGTAACCCACAAGGTCTTACTGCTGTTGGAAATATTCTCTACTTCGTGGCAGATGATGGAACAAACGGGTTTGAATTGTGGAAGAGCGATGGAACTCTCTCAGGCACGGTAATGGTCAAGGATATCGACAGCGGAAGTAGCAGCAGTTCTCCCTATTCCCTCACAGCCGTTGGCAACACCCTCTATTTCTCAGCCGCAGATGGAACCAACGGATACGAATTGTGGAAGCGTGATGGAACGGCCTCAGGCACGGTGATGGTCAAGGATATCTACAGCGGAAGTAGCGAGAGTTATCCCTATTCCCTCACAGCCGTTGGCAACACCCTCTATTTCCAAGCCAGCGACGGAACCAACGGATACGAAGTGTGGAAGAGCGACGGAACTGCCTCAGGCACGGTGATGGTCAAGGACATCTACAGCGGAAGTAGCAGCAGTTCTCCCGGCCAACTCACAGCCGTTGGCAACACCCTCTATTTCCAAGCCAACGACGGAACCAACGGAGACGAATTGTGGAAGAGCGATGGAACTGCCTCAGGCACGGTGATGGTCAAGGATATCAGCAGTGGAGGGAGTGGAGGAGTCCCCCAATACCTCACAGCCGTTGGTAACACCCTCTATTTCCGAGCCACCGACGGAACCAATGGAGCCGAATTGTGGAAGAGCGACGGAACTGCCTCAGGCACGGTGATGGTCAAGGATATCGACAGCGGAAGTAGCAGCAGTTCTCCCTATTCCCTCACAGCCGTTGGCAACACCCTCTATTTCTCAGCCGCAGATGGAACCAACGGATCCGAATTGTGGAAGAGCGATGGAACAGCCTCAGGCACGGTGATGGTCAAGGACATCAACAGCGGAAGTGGCGGCAGTTATCCCAACTCCCTCACAGCCGTTGGCAACACCCTCTATTTCGAAGCCAACGACGGAACCAACGGAGACGAATTGTGGAAGAGCGATGGAACAGACTCAGGCACCGTGATGGTTAGGGACCTTCTCAGAGGAAGTGGAAGTAGTAATCCGCTAGAATTCACAGCAGTTAGCGACATACTCTACTTCAAAGCGGACGGGGCTTGGTATTCATACGCTAGGTCTATGGCAACATCATATGAGGGTTATTTTGATTGTTTGATCGTCGCTGACTCTGATGAATGGTTTGGTGTTGAATTTGCCCCATATGGGTCGGATTCTTCTCTTTATCCGATACAGTGGAGCGTTTCGACCAAGGTTGAACAAGCTTACCCACTCGAAGACCCCCAGCGCGGTGATTCAGAGGCATTTGCGGCGCTTCCCCCATTGTTGCAACACAACGACACCACCACAGGAGTCTACAACTTCTATTTCGACCAAGATGATTACAGCATCGCAATCGATCACGGTACAATGCAACACCTGATGGTCACCACTGACACTCCGACCGAGATACGATTCTATCATAATGCATGCGGGAGAGAGGGCGAAGGTACCTTCTCAAGCATGGGCTACTCACAGAATGTCCAACTCGATACGAGTGTCTCAAGCCACACTTTTTGGTGCGACACGCGTTTCATACCCGATGAGGTCAAATTTAGTCTCAAGTACATTGGACCTGGAGGAAACACAGCGTTTGTACCATCTCCCAACTCCTACACTATTGATGCGTTTACGACTCCGTTGAACAGCACGTTCGAACCTACCATTGATTCCCCAGCAAGGGGGGTTGTGCCGACAATTTCCTATCCAGAAATCTACGAGGGCTCATTCCGACACTGGTCAGATCAGACAGATGGATATCGAATAATTATTGCACCAGGAGAAAATGTTCTTGTCAACCTCTCAAGCAATTGTGCAACATTAATGTCAAGCAAATCACAGTATTCTGAATCCAAGAGAGTTTCGTCTTATTCGATGCTATGGGAAGGGACTCTACCTAACGGGAGTAATGTCTACACGTTTGATGTCAATCGAGTGGGAGTGAATAATATCCACGATGTCGAACTGAAGGATACATGCGGATACATCATCGAGACATTTATCGATACCGTACAGCAATCTGTGCACTACACGGAGTATTTTTTCTCCAACCTTGACGACCGTCTCTCTCCTACATCACCTGTTCTTATTGATAATTTTTCGAGCTACTTGCCTGAAAACACGACAACTGAGAGTTACAAAGTTTCGATTCCATTCGACGTTCTTCCATCGGTGGATGGATATATCGAAGCCACTCAATCCTCGGGCGAGATCCCGATTGTGAAATTGTCTGGGACTCACACGCGGACGAACTCTGGAACAAAGCATATGGTTGGACAACATATCGAGGTCACTGGCCAAAGGGTGCAATGGAATCAAATCACTGTGTCAAATCTCGATGGTTCAGAACTCAGCCTTTCGTTCACAGAACAACCCCTTGGTATGTTGACGATAGAAGGTAATGAACTGTTCTCACGTGCAAATGGCGCACTGGGTGCGAGCCGAGACGAAGGATGGGATACATCCGATACATGGTACCTGAACACCTCCGGCACGACGGCCACTCATGCAAGTGTCCGTCTCTCCTCATTGACAAATGGACTAGGTGCTACGCTTACCAATGAAGAAAACGGAGCGATATCTCAGTTTGTGTGCCTCAATGGCGCAAGCAATAGTGTCACAGTCTACCATCAAAACGGAAGCGGAGAGTATGAATTAGAAGTGATTTATGGCTATGGAAATTGTCCTAATCTCAACTCTGAGGCTCCCGCCGAAGTACCCACAAAATCCAGCTTTGAAGTATCATCTTACTCATCTGGCTTGGGAGGCTACATATGGCAAATTTTTGATTTAGAATTGAACCAGATTTACCAAGGTTCGGACTCTTCAGAAGTTCAAGTCATTTCACTCCCGGAAAGCATGCTTGATGGAACCTACCGCCTTTTACTGGCCGATGATAGTGGTCTTATTCATGTCGATCAACCGCTGGTAGTCACCAGTAAACCGGTCCATTCAGTCCAAGCAACAAACATTCACCTCGCAGCCATGGAGGCTCCTCGACTCGAAATTCAATCAATCATGCCGCATTCGGGAGAACCGATTGCATGGACGTTCTCCAACATTACAGTCAAATCAATTTTAGACAGTGGTCAAGTGTTAACTCAATCCCTCAACGAAGAATTTACTGGACTAGGCTCAAAGGTTCTTGAAATCGATGAATTGTCGAATACCATGGCTGGAGCTAGGATTTTCCTTCAGGGAGATTTGATATCTGGGCTTGAAAAATCCACCCATACTGTTTACTGGGCAAGAACATTTTATTCCCCTCAAATTCAGTGTGAGGAACAAATTATCCCAAATTATCTCAATCCAGAAAATGATGTTCTTTGCCTTGTTTTGCTTGACAAAAGAACGCATGACTCTCCCAGCTACAGCCTGGGTCCTGCTGAACATCAAATCGAAGGGTTCATCGAGGTGTATGATGAATATATGAATCGTCTTTCTCAAACTAAATTCAAAAACGACTTACTTAGGCCAACCGCGGTTCGAATCAACGCTGTGGATTTGGGATACGGCGATTATCATGCTAAACTGAATTTCTCGAATACCAAAGGGACTTACGTCAAGGAGGGCATTGGCCATTTTTCAGTTGAAGATTACATCAACAGTGGCCAAACAGACGAGGTCGCAGGTCAATTCGATTTCAATCTTATTTCCGTCCGAGAAACTGCGGCCGCAGGTGATGATATTCTCCTTGCATGGTCAACAAGTGGGGGCGTGAGTCAATATTTCTTCGTCGAAGTTTTCTCAGAAAACGAACTTGTAGACAGTTATTATATCCTCAATGATGGGTCAAACGACGGTCAGTTCGATGTTAAGCTACCAACTGATTGGAATCCATACAAGGATCATTCAATTCAAATCACAGCCTTTGACAACCTCATGGCTTCTGTAAGTGATGCCGTCTATCTTAAAGGTAAGAGCCAGCAGGTATACTTGGAAGTCAATGTCAACCCTGACCGTCCAATTGTTGGGTCAATGGTTGAGGTGGATCTAATGATTTCAACCGATGATGATTGGCTTGCGTGGTCTTGGGCCTTGTTGTCATCATCTTCATCATCATCCAATGTCCTTGCGAGCGGGTCAGGGTTTGCCGAGTCGAATAAAGGTTCATTTGAATTTGAATTGCCGTTGAGCCAGTATACCTCAACCCCTTATTTGCACCTAACTGCTGAATCTGAGGACGGAACATTGTACGGTGAAATTATTCCAATTGAACCTGTACCATTGAGGTCGGTTAACATTGATGTTGATACGAATATGGTGATTGGGAAGGACTACAATGTCGAGTGGGAAGTTGCAGGAAAGTACCTCAACTCAGTCGATGATGTGGAACGGATTGAGTTTGTGATTTATACCATGGACTACGAACAATATCACGAGGAGGTGTTCTTCGTTGCCTCTGATTCTGGTGAATTCAGCGTTTTGGCGCCAACCTCTCTGAACCCTGGGTCTCATCGAATAGCAGTCGGTTTTACCTTCACCGATGGTGAAACATACGAGCATTCACAGATTATTACTGTTCAATCAACACCCGACGGAATTACTCTTTTTGGATTTACAATACCTCCTATCGGAATGGGCTTTGACACACTTATCGTATTCGCCCTGATTATCCACGCTGTCTTTCTTCACAGGAGAGGTTCAAATTCAAATTTAAAATCAGAGGATGATTTTAACGATGAACAATGGGAACATGGACATGATGAATTTGATGGCTCGGGGGTTGAATCAAATCTTAGAACCGACCATGAGGGAGATGACTTGGAGCATGAACCTCAAGAGGAATCTGAACACACGGCTGGAGTGGAAATGGAGGAAGGCCAATACCCAATGTATCAAGAATACCCGAGTGGTTCAGGAAATCACTGGGTAAGGTACGCAGAAGATCTTGAGTGGGAGTTAATTGAGGTTTGATCTCGAACCAACACTCGATCAAAACATCACCACCTCTCTGCATTGGACAATGTTCGGTCAACATTCGACCGAACTTCGGTTAATTCTCGGTCAATCTTCGGTTGAACTTCGGGCGAAAAGGCGGCAAGGAGGTTGGTTGCCTCGTCGATGAGTCCTGCTTGGAGCAAGGTATGAGCGGAGCGGATGGTCGCCTCGAGTTGAATCACATGGGTTTGGGGAGCGGAGACTGGTACGTCCGCCACCAAGGTTGAGTCTGTACCCCGCGATTGGGGTGTTGTAGGTTCCGGACGGCATGGGACTGGAAACCACTTATTTGGCTATCAGTTTGAGTTTAAGCCACTTCAGCATCATTGGACGAATACCATTCTACGAATTGAAGGAATTGTTGAGCGGTGTTCATGGTGCAAGGTTGTTGCGATGACTGAATCGGGGGGGGATTCAACTTTAGGCATGAGACTCACTCAATGCTCTTCGTGCGTTTGTTAAAAATTATCTGTAGTTGAAATTCAATGGTGCCAACCAATCTTCTTCATTTGGTGGATGCTGCTCTAACCATTCTTGGGTGGTTGTTTGAGAGTTTATCTTGACATCGTCAAAGAATGCCTTTCCATCAACCTTGTATCCTTTGGATTGTAAGTCCAGTAATTCACAAGCAAGAATCACTCCGGGGGCATCGTGTCTAAACAGCGGCACTTCAGTGAGTGAGTTCAATTTATTCAAACATACATCTTTCAAATTATCTAAATTTGCGTTGGTAAGATGAATCCAGCGAAGGGTCCAGTACGCGATTCGCTGAGAAGGATGATGATCGTTGAGCAATCCTGGAATGGAAGAGACCAAGTGTTCAAGAGCAGAAAGAGGTTGTCCTGATAGGGCATACAATTTTAGAAATGTAGCCATATAGTAAGAATTCTTTTTCAGGAGTTTATTCAAGTCTTCACTGAGTTCCTGAACCTCAGTGTTCATCACAGCAAGGGCCTTGCTATAATCACCTTGATCCATCAAGAGTTCAGAACGGAGAATTATTCTTCGCAACTTATCATCCTCATTCCCTGTGTGCTCATAGAGATGGTTTTCAATTTCTTGAGCTTCCAAACGGTCATTATGGTGGCTTCGCAGTGCTCTTGATTGAGCTTGTGCTCCTAAGAAATTCATTTCTTCTTGACCCATTTCTTCACTTAATTTATAGGGCATGATGTGTGAAAAATCAAAGTAATTATCCGCCTTTCCCTTTAACAAATTCTCAAATTTCATCAATCGTTCTTTAGGTGGTTTGTATCCATCATCCATGAGGTTAAATGCAATATCTTGGCATAATTCTGCCTGGCTTTTTGCCCCTATGTGGTTTGAGGTCCCAAGCATAGCGAGAGCAAAATCAAATTTTGTTGCGGGGTGCTTCAATACATCGAGAGTAGCCTTGATGTCCGTACGCTGGTGGATAAGTGCAGTCGCTTCTTGACCTTGTTTTGTTCTTGCAGTTTCCTTCATGTGTCGAAGCAATCGCTCCCAATCAGCATTATTTAGTTTTGAGAGGCATTCAGTAATCGCCTGTGAAAGAAATACTTCAACATAATCGCGCTGGTCGTTGAGCGATATATCTGAAAGTGATTGAAGAAATACGAGCGGCCGGGCCGTATCTTTGTGAAGTTGACGAATTGAACCGTTGAGACTTGATTGTCGGTAGGGTGATGCGATGATTCGCTCTTCAAGTTGTGCGTATACCTCACCAAGCTTCTTTGCAGCTTGTGGACCGAAGAAATGCCCCACAACATCAGGATAACCCATCCAAGGATGTTCACACGGCTTCTTTTGTAACACAAAACTTTCTTTTACTTCCAACTGGGACCAATTCCGAGATTCTAAACTAGTTTTGTATTCACTAATTAGAGAATCTAAGACTCCAATCCCAGATTGCAACTCTTTGACTTGTTCAACAAAAACTTGTATCGGGAACTTTACGTTTTGATTTTTCAACAAATGTTCTATAACAAGTGGTAATGTGTCGTTCCACATGTACAGGTGCGGGTCTCCACCAATCGTATTTTGACCAGAAACAACTCGACCTTCTTCATAAGAAAATGAATATATGAGTACATTACTTTCATTCAATAAATCATGGAATGTAGGGAGTAACTCATCATGGTTAGTGGTTCCATGAAAATATAGATTGGGGATCGAGGGTAAGGATGATTGTGGGGGAATAACCACCCAAATCATGGTTGAAATTCGACCATCTGGTCCTTTGCGACCCGCAAATTCTTCATATTGCCCTGTTTCGTCACCGAGTATTGTCCATTGAGATTGTGCCTCTTGAATAATATAATCATGAACGGCATAGGTCACTGCGTCTTTGAAATCCGAGTCTTTAATCGTCGACCCTTGCCTTTCTAAGATAAGCGTAAGGCGGTTTATGTCACTAATATATGGGTGAGTTGTACGTTTTGTATCTTTAATTCTAGCCACATTCGGCCAATCCAAATCACGAACTGTGTGTTCGGAAAAATGCTGTCTTACCGAATGAGATAATTCTTCACGTACATTAGAAATACTGCCTGGGATGCCTACTTTGTCTCTAAACCAAGTTAACAAAACAGCCCCATCACTTTCAATTGACTGATTGATGTCTTCGGTTCTAGACTCAAAGGATTCAATTGAGAATACTTTTGGGAGCCCTTCCCTCTGAGAAGTCCTCCGTATTCTCTTTTTGCCATCGCTGCATTTTTTACAAACTGTGGCATTAGGATCACCGAATGTCTTAACTGTCCATCCATTAATTGGCTTGTTTTTATCACATGTTGTACATTTTTTTGTACCTTTCATTCGTTCATCACTTTCTTCATCCATTTCAAAACCCACCAATCATCGAGGCTAATTCCTCTTCTGCATAACCAACCATTCGTATCTCGCCATTTGGAAGAATATGACATTCAACTTCAGTCTGTTCTTTCAGTAATGAATCGTCGTAGGCGTTGGATATGAAATGAACTTGTTGGTTAGTGGAACCTCGCCAGCGGAGGGTCGTATCTCGCAAACCTTGTTCGTACCTGCCAGTTACGGCAATATCGCTCAAATCAAAGCATCGTTGCATGGCTGAATCAAATTCAGAGGGGTCGTATCCCGTGTAAAGAAACACCGTCAATCCCCTTTCTTTGCATCCTTTAATCAGTTGGAGACTTGCTTCAGTTTGCTGAAGAGGCTCGCCTCCGAGAAGTGTGATGCCTTCAATTCCATTGATTGAGTCTAATTCTTCCAGAAGGCGTGAAACCAAAATGGTATTTCCTCCTTTTTTTGACCAGTATTGAGTGTTCCAGCACCCTTTACAAGCAAGATTACATCCTTGTGTCCAGAACACAGCGCGAAGCCCTGGACCGTAGATTTCACTCCGGTCAAGTCGATGACCTAAGGAGATGACTTGAGACATTGCCGCCCCTCATGCAGTTCGGACCAGAACCATGCGAATCTGTCCGTTTTCCTTTGTTTCTTTGACTCTGTAACCAAGCGTTTTAGCCTTCTGAAGGATTTCTTGGCGACGTCCCTCAATGAGGTTCTGTCGTTGTTGCTCAAAAGCCTCACGTTGGGCTTTAATCGCGTCTCGTTCGCTTTCAAGGTTAGCGGTTTCTTCTTCGGTCCGAAGCCTTCGCAGTTTACCCTGAACAGCTTGTTCGTAAGCCGAACCCAATTCATTCATCCAAGCAATAGACGCCGAATTAGTTCGACGATTGTAGCGTATTGAATATCTTCCATGGGCTCTTTGAACGCTCCATTCTTGGCCTTGAACCCTTAATCGGATATGATTTTGATTGTTTGCAAGAATCGTGCCACCTACAGCTTCCAAAGCCTCAACAGCACATTCATGGTCAGTCATCGGCACGCTTTTTTCAGTCCATACTCCACTCATCTACTTCCCTCCAAGTCTCTGTTTTGTAGAATTACGCTGAGCTGAACGCGGGTCCTTCTCTTTGTATTCACGAGTGTGTGTAACATCATCAAGTTCAGCTAACTCTGATAGTAAAGCCTCTAACTCTTCAATACAGGTCTCACCCTTGAGTCCGTCCGTCTTTGCTGACATTTTACCTTCGGCATCTATTGTGACAGTGATTCTCTGTTCTTTCATTGCAAGACCTCCCTGACTGCACACAAGGTCGCATTCAGGCGCTTAGCGTCCTTGCGACCTTGCTCGACATGAGTCCAGTCTGAAACTGCGAGATAACGAGCATCTCCATCCTTAAACAGAGTTCCAAACTGAGGTAGACCCTCTTTTGGAGTCTTTACTTCGAGTTTTGATTCTCGAGTATCTCCCAAGAATTTGTGAGATTTACTATCTTTCTTCTTAGATGAAGGAAGAGTTGGTGGTGCTTTGAACTCAAACTTGGAATTACTGAGATCCCTAGCCTTCTTTAATTCAGAACCTAATTGTTGGATTTTAGGAGTTAATTGACTAACATCACTCTCTAACTTCTTCTTCTCAACATCCTTTGCTTTCTCTGCGGATTTCTTGAGTTTATCCAATTCACCATTCATCTTCTTGAGACGTGGCTCAAGACTCTTGATTGACTTGATCGCTTTTTCAACTGCCAACTTGTGTGTTTCACGCTGTTCATCCTCCAACTTCTGGCGTGCTTCTTCATCTTCAGCAGCCTTGATAGCATCGAGATTTCCACCTACAGATTTAGTGAGTTTCTCGACTTCATCGACTAAATCACTCAGAGATTTTGGGTCATTGATGGTGCCCAATTTCTCAACGGAATCCTCAATTGATTTTTGCAATTCTTTTGCTTTACGGCCGAACCCTGGTATCTTTGATACGACGTTTAGTTCGTCCAACGCATTCAGACGCTTAGAAATCATATCTCTCGCATTCTTCCAATCAGTATGGAGTCCATCTTTCGATGCTGATGATGAAGGCACTGGCGGGGCAGAAATCCACTTGAATTCACATTCTCTAGCCAGGTTGTCTTTCGAAGGAATAAATTCCGGTTTGTGGGATTGGAGGACTTCTGATGAATCTGGCATCTCATCGAGGTGTATTACACCTAAATCTTGAGTCTGAGAATCTGAGATTTCCATCTCAGTTCCGTTGCGGATGATTCTGTTTCCAGCTTCGCCCAACTTGATTTTCGAATGTCCAATCCATTCAGGGTTCTTACTGAACTTCTGAAGTAAGGTTTTGGCAGCCTTAGCTTGTTCAGCAGTTAGGCGAAGGATACTGTGCCAGTCCCCAGATGCAGTTCTGTCCCAACCGGCAAGATAACTCTCGGCACCGATGGCCAATTGCAATGGAAGACCGGAATGAGCAAACTGACCGGTTGATGGATTTGAATCTCGAGGAGATGAATGGACAACTTGAGGTGCGTCTGTGCCTACTTCTATGACTTCGCCTTGAAGAAGGATGGAGCTTTGAGGATTTTCCCCAATTATTTGACCTACCCAATTCTTTTCTTTACGCAGTGTCGCCAAAGCTTTGGAATCATCGCCGTCACTGGCAAGGCTTGAACGCAATATATGATCGCTATTTTTTATTGCTCGAAGTGTAAATGGTGCTTCTGCAATCGGGCGAGGGTTTCGAGTTTCGTCTGGTGAAAGTACTTCCCGGCCTTCTTTAATAGACCAAAATTCGTGTTGAAGATGGGCTGAGAACTCATCGACTTGGCTCTTGGAAAGTTCCAATACCCAACCTTTCTCAATACTTGTCAGTGTTCCATCAAGCGGAGTTGACAGAAGGATTCCTGCACGACTTGCTAGGTGCCAATCAGCAATTATAAGATCAAGCCCCCGCTCTTGACGTTCACGTAACAATACATTACCATGCAGTGCATTACAAGATGGATTGTTCAACAGGGCATCGAAACCTGCAGAATCAACCACCATGTATACTCGAACACCACGTTCAAGCGCATCCTCTGTCGCTTGAATAATGGAGGCGTCCGAAAAACTCTGAGTGGATATCAACAATCGCTCTTTCGTTGATTGAATCAGTGCAGAAGCGGAGAAAGAAATTTCAGAACCTTCACCCGTAAATTGGAATGGACCCTGCTTTGTGGTTACTTTAACAGGAGACTTATTGGAGACCCAGACTGAGCCAAGGGCCTCTCCTGTTCGGTCGACTGTCGATTGATTGGAGATGGATTCTATATTTGATTCACTCATGATAATTCCTCCTTAGTCATTGAACTAGAGGATTGGAGATGGTTCTTCAACCATTTCTCAAGGTCGGCTAATTCAACTTTCACACATGGTGATTTGTCTTTAATGTGAATTCCTTTGGTAGTAATCTTCCAATATCGAGTTTCCTTATCAGATTTGATGATCAGAACTCTGTCGTGCGCTGTCTGGCATTGTTGCGCATCATGCCCATATTTACCAGCGTCCATAAAAGTAACTTTTGCTCCTATATCTTCTTTGATTTTAGACGTAAATATATTTACAGCGTTCTTATCATTGCCATGGTTTCTTGTATAAGGATAATGGCTCGTTAGAACTTCAAAGTTAACACCCGATATCAAATCTCTTAATGCAATCTCAAACATTCCTATACGTTTTCTAACTGAACTCTGTTGAAGATAATTATTAACATAAGTGATCTTCTTTATTTTACCTTTCATATTTTGTGAGATTTGGTGAACAAACTCAGAATAATCTTCAGTTCCATCATGTATTGCTACATTCTCATCACGTTTTTGCGAAAGTACCCATTCAGGAATCAATGCGACACTGTCTAAATCATCACCTGCATGAAGTAACTTAGAAAGACGAGGGTCGGCACGGCTGGAGGCTAAACTTTTCTTTACTCTCTCTCGAACCTTTTCTGAATCTTGACACATAAATGGGCGCTCGAGAATATCTTCCAGTTTTCTGTGCGTATCTTCTGTTGTTGTATAACCAGGTGTTTCTTCATTAATGAGATAAATCACCCAATCGCTTGCATCATCAATTGTCTTAGAAAATAACGGTAAATCACGAATCGAGATATAATTCCACCCCTCAATTTCGTCTTCCAATTCTTCATTCGTCGTTTGCATCGATTTTTCAGCATCACTAAGTTTAGCAAATGGACGCATTAAACCTCCCAATTTACTGTCCCACGGGCCGGAAGCAAAACGACCTTGTGTAAGCCACTCGCGAATGCTAGATTCAGGATTAACTACGCCCATTTGATGAAAATTTTCATTCACAGCAACTCTAGTTTTTTCAGAATTTCTGCTGGTTCCTGAAAGGTGTGATGTAAGGGAAATTTGATCGTCGAGAGTCCAGGTTCCGTCATAACTCCAAGCCCATGACAGAGTCGCAGGAGTGCAAAATTTTTGTTGTCTAGCCCACGCACTTTCTTTTTGAGAATATTTTATTCGCCAGCGCCGGTTGTCTCCGGGTTTGATACTTTTCGAAACTCTTCCGTTTGAAAGTGTTTCAAGAGTGCTAGGGGCATGCCCGTTGTTTGGTTCAGCATCAGCTGGCGGCAACAGGCCTAATCGTTCAGCATGGAGAAATATGGAACCCGTAATTTTATGATCAAAGGTCCAAACTCGAATTGGCCCTACTTCGTCGATAAGGACCTCACCAGTTTGTGCGGTTTCATGCCCTTCTTCGGTAAGATTTCCATCTTTATCCCATACTCCGCTTTCGAATCCGCTCGTGATTAGATTTCGAGCAGCAGCTTGGCTCAAATTATATTTTTTGGCAAGAGAATCTTGATCTATTTGGTTGCCATTGGCAATTGCATCTTGGGAGAGAGTTTTCATGCCCGGGGCCAATGCTGTTGTGGCGAATTTTGTTTGTAGGTCAAAGGCCTTTACTTGGGTATGTATCTTAAATTCAATATCCATTTCAATCTCTCCTTGGTTTTTGTTTCGATCGTGAGTGAGACAAAGCCAAACTACGAAGCATAGGGTCTCTCATTGCTTTATCTCTCGCAAAATACTCGTAATTTCCTACGATTACCCTCCATTCTCTTGCTCTTGTGATTGCGACATTCATGCGATTTGGACTGTCGAGGAACCCAACTCTATCTGAATTACGTAAACTGATGAAAACAATATCCGCTTCTTGGCCCTGAAATCTATCTGTTGTACTAACAACTAAAGATATTGGAGATGGGTTCTTCATTTCTGAAAGATCGAATCGCATAGTTTTCGTTGTATCCTTGGTCAATTGTTGAACCATTTTTACGAGAGCCTTACGTTGACCTTGATATGGCGAAAGAAGTGCTACCTCCCACTGAGTTGGATTGTCTCGTCGAGGGTTTGTAGGTTTGTTTTCTCTGGCATATCGAATGAAATTTTCCAATTCACTTTTTATTGCAGAGACTTCCTTTCTTACTCCAGATGGGACATCTATCCAAGTGCTTCTTGATTGATTATTGCGATATTCAAACGCATATTCGGAATCTCTCAATCGAAGTGTGTCTGCATCAATTAAAGCCTTATCCTCGTAAAATTCTTTTCTAGAGAATGATGAGATTTCAGGATGCATTCTATGTTGGAAATTAATTCGACTGAATCGCGAAGATAATGCCAATTGAGGAAAACCACAGGTTAACGTCGTTTCCGGTAGCAATTTCTTCGCTTTACCGGTGGCAAAACCATATTGAAGGCATTCAAGAACTGATGGAAGGGCAATACTTCGAATCTCTTCCAAGCGTTTTGTAATATCTTGGGATTGGGGAAGGTACTGTTTAATGTCATTTTCAAGACGCTCCTTTTGATGACTATTCTTTGAAACTTTTAGCTCATAACTGCGATTCAATCGCCAAGATATCTGGTATGTCCATTCAGTAAGTAAACTCGCTTTATTCATCGGATGCCACTGATTTTTAAATGTGCCATCTTGCCGGCTGTAATACAAATTCATTCGATTAGAAGTAACTTCTTGGGTTTCAATTGTACCGTTTCTAATGATGGAATGCACTGGTAGAAGTTCAGCGGTTTTGGGATAGCAATCAGAGCCTATAATGATTAAATCACTCGCATGCAGGCAGATATTAGCTTGCGCCGAATTCATCACATCTTGAGGAGTAAAAAAGTGTATACTTTCATGCAGAGATTCCGAACTTTTAGACCCGATAATTGTGATGTGGTTTCTTTGAAAGGATTTCCCATTTCTTGCATTCATCTCGTTGATTAAAGCCGATGGGACTCCTTCAGGTTCAATTATCACAACTGGATATCCGCGTTTAGGGTCTTTATATCGTTCAAAGTTTCGAAGAAGCAAACTCGCTCGTTGTGCAGCGCGGGTATACAATTCGCCAGTGGAATCGTTCATCATTTCAAGATTTGTCATCAATTCAGATGCTTCAAGAAAAGGAGGGAGTTGTCTTACATCTCCAACCAGTACCCATTTGCGTGAAAATGCAGCAGGGATAATGAATTGTTGAAACGTGGTTTTACTTGCTTCATCAACGATTAGTACATCAAAATGGGATTGAGGAGTCTTCAGATTCTTTCCTTGGTCGTCTTTACTGTCCTTAATCAATGGATGTCCAATGATACCCGCCATAGTGCCACATGTCAAGTTCGTTTGTCTAAGAATCAAGTCCTTAGCTTCTTCTTCAGAAAGTCCAATTTGCATCATCTTCTCCATTTGTTCCGATAAAACATAATCATAGACTCCTGGATCATAAATTCCTTCTCTATGTCCAATTCGAAGTGGAGAAATCAGTTCTTGAAGGCTGTTATTTTCTTTAATTCGTAGCAAGACGTTGTCGATTGAGGCTTGAGTAGAACCGCATAAGAGAACTTTCTTATTTTGCGCTGTAAGTTGTGCAATGAGTTCGATAATCGCTGTAGTTTTACCTGAACCTGGCGGACCTTGAAGAATAGCAAAATCCGGAGTCGCCATAGCCTTGCGGACAAAATCACGTTGCTGATCGGTTCCATCAGTATTTCTCGTAAGTATTTTCCAATGTAATTCTTCGAGTGAATCGAATGGTTGCCATAATTTATTTCGAGAATCCTCTGTACCTTGTTCTGTGAGTTTGAGGAGCGCGTCGTGATGAGGAAGTGGGTAGTCGCGTAAAATCTGAAGCATCTCTAGTTGGCGTTCTATGTAGAACAAGTTCGGTCGTAGACTGAGACTATCGTTAGCCTTCAATTTAAAGTAATGAGGTGCCTTTATTGTAACCGTTTTACTGTTCGCATCTTTGGATGTAATGATGATTTTATTTTGTTTCGCCATAGGTTTATCTTTTCTATAATTAACGATAAGTTCGTTATACTCTGAATCAGGAGAGAAAAGAATATCCATTGGATTCGTATCATGATCTTCGTCTAAATTCCGCTCTATTACTTCATCGAGTCGAATTCTTAATGTTAATAAGTCGGTCGCTTGAGTTGATTTTTTGAATGTATAGCGAACTCCATCCGAGTCATATAGAAAATCACCGCTTGGGAAATATTTCACTGTAATTGGTTGATTAAATTTAACCTGACTCACTATTTGCCGGCCAGAAGCGCCATCATTAAGAGAACCGATATTCAGAGGTTGTGAGATGGTTTCCCATTCCATATTTCTACCATCGAACAGTACTTGCTTATTTTCCATTGACTTCTTTTGTATATCCAATACGAGTTCTGTCCACTCACCTTTCTTCGATTGATTAAGAATATTAACGTCTTGGGTGCCGAAGGAAACATTCTCAATTGGCTTTGAACCTAAATTACGACTCCATTCAATTTCTTCCATATGGTGAGGCCCACCGAAAATTTGCCATCCTTGAGAATTTAATTCTCGCGACGTTAGAAACTCAACCCCTGTAGAATTACTTTTCACGATGAGGACATCAGCAGTATATCCTTTAGGGTGCATCAATTTTGTGTCCTCGTTAATGGACTCCAAAGGACCGTTTTCCAGAATATATGGCAGGTTTGGTGATTGTACTCTAATTTTCACCCCCAATTGGTTGGTAACCGTGATGAATTTTTCATTTTCAACAGGCTCCCACTTGAATCGAGCGGTTTTTTGAAGAAGTTTGTATGCTTCTTTGGAGTGTTCAACATATTCTATGAATGGCTCGAGGCTTTCTGCCCTCGATTCAAGTGCCGAAAAATTCGACTTTGACCCACCCATAGCAACAAGGAAAAGCCGTTGGAGAAAGCCTCTTTGTCCCTTTAACTTCTGCCTTAACTTAGCTCGAGTTGTCTGTTTAATTGAAACAATTTTAGAAACCATCCAACGTCCATCGTCATGCTCTTGCAAACATACTTCAACTTTAGCCCCCTTGGAAAGTTCTCCTGGCTTTGACTTACCCCATGCTATAATTGCCTCTCCGATTTCATCTACCTTAAGAATCACTTTTTGCTTATTTTGAGCATTTGTTAGGACTCGAGTTACAACACCAGAGTATGTTTTTTTAGACATATTTTCACCTCCTCTTCGCGCCGATAATGTCATGCAGCATCTCCCCTAATGAATAGGTTGCGCCGTTCATTCGGCAAACGAGGCACATCTTCCGCATCTGCAAGCAAAGTTTCCTTTTCTTCACTTGAGGCCAATCGAGCTCGATACTTCGCCCACTTTCGCATTCCTTCGATGTTCTCACGCATCGTCTTAGATAGCGGATAAGTAGCTTCCAATGCTCGCAAAATGTCTTGCTCTTCAATTTCACGACCTGCGTCAAAGGCACGGAATAGGGCGTCCTTAACTGCCTCTTCAAGTTCAGCACCGGAGTAACCGACACTTGCTTCAGCCAAATGATTGAGATCGAATGTTTCAGCCTCATCATGACGGCCCTTCTTCTTGAGATGAATATCAAGGATTTCTGAGCGAGTATTTGCACCGGGAAGGTCGACAAAGAAGATTTCATCGAAACGTCCCTTACGCAACATTTCAGGTGGAAGTTGGTCGATATTGTTTGAAGTTGCCAATACGAATACTGGTTCTTCCTTTTCCTGCATCCATGTAAGGAAAGTCCCCATTACACGAGCAGTAACTCCTGAGTCAAGAGACCCAGAGCCTTGAGAGCCTGCCATTCCCTTCTCGATTTCATCAATCCATAGAATACACGGAGAGATAGCCTGTGCAACCTGCAATGCCTTACGCATATTAGCCTCAGATTCACCAACGATTCCACCGAATACGCGGCCTAGATCGAAACGCAGCAATGGGAATCGCCACAACCCTGCTACAGCCTTCGCTGTCAAGCTCTTTCCACAACCTGGGACTCCAAGCAAGAGAGCACCACGCGGAGGCTCTAAGCCGAAGGCCTTTGCTTGAGAAGTAAATGCACGTCCGCGATTCTTGAGCCAATGCTTCAACTCGTCAAGGCCACCTACGTCGTCCCAATCTGTGCGAGGATGGAAATATTCCAAGACACCACTTTGGCGAATAATTCGCTCCTTTTCTTCAATCACGAAATCGATTTCTGCAGAAGTGAGGCGACCCTTGGTTGCAACCGCCTTACTGAACGCAAGACGTGCTTCCATAATTGTCAATCCAAGTGCAGCATCAAGAAGCGCTTCGCTCTTCTCAACTTGATGAGGGAGCAACCCTGCTTCTTCTGTAACATCATCGAAAATAATTCCGAGAGTGTGTCGTCGGGGAAGGTCCAATTCGATGATTGGCATTTCCTTATCGAGTTCAAGAATTGTTGTTGGGGTCACAGTCCCCAAGATCATACACTTGTTGTCGGACTTGGTCATTCGGGCAAGTTCACGGAGCCACCAGATGATGAAACCGCGTTCAGCATTGTTTTGGTCAAGCAACATGTGGCCATCTTCAAGAATTAGAATAGCCTTTTCGTCAAGGTCTCGGAACCATTCGAGCATCTCAACAGGCATCATCTCATCCACGACATCAAAACGTGATTCGTTCATGTTCCAGGTTTGCAAACGGCGAGCGCCAGACCATTTGTACAACTTGCGCCCCATTCGCATTGCTGCGGTGATTAGAGCCCCATCGACCCGTTCCCACTCATACGAAACGAGTTGGAACATTGAACTGCCTGAATCAAGCAATGGCCGAAGGCGGTCTCGGTCAAAATCCACTTGTGATTCGGTACTCAAGCGCTCACCTCCACAAACTTGCCCGAGAGAGAAATTGCCTTTGTTTCACTCAACGCTAACCTTCCTGTCTGTGCAAAAATATGCAATTCTGTAGCAAGCAGTTTGAAATCACCAAACGCCTCCAACTTGAGGCCCCATGCCACATCATCAAGGATCGACTCGTCAAGACAAGCCAACACAGACGCAGCCTCTTCTCCAATCTTTCCATCTCGCTCTTGAAGGCGCTGCAATTGCACCTCTTCAGGAATCTCTAATCGAATGGTTGTGGCACCTATTGCACTGCAAAATTCTTCTTCGGAAGGAAAGCGAACATCTTCAATGACAACAGGGCCATTGATGGCCTCCACCTTCATCCTTACAACTTCGAGAAGGAAATTTGGCATCAATTCACGCAACTTTTCTCCCAATTGAGCAAGATAGATTCGGTCATTTTCGTATTCAGCACCGGCAATTTTTGCAACGCTACGAAGTGCATCTGCAAAGGCGATTCGAGTATATCCATGTTGAGCCACAAGATGGCCTGCAATCGTGCGCTTACCACATGCTCGTGGGCCTGATAGGGCGATGACGCTCTTCATTGAATCACCTCTTCGAGGATAGCCACTGGCAATTGCATGGAACCGTCATTCCATTCGTAGATCCCTCCACGTTCATGGAATCGATCTTCGAGGAAGCAATTCTTTTCCCAAGCATTCAAAACGCCAACATCAAGAATCGACGGGCCATAGGAGTGTCCTCCATCAACGTTTGAATAAAAGCGACCCAATGCGTCCATCATAGCGTATGAACCGCGCATAAGATCGTTGGATTCAGGAACAAATTGGATTCCATGTTCCGCAACATGAGTGTGTCGTTCAACCCATGTTTGGAATTCACCGCCTTGAAGGAGCAACGGTTCAACATCCCCGTCATTTTGACCCTTAACTGGAAGAACTTCGAAAATCTTCCATCGCTCAGGACGAAGTTCCAACACAAGGTCAGTCATGTCATCGTGGAGGTTTGCCCGGCACACAACGGTGTTGAGTTTCATCCGAATCCCTCGACTTGTGCAACGATTCCAAGCGGCCTTCGCTTCGACGAGGTGGTGGCTGCTGGCTCGCGCAAGGTCCGCTCGCAATCCTCGCCCGATTTCAACGTGCAATTCATCATTGGAGGCATCGATGGAGAGTCCAACCCAATCAATGAGGTGGCCACACCGATCTAGGAATTCTTCGGTGAGTCCAGTTGCGTTTGAGACAATACATGTAGTCAATCCTGATTGCTTTGAAGCCAATAACAAGTCCTCGAGATACGGGCAGAGAGTTGGCTCACCTCCGACGAATGTGATCTTATCTGCGCCGGCTTCTGCAAGCATTTCAGGTACAGTGATTGCGATTTCCTTCGGCAATCTGTCTGCACGTGGAATGTCTTCGAATCGCGCAAAGCAGAACTTGCATCCATAGTTGCACCATGGCCAAAAATGCCAATTTACTGCGAGGGGAATCTTCTTGAGGCCTGTGTGGACTGATGGTTGTTGAGTAAGGCGTTCGCTCTTACTATCGCTGGCGGGTAGGGTAGAGGAATTTTTGGTCCACATCTGGATCTCAAAAACGGTTCCGCTATAATTATGCTAGGAACTACTTCTATTTCAAGGTTCAGTTGAGCTATTTTTTACCGCCCCTTTAGGGGCGAAATTTCGATCCACTAGAAATACGTTTGAAGCCAGCCACTCGAAGCATCGTAGAAACCCTAGAAGTAGAAATTCTCACCCCTCCTCTCGATATGTTAAGTTCCGCAGCAAGTGATTCATCAGCAGATCGTCCACCAGCAACAACAGGTCAATGTTCGGTTGAACCTCGGGCGAAAAGGCGGCAAGGAGGTTGGATGCTTCCCCGACAAGTCCTGCCTGGAGCAAGGCGTGAGCGGAGCGAATGGTAGCCTCAAGTTGAATCACATGGGTTTGGGGAGCGGAGACTGGTACGTCCGCCACCAACTTTGAGTCCGTATCCCGCAAGCGTGGATTCCGGTTCTGTGGTGACTTAACATCTGAAACTTTACATTTGAAGAAAGAACTCAAACCTCGGTGTTGAGCGTCCGGTCGGTCTCCTCTGGATCGATGAACAAGGCGGCGAGGATCACAAATGTTT
>Ga0209716_1001100_pt1 | contig 21532 bp, 27 predicted proteins | sample COGITO_mtgs_1205_FD_184811 | JGI IMG/M metagenome (GOLD analysis project Ga0209716, IMG submission 184811) | Pelagic marine microbial communities from North Sea - COGITO_mtgs_120531 (SPAdes) (version 2) | ecosystem: Environmental > Aquatic > Marine > Epipelagic ...
CCGCCCCGCCGCCTCTGGCACCACCGCCCCTGGCGCCGCCGCCTCCGTTACCTCCGCCCCTCCCCTCCCCGCCGCCTCCGCCCCCACCGCCTCCGCCACCACTGCTCCCCCCCTCCGCCACTGCTCCCCCCGCCCGCTGCTCCCCCCTGACGGAGGGAGCAGCGGCGGTCGTCTGGGGTACTATAGCACTATTGTCTGTCCCAGCCCCGTCAACACCCACCGAATTGGCTGCTGCATCTACGTCCTCCTGATCATCAGGTTTAAACACGAAATATAATGCTCCTGCTCCTGCCAATAGTGCCAGAAGAATGAACAATTCTAACATTTGTTGACTCTTTTCTTGACTCATTTGTGGAATCCTTTGTGGACTCATTCTTTGTGGAATCCTTTGTTGACTCATTCTTTGTGGAATCCTTTGTGGACTCATTCTTTGTGGACTTCTTTGTTGACTTTGTGGAATCATTATTTGTTGAGGTATACAAATAAAAAAAAAGTGAAGAAATATTTTTTAATTTCCAAATAATAATGTGGCTGGCACGAGGCTGGCACGAGGCTGGAACGAGGCTGGCACGAGGCTGGCACGAGGCTGGCACGAGGCTGGCACGAGGCTGGCACGAGGCTGGCACAATGCTACTGCAGCCTCTCAATCTCTGCTGTACTTCGAGGTTTGTGTGGGTAAAGACTATGCAGGGCACACGCACTAAGGGCTTCTTCGCGCTCCAGTGCAGTGACGGTAGGAGTTACGCATCTGACGGCACTGAGCTGAACCTACCGAGCGTCGTGTTGTCTGGCAACGAGTTGATTACAACCATCTGCAAGAGCGCTCCGAAGGGCATATACGCATGCGCGTGGAAAGAGACCTCTGAAGCTTGGTGTCGGATCCTGCATCAAGCCTCGGAGGAACAGCAGCTGGCCTACACCACCATTGACAACGCCATCATGACAACCATTGGCTTTGATATTCCGAAGTATAAGCACTGCTCGAAGGATGTGGTCGCGGAGAAGAAGGCGGCTGCCAAGGCCAAGAAGGAAATGATCAAGCTCGAATTCGAGAAGCACATCATAACGACCCTGAAGCTCCTGAAGCCCATGACGGTTGGTGCCCTTTGCCCTCGCCGTTTATACTTGACCTGATAGCCCGCGCCCTCGGTCCCGCGCGCAGAGCGCTTTGGTCTTTAGGTTGTACCACAAGTCGATACAGAACCAGGAAAACATGAAATTCATGCTGGAGAACCGGCTCACGTGCATCATCTTCCCGAAGATCCACACTGAAAACATGATGACGCAGATTTGGCCTGTTGATGACGAGTGGCGCGAGTACCTCAAACTGTGCACCAAACTTAACCTTAAGGGACCCTCGCAGATGCAGGAGGACAATTGCCAGCACTACGTGATTAAGAATAAAGAGAAGGTGATTGCGGGCGCGTCTATCATTACCGCGAGCATCAACAACTCGAACAAGCGCGTCTGTGTGTCTTTCGAGATACTGGTTTCCAACCAGAAGGGGAGCGCTAAGATATTGTATGCTATCATCTCGAAGTACGTCAAGAAACGGGAGGGTACATCCTACATGGTCACGCAGGCCCTCAAGACCGAGAAAGCCTGTGGATTTTGGTTCAAGTACATGGCGCGCCATAGGGAGGCGGATGCGCTCACCTTCATGTTTTTTTTGATCGACATGCGCTACAAACTCCTTGAAGACACCATAAACTTGCGCACCAACTTCTGAACGTTAGGGTGGGTGTGGCGTGGTCGTGGAATCGCGTGGAATTATAACAGTAAAATGTTCTGACCCGACTGGATAGTTTTTATGCACGAATGTGATGACTTGCTTTGCCACAATTGCATTGATATAAGCGTCTTTTTGTGACAGGTATTTATCCACAGTAAATGTTTGTAGTCGAAAAGAAGTCGAGGGCCCGTGTAGTTTGCTCAGCTGTACTAGGTGACGAGGGGGGTCTTTTATGTACTCATTGACTGCACTCGGGTGATTTAGAGTTTTTTGTATGGTTGCAATATACCGTATATTTCGATCCCATAACAACTTGCGAATAGCGGGAGAGTATTCTATAACCATTTCTGGATTACCAAATGTGGCTTTACTTACTCTATGAGCGAGTGCGCGTTTGTTTCTTGGATTGAAGTAATAGTTGTTTTTGAAAAAACGTTCCAAATTAGCTACGGTTCCTTTTTGGCGTGTTAGTTTCATACCAAGTGCCCTAAGTATTACATAGAAGTAACAGCGTCCATCACCAGTGACGTCATAGTGTGTATAATCTGAGTATTGTTTTATGGGGCGTGCCAAAGAACAGGAATTACCCTTTGGTGTACTTTTTCGTGCCTTTAGTGGCGCTCTTGGTGTGTGTGGCAAGTTAGCTTCCTTAGCGTAGATAGCGTTTTCTAGTTTTAATGGAAGGCGTTCATTGTCCATTGGCCAGGCGGCCCGTGTCCTTACTGCATTTTTAGCTCTATCGTAACGAAGCCTCTGATTTGTGTATGGGTCCCCGAAGGAAAGGCTGCTCGTTTGGGATGGACGGGAGGTCGCGTCCCGGAGGTGAACTCCAAATGTGTTAAATGCAAAAGCATCTTTAACTTTTACTTCTTTTACTTCTTTTACTTCTTTTACTTCTTTTACTTCTTTTGCCCTTTGCTGTCGCTGCTCGCCCGCTCCTGCTTTACGCCTGCTGGGTATGGTTTCGTTGCTCAATTGCTTTGGGGCATATCTGAATGCAACAGTATTTTTAACAGCGGCCAGATTCCTTGGTAATCGCGCCCGCGCCCGCTTATATTTTTCATATTCCTTTTCTATTCTTCTAGTTGCTGCTCTTGATAACACTCTTTTTAGTTTTTCTTTTCTTTTATTCTCAATCTTCTTCGTCCTGCGTGCCTCTTTGTCTTGCAACCTTCGCTGTGCTAGCTGGTTCTGTTTCGTTTGGTTTGTTACTAACTGTGCCGCCCACTTGTGGAGCGGATGGTAGGGTTGCATTGCAGCAGACTTAGCCGCTTTTGTTAATACAACAGGACGTCCCGGAATACCCAAATTTGCCTCGTTCTTCAAGACTGCCTCCAGTGCCTTCCAATTGACCAAATCCAGAGGGGCGCCTCTGGCGCGGGCGGTGGCACGCGTTTGCCTGGTCTTCGGTGAGGCACTGGGGGCCTCTTGACATTGATTATCGTTGCACGTATACAAACGGTCTCCAGAGTGTCGCTTAGGACCTACTGCATCAAAATACCGAATCAGTTCTGAGGGCTGCATACGCACCCATTCGCTAGTTGCCACTTTCTCGCTACCATTCTTCCCACCCTTTCCATTCGAACCGAACCCCAATACGTCCACTTCTGGCCGACGAAGGATTCGTTTGAGGGTCTTCTCTCTTGCACTCGCATAATCACGTATTGTACCGTATGTTTCATCGTATGATGGTGTTATCATGACGGCATGGACAGTGGTGCCATGGGGCCAGTACGTACTGTAAGAGCGAATGCGGCCAGCTAGTCCTCCCTTCCCGCTTGCCTTTCCAATTTTTACGTGTTTGGGCACCGGATTATTGCAACTTTCACCATCATAAAAGTTCGCAGGACAAGATGGAGCAACCATGTAAAGGCCTGTTGCACCTGCCCAGGGTCGAGCTCGAGTCCCCTTCTTTTTATACAGTTCCAAAAACTTTTTTGAATCCATCTATTCACTTACCTTACTGAACTATTTCTTTTCTGATTATGGCGTATCGGGGGGGGGCAGGGCCCAGAGGGGAACTCAAAATAAATATATTTTTGGCCCCGCCTGGTGCAGGTGAGCGTTCTCCCACCTGCTCACACCCCGCTACACATGCGCGGTCCCGTAGGACGACCACAACCGGCCCCGCTCCCCACGGCATCACCCACGCTCACTACCTCGAAGAGCTCGAGAGCACGCTCGCGCCAGCTTGAGCGCGGCACTACGACGGCGATTCCCCCTTAGCTTTGGGTTTGTGCGGCCCGGAACCCTTACGGAACCCTTACGGAACCCTTACGGAACCCTTACGGAACCCTTACGAACTATGTGGGTCGAACGTTTCGGTGTGTGATAGCCTTTGGACAGCTCAATGCAAGCACCCAATGGTTTAAATTAGAAGGTACAGTGCACTTAAAATTAACTATATCACTATAGCATGATGGATAACGTAACAAACGACACTCTCCCGAAATTGCTCCCTAAAATTCAGCCTTTATTTACAGATTTATGTGAAATATGCCATAAAAAGGTTAAACTTTATGTTGTACAATGTAAATGCAAAAGGAAACTGTGTAAAAATCATATATTTCCACAAAATCATCAGTGTGATTTTGATTACAAGCATGAGGGAAAATTAATACTTGAAAAAACACTTGTCTCTGTACAGTCTCAAAAAATTGATAAAATATAAACTATAGCTAAGGTACTTTTATGGAACCCAAACTCGCTTGTCCTTTGGGTTTTCTGGTTCCTTGTCGGAAATACCGGCTATTTCTTGTTTGTAGTTGTGATAGTGACACAGGTATGTTCGCGTTTACATTACTTTTTAAGCTCCTTTTCTTTCTTGAAGTTGAGCTTTTGTTTTTATTAACCGCAAACTGTAAAACATTGGCATTCGCATGATTTACTGGATGTGCAGCCGCTCTACAGCTTAGCACCCCCCCTGCCCGCAGTCCCTCAAGGGATCTTGAAGACACAATCCGGGAACTCGAAGAATATGAAGTGTGCGAGTACATAGATGCGCTTCTCATAGAACAAGAAATCGGTACGTGACTGTGCTCGCACGGGTTTGGTCGCTCGGGTTTGAGGGGTCATCAACAAAGTCCAACAGCACCTACATTATTTTGCGGGGTTTGCCGATTTTTCACGAGTTTTGACATTTTTGTCCAGGGGTAATCGGGTGGATGACGTCTCACAGGCACCGGGTGGGTGTGAAGCTACAAATTTACTTGGTTTATGCAAAAGACTTGAATCTTGGTGCACAACAGTTGAATCTTTCTAGAGTTTTTTTCAATTGAGTTCCAATGTTTGCAGAACTTGTAGTGGCCCATATTTTGACAATACAGTGATTTTGAGTGACTGGAACTATGCATATTCCTTTGACTTCTGAATCATCAAATAGTGATTCCCCAAAGACTACCATACACGCTTCCTTCATCACTTCAAACCAATGGTTTCCCTTTATGATTGTGGACCAGCACCCCCCATTCGACCAGAGGGATTTTTTTAGTTCCCATAAAGGAACTATGTCGTTTTCCATGAAAAATATGTTTGTGAGCCCTGTCAAAGCCTCTGGTATGTTGTTGAGGACCTGCCACATGTCTTTTATTGTCGTTATTCTGTAGACTTTGTCGAAGTTTTCTTTTTTCCAATCGCTATTGTTGGATTTTATGTACAACGTCCAATCTCTGTGAAATGAGAGACTTTCTGCCAGATCGGTCAGACCCTGGACATCATCAGGCACTTCATTCATTTTAATGTTTGTTATTATTGTGTAGATCTTTTTAAATGAACTATTGGAGATACCATACATTTGGATTATTGATTGCTGTTTTCGGCTTCAAACTCATCAAATAGAGAGGTTTCCCCTGTGGTCAAAATGAGATATGGTGTATGAACACAACTCACCAAGCTCAACACAATGGACCTATTCGAACAAATCGATGACGCCCTTTCCGCTCCCTGGGCTACGCAAGAGGAGGATCTCGCGTACCGTATCAATACCGTCAAGCTAAAGGATATTGAGAAGGAGATACAGAAGAAACCGCCCTCAATTGCACTCAGCCATATGCTGTTTAAGACGGGCAAGCTCTACCCCGAGGCGCGTATCAAGAGCGCATTTCGCAATGGACGTATGAGTCTCACCAAGAAGGTCATTCTCCTGCAAGCGTGTAAACAGTCCGAGCAAAACGACTCGTCCAAGATTGACAACCTGGCAACCGCGATGGGTGTGAAGAACGCGGGCCCTATCGAGAACGCATTCCTTGTACAGGAAGCGTTCGCGCAGGCTGGTGAGGGGTGGGATCCCATTTCGTGGCTGGAGTACTAGCTGCGTGATCCGTCAAATTGCTAGATGGAAGGAGCGGTGTGTTGGGGAGTGTTAAACATTTTATGGGTACACTGCTTTGATACCAATCGCTTTGATGGACATTTTTTTGTTATTCGGAAAATATTAAAGATAAAAATTACCACGTCATACAAATGACGTCACACAATGCTATTCGAGATTCTGTGGTTGAAATGTCCAGAAGGGTTGGCAAACACAACCTTGATGTACCTGAGATGAAAGCGCTGATGGAACGTATTGAACGTTCACATCCAGGGGTTGAATTCACTACTCTTGTAAGACAAACATTGGCCCCGGTGTCTCATCTCATAATAGTACAAAATATTGATGAAATAGCTAAGAATTATCCTGAATTTCCCCTGAAATATATTGTCGACAAGGTCCCTATGCAAGAACAAAACTCAATCTGGCAAGCACTAGGTATGACGAATATGCTTCTCACAACTTTGCAGATGGTTCCAGCAGAGATGCTGAACAAACTTGAAACAATGACCAATACGATGATGGGGGCCATGCAAAATGGAGGAGCATTGAGCGAGTTATTTAAAAGTATGGGGTCTATGGGAAACAATATGAATATGCATGATGATTCTGGAAATTCTGGAGATGATGACATGTCGCCACCCCCTCCGAAAGCGCGTAAGAAGAATGGATCTTCTAAACAGATAGAATTCAGAAATAAACTTTGCTAAAACAACATCCATCCACTTCTCCCTCCAACCTCCCACCTCATTGGTAACACCCTAATGCGAAGCAAGGTAACTCGGATCTAATCTTGCGATTTCACTCATGCTCATTCCCTTGCTAGACCATTAGAAACCATTAGAAACATAAATTTCAACATAATCTTCTATTTTCAATTTCATACCGTCTCTGGGTCCTTGTTTCCTATCGGGCAGGTTCCATATCACCCTGTATGTACTGACAAATTGACTGAAAGATTTGTTATATAGTGTCTTCAGACCCTAACTAAAAATCAGTATCTTCGCTGTAATCACCTGTATTTGCAAGTGCGTATTCGTGTACTTTGGCTTCAAAAAAATTGGTACTGACCCTCATGCTTTGAGTTTCCATAAACTGCAATGGATTATTCTTCACATTATACAGGGGTTTGTATCCAAGTTGAAACAAGAGTCTATCTGCAACAAATTTCACGTATTCACATAGACTGTTGCTGTCCATTCCGATAACGGAAACATCCAGAATATCTTTTACAAACCCTAGTTCAAGATCTACTGCTTCTTGAAAGCATTCATGCACATCACTTTCAAATGGCGTTCTACTCAACTTCTTGAATAAAGCCACTGCGAATTCTGTATGTAAGCCTTCGTCTCTTGCAATGAAAGAATTTGACAAAGTCAACGCATTCAAAATACCCTTTTTGTATTTCTTTATCCAGAAAATACTGGCAAATGCTGAACTAAAGTAAATACCCTCAACAATACTGAAAGCAATAAGTCTCATTGCAAAAGGAATATCTTTAGAAAAATACTTGTTGGCCCACTGCCCTTTTTTCTTTATTGTGTGCACTTCATTGATAGCATTTATCAGTTTGTTTTGTTCAGCTTCTTCTTTCACATATGTAGTCAAAAGTGACATATAGACTTGAGAGTGTATGTTTTCCATGAATCCTTGCATTCCGTAGAAAAACTTAGCCTCTGTAATTTGAACTTCTGATGAAAAATTAATATCAAGATTGTCGTATACTATCGAATCTGCAGTAGCAAAAAATGCAAGAACCATGCTGATAAGTTTTCTCTCGTTGTCATTGAGAGAATCCCAGCCTCTATCTTTGGCTGGTTCTATCTCCTTCGGTTGCCAAAAGCACTCGAACTGACGTTCAAAAAGATCCCACAGCTCATCGTCAGTCACCTTAAAGGCAAGATGACGATTTTGGGGGTTAAGTATGAATTCAGACTTCTCATTTTGAAGTAGTTGTTCTAGAGAAGAGCGTGTTGACATGTTGTCATATACACATATTTAAATCTTTAATATCTACATCAAACCATGGACCGGAGGCGGCGGTTGCTTGGGACAGCCCTGGCCCTTCTGGTCGCTGCCTCTGCTCTAGCGGATGCCGAAGCCCTCCTGGTGACACGGGGGCGGGGTGGCGAGGGGGGGTCTGGCGAAAAGTGGGCCACCACGTCACCGACGTTCGACAGATCACCCAGATCACCCGCAGAGGACATGGGGCTAGAGTTGTTAGAAACATCCGTGAAAGGCGAATTGGCCATGGCTCTCATGGTCGCCTTCTTCGCTCTGTAAGCAGCCGCTCTCTTTGCCTTCTTCTGTGCCTTGGTCATGGGAGTACGGATAGCCGAGCCCTTACCCATACGGCGCTTTCTTGCTACGTAAGCAGCACGTGCCTTATCTCTCATCAGCTGTGCGTAATCCATGAGAGACGCCATACTGGCGTAATCACCCATGCGCATTACACTAGCATTCATGCCCGCGCCAATCAAATCAGCATACTTACCATCGCCATATTTCTTCAGGCCCGCACCCCGCTGTACACGGCTAGTTCTAACTTTGCCATCACGGCCTGGCCTACGCATATAGGTAGGCGCATCGTATTTCGCACCGAGAAGGCGACCGCCTTGGCGGTACTTTTGGCCAAGGATCTTCCGTGCGTATCTGTCTGCGAAAGTGGTTCCTGTGGTTCTTCTGGTGGTTCCTAGAGCAGGGTTTCTTATTTTGCGTGCGTGTGCCGCCCTTGCGGTTGCCTTCTTTCTCTCGTTCAAGAGCAGTGCATAATCAGCAGTTGCGGCATCTAGTGGTATAGCGCTAGCTCTTGTTGTGATACCCGCATCCGATCTTCTTCTGTATTCCGAGATTCTTTTCTTCATCTCCGCGGCAGTGCCTCTCTTCGCCCGGGGCTTCTTCTTCTTAGGGGGATATCCAGCGGGTCCTGCGGCAAGAATTGTGGCCAGCTGGCGAGCTGCCATTCTTTCTCCTCTTGGTGTACTTCCTCGCATCATGTTTTTTTATAAATTTATCAAATATTTTTTTTTTTGCGTTTGTAGTTTTTTTTTTAAAATGACCGCAACCAATATATCATGAGAAGTACATCACCTCCTAGAAGAAGACATACACGTGCAGCCCCATCCGGCTTCATGGCTTATTACACAGAAAACTTTAATAAGCTATATAAAGAATATTCTGAAGAACATGGGTGTACAGGCAATGTCACCCATATTTCAAAAATTGCTGCAAAAAAGTATGCAGAACTAAGTACTATAGAAAAAACAAAATATGCGAGTGATGTATATTTTTTCAAATCAGACGAGTCACCGAAATCAATAATACAAAAAACTAAAGAGGTACCAAAGAAAGTATCTAAAGAATCACCCAGAGAACTTGCCAAGGAGCCAGTACCGGAGCCGAAGCAGACAGTACCGGAGCCGAAGCAGACAGTACCGGAGCCGAAGCAGACAGTACCGGAGCCGAAGCAGACAGTACCGGAGCCGAAGCAGACAGTACCGGAGCCGAAGCAGACAGTACCGGAGCCGAAGCAGACAGTACCGGAGCCGAAGCAGACAGTACCGGAGCCGAAGCAGACAGTACCGGAGCCGAAGCAGACAGTACCGGAGCCGAAGCAGACAGTACCGGAGCCGAAGCAGACAGTACCGGAGCCGAAGCAGACAGTACCGGAGCCGAAGCAGACAGTACCGGAGCCGAAGCAGACAGTACCGGAGCCGAAGCAGACAGTACCGGAGCCGAACGAGGAGCCACTAAAGGAAGAAATCGAATCTTTCAAGTTTGATGATAATACCGATGATTTAAACGGCTTCAGTTTCTTTTGATCTATAATGACGCCCTTTTGGCAATCGTTTTAAAATTGACTTGCTTTATTATTAATAAATTATTTTTTAAAATTTTGAATCCTAAAGTTTCCGTTTCTTCTCACGTTTGGCTTGTTTGACAAGGTCATCAAGCTCAGTTTGAGATGACACTGCTCCATTCGGGAGTTGACTGATGGTGGGGTAGCGTTTGTGTTTCTCTAAATATTCAATGATCATCTGTATAGCATCCGTTCCGTCATTAGAATCTGTATCATCCACTGCAGGACACAAACATGGATAATCTGTCCTGAGACCCTCAATTCCGGATATCATTTCGTTCTTTATTTTTTCCATACTTTCAAGACACTTGAAGTTTTGGTTCACCTGGCGTCTCATGGTATGTATAAGGTCCTGTTGTTTGTTGAGATTTTTCATGAATTTGTCAAATGATTCCACAACTTGATCTATCAATGATAGAGAATCTGTCCGATCCTCGGTCTTAATTCGTTTTGCTAATGCTCCTGCAAACACAAACGCGGTATGAATTACCTGTTTTGGTGACATACCAGGCCCTAGAGCTGCATAAACAACAGGGATTCCTGATACATTTTCCACTGACATGAGTGGTTTATTCGGTATTTTACACTTTAAACTCAGGAATATTCCAATGTTGATCTTTCTCATTCTCGCGGCTTCGTATACGCGCTCTCGATGCTTTTGCATGTCATGTATACTATGAATGCTAGACTTAAATTTGACTTCAACTGATGCTGTAATAGGAGTATCCCCATCACATTTCCACAAATAATCCTCAGAGCCCGGCTCTGTACTCCTACTTGTGTTTTCAAGAAATCCAGCGTTTAATTCTTCTTCGAACACCAAACGTACTAGCTCCTCCCCAGTAAAACCACTATTGACATCCTTTGTGAATTGCTTCAAGACAGTAGTAGATTCACGAAGAACGTCTGACATGTGGCAGTTTGTCGATTTCTCAGCAGATTTCATTGTGTTCATTTCTTGTTTCAGATGATCTATTTCTTCTTCATATCTTTTGATAATATTGTTGTAATATGATTTCATCTGAGATTGAGTATTCGTTAACATTTCCTCCTGGTGCTTCATAATCTCCTGAATCTGGCTTTTGTGAATCTCTTCATGATTCCTCATTTGTCTTTTAGATTGTTCAAGAGCTTTTGAATCAATTGTTGCTTTGAGCTCTTCTAGTTCTGTATTCAAACTACTGACGACACCATCCTTTTCCGCAATGGATTTTAAGTGTTGCTGTGCAATGCGTGCTATGTCTTGAGCTTTAGAATTTACTTGAACTGAGGCCATTGAAGACGTGAACTTGAAAAGCTCCTTTGCTACATCAAATATGTCGGCAACAACCCCTGGTGGTTGCGTAATTATCCATTCCTTAGCATCGTGACGTTCAGATGGTATTTTCAGTACTACTTCTTCCATTACAATTTTGAATCATTTCCTTCTTTTTAAATAGATGCATAGTTATTTAAAACGCCACAGGGTGATCAGCAGGAGTAGTTTGACGAAATGGCGAGATATCTAGACCATGGACTCAAGATTCGCGGGCTTCACCATAAGCGAGCGCCCGTCATCCAGTGTGACGCAGACCCCAAGCTGACCGTTCTTGACAAATACATCTCCTTTTGTCGCTGATTTACCGTTGAGATCGGTGTTGTTCTTCAAGCCAGTGATCTTGACGTGCTTACCGACCAATTTGATCAGACAGGAGAACGATTCCTCTAGATCACCAATCGACTTAAACCATCCGGTCGGGGACACTTGGACATACCGGGCCAGATGGGCAGCATACGGTGCAAGGACCCATCCGGCGACGTCATCGGGCCACTTGCTGAAGTCAGGCGTTGTTGTCGTGATGAGATCCCACATCCCTTTGGTGTCATTCTTCTTGTCGAGCTTCTCGAAAGTCATCTCTAAGGACTCACACTTGTCCATACCCTTCATGGAGAAGGTCGCAACCGGTGGGATTCCGCGCAGAGCCATAGCGCCACTTCACCTCACTTCCCGCTCTTTGATTAGCTCGACCCGATTTGAGTTGGGTACACATGTGTACACCCATACCAAACCCACCTCAAACATTTAGGTGCTCATCACGCAGTGAATCTTGTCCAGCTGCTCCTTGTACCGCCTGCCACCATCTCCCCCCTCCACGCTCGCCTTGACCCTATCCTGGTGGTCTAAAAACTCTGACCCCACCCAAGTCTCCTCGTTCGCCTCCGCCTCCAAATGACCAGAATTGTCGTCGTACAGCTGCTCCAACACCTCCCCTTTCGCCTTGTTCTCCCACTCCTTCTCCTCACCTTCACCCGCTACCACCACCTGGTAGATCGCTCGCTTCTGATTGGGGACACGCACGTTCTGATTCACACCATTGGGCGCCCTCCGGTGCTTCAGCTTGATGAACTGCGGGACTGCATTCGCAGGATCGGCCAGTAGCGCCTGAATCTGTTCGTGGCTTATATGTTCGATCGACTCCTTCCCAAACACGTTTATTTTCTGCTCCACCACGTATTTGTTAGTGGTATTATTGGTCACTGTACGGGGTTTTTTTATCAACTGTTCTATTTGTCTGTCTTTTGCTGCCAGTTGCTCTCGCATCTGCTCTTTCGTATCTGCCAATTGTTGCTTCATTTGTTCAATCAATTCATCCTTATCACACTTCACCAACTTGCAACTCTTCTTATGTCGAGACCATAGATCCATCTTCACTGTGCTATAACCACATTCGCATGCACGTACCTCTTTGTACTCCTTAGCTGGCATAATATACTATGTTTATAACATATTTCTTGTTTTTAATATATTGGCCTAACCTTGGTCGAAGGTAGACCAAGCCCAGACCACCCCTGCCACCACTATCACTCGTCTTACTCCTACCAAATTACACTATAATATAACATTTCATAAGATATCGCGTAGAAAGGAAGGGGGGGGGGGGCAAGGGAAAATAAGAAACTCAAAAAATATTTTTCCCAAAAATTCTTTTGGAAAAAAATGAGCCTCCAAAAAAATTCTGCTGTCCCGCACATGGAACAGCCCATCCTCACTTAACTTAAGTACTCATCACGCAGTGAATCTTGTCCAGCTGCTCCTTGTACCGCCTGCCACCATCTCCCCCCTCCACGCTCGCCTTGACCCTCTCTTGGTGGTCCAAAAACTCTGATCCCACCCGAGTCTCCTCGTTCGCCTCCGCCTCCAAATGGCCAGAATTGTCGTCGTACAGCTGCTCCAACACCTCCCCTTTCGCCTTGTTCTCCCACTCCTTCTCCTCACCTTCACCCGCTACCACCACCTGGTAGATCGCTCGCTTCTGATTGGGGACACGCACGTTCTGATTCACACCATTGGGCGCCCTCCGGTGCTTCAGCTTGATGAACTGGGGGACTGCATTCGCAGGATCGGCCAGTAGCGCCTGAATCTGTTCGTGGCTTATATGTTCGATTGACTCCTTCCCAAACACGTTTATTTTCTGCTCCACTACGTATTTGTTATACGTTGTCTTGTTGGTCACTGTACGGGGTTTCTTACTTGCCTTTATCAGCTCCTCGATCTGACGATCCTTGGCTGCTAGTTGTTTATCCTTCGTTTCTAACTGTCTCGAAAGTAACTGTTTGTCATCTTGTAAAGTTGAGATCAATACATCTTTCCTATTGTCAGAGTCTTTTTGAAAAGCACAGATCTTCTTATGTTTAGACCAACTGGCCATCCATATGGTATTGAAACCGCAGTGATCGCAAGTACGTGATTCTTTATATTGTGATGGCATATCTAACAATAATAGTATATTATTATCTTTAATAAAAGGCTAGATCTAGGCTAGATCTAGGCTAGATCTAGCCTTCTTATACTCCTGCCTCCACTCTCACTCGTACTTCTCCTACCAGATTACACTATAATATAACATTTTAGAAAGTATCGCGAAGAAAAGAAGGGGGGGGGGGGCAGGGCCCGGAGGGAAACTCAAAAAATATTTTTACCAAAAAAATATTTTTGGAAAAATGAACCCAAGAAATTTTGCTTTATAATAGTACTGGCACATTTTTATCTAAGGATCTACGTGGGTCCCCTCATCTGCCTCTGCCTCCAAATGACCAGAATCGTCGTCGTACAGCTGCTCCAACACATCTCCTTTCGCCTTGTTCTCCCACTCCTTCTCCTCACCTTCACTCGGCCTGGGCCTATTTGGCCTTCTCCATTTCAGAAGTTTTGATCTCCTCCTTCTCCTTCTTCTGAATTTTCTTCTTGATCTTCATTTTCTCAACCGGCGACGGTTTCGGGAAGTCCTTCTCCGAAGGAACCTGGGGTTTCGGCTCGTTCACCCCCTCCGCCTGCACCTCGTTCCCGGTCACGATCAAATGAGCGGAGACGATCGCGTGGATGAACTTATAGTGGTCAAGGTGCTTCTGTGCCCGCACAGCATCATGAACATCGCCAAAGTGAAGGAAAGCATGATCGGTGCGGACAATGATCCTGGTCGGGTCGAGTAGCCCCTTCGAGTGGCCGTCCTTCATCATACCAGAGATTTTCTCCTTGAGGTAAAAGTGGTCATACCCTAGAGGGATGTTGCGGAGCAACACCTGCGGAGGGAACTCGCGCTCCATTTTATCCGCTCCTGATGAGATCACGCGGTTGGGTTTGGCGCGGTTGGGTTTGAGTATGGGTACACATGTGTGACCCTATGGATCAGAGGGGGAGGCTCCCCCCATAGCCTTGTTTGTTTTTTTGTTTCTTCTCTAAAGTTAAGGAAAGAAAGAAGAAGACAAAGCAGTGGGGGTCGTCCCTCGCCTGGCCTTCCGGGGGTCACACATGTGTACCCAAGTCAAATCGGGTCGAGCTCATCAAGGCGGGAACACGATACGCGGCAAGAGTACAAGAGAGCGCAACCATGATGGCCAATCGCGCGAGCTTCGAGCGGATTCGAGAGCGCCTCCCTGATCTTCAAGAACGGCACGCGGCCCGTATGATCGAGAGGAGCGTGTTGGGAGGAGACACGTCCGATATGGTCAAGAGTTTCTTTGAGGACCTCAACGAAGTGAAGTGGCTGCTTGTCGACGTCGAATCAAACTCTCTTCCGGCACTTAAGATGTTCATTCTCTACCTGGATTATTTCAAGTGTACTGCTGACGCCTGGAAGTTGCGCTTGCTCACCAAGCGCAAATTCCCGAACGCCACGCTCAAGACTGAGAAGCCAGAAATGGTAAGTTGCCACTCCACCCGGTGTGAGTCACCGTGATGGTAGTTGACTTGAATCATTTCTGACGCGCGCCCCTGTTCACAGGATGTGGATTTCTCATTGACGACCCTTGCGGTAGTTATTCAAGTCAACTACCACACCGTCACGACTGTGACTCAATCGGCATCCCCCATCGTTCCCCACAACATAACGCCAGGGTGCAATGTGGACAGCTACCGCTGTACTGGGGCCAGCAGCATTCACATCTCTGCCAAGGACCTGCGCCACGGGATGGTTTTCGTCTATCTCTTCAGTGACACGGTTGCTCGCGCGCACGTTGAGATTGACTCTCGCAAATGGTCGCAGCACACTCAAGAGAAATGTGGTATTTGTCACGGCTCAATGTTCATTGTGGAAGGACCAATGGCGAAATCAGACGAGTTTGAGAAGATCATTCAAGATTGGGTGCACGACATAAAGCACTTCATGGACGAGGGGTTGAAAAAGCAGACGAACCTGCTTCCTGGTCGCAGTTTCTTCGTGATTCACGAGCGCAATCACAAACGGTTTCAAGACCTCACTGCAGAACGCCATGCATTTGTCTTGAAGAAGCACGCACGTATCGAATTAGAGAAGGACATTATCACGGGGATCTATCAGATGGATGTTTTCGGGTGATTGGGTTGTAAAGTCTAAAAAGACGCAATCCTACTCCTTGAGGAGAATGGGTTGCGAATTCTAGAACGAGGCCGCCCTAGCGAGTGGCGGCCTCGAGCTAGACGGCTGTTGGCCGCCACCTGCGAGGGGGCCAACACCAACAGCGTGCCATTGTTCAACTGTACAGTTTGCAACTCTCACACTGCCACGCAGGAGCGCCCCTGCGTGCCGCCACACTGCCCCGCGCGCGCCCCTGCCAACCTTCCACCACCTCCCTACCCTAAAACGACCCCGCCGGCCCGGATGGCCACTCTGCCGGCGCATGCGCCGGCAGAGCTCGGGGTTCGACTCCCCGTGGCGGGGCCGCCGGTCGGACCGCCTCTCGCGAGGGCTCCGGCCGGTGGCCGACATGTTCGGCATCACCGTGCCGCCGCCGCCATCATGGCCCCGCCGCCGCCGCCCTCGCCCTCGCCCTCGCCGCCGCCGCCCTCGCCGTCGCCGCCGCCATCATGGCCCCGCCGCCGCCGCCCTCGCCCTCGCCCTCGCCGCCGCCCTCGCCGCCGCCGCCCTCGCCGCCGCCGCCCTCGCCGCCGCCGCCGCCGCCCTCGCCCTCGCCGCCGCCGCCGCCTCCTCGCCGCTCGCCCTCGCCGTCGCCGCCGCCCTCGCCCTCGACGCCGCCGCCGCCGCCCTCGCCCTCGCCGCCGCCGCCGCCGCCCTCGCCCTCGCCATCTGGTTCACAAAATTCTGGGAAGATGCTACGCGACGCGCTAGTAATTCTTCTATGTTTTCTATGGTTTTCTTGTATGTTTCTATTTCCAAGAGTTTACCAGAAACGGGGTGTTTGAAATACAATGATTCGGGACTTTGTATTGCAAGCCATCTTTTCAAGTAATTTTTATGGATAAAAAAGGGCCGACCTTGTGTAATATTGTTAGATAGAGGAAGATAAACATAGTGGGCGGGTTCTATAGAATTTAAAAAATTTAAATTTTCCATATGGTGATCAATATATTCATCATTCGCATAATTACCTGCTTTCAAATCATGTAGCGTAGTCAATGTGCTGTTATCCATAGTGTGGTGACTTGCGTGAGCATTCTTTAATTTTTGTAGTCGTTCCAGATTTGAAGGTATAATCGTGAGAGGAGGCGAGGGCGAGCGGGGAGGCGAGGGCGAGCGGCGAGGAGGCGAGGGCAAGCGGCGAGGAGGCGAGGGCGAGCGGCGAGGAGGCGAGGGCAAGCGGCGAGGAGGCGAGCGGCGTTGCCTATGAAAATATTGACGCGCACGTAGTCTGTGAACCAGATTCAGCACATCAATGTTGTCACCAGGTATGATACAATGAAAAAATATTTTATTTATGATTGATTTAAATGGAAAATGCCAAGGAATGGGCAAGAGAAAACCCCAGGCCATTTATTTTACTTTTGGGTCTGATGATTACCAGCCCAATAGAGAAGTTGTTACTGCCATATCTTTCAGCTCAAATAATCAAGGACCTGGACAATAAAATCCAGCTAGTTTCTAGTGTAGTCAAATGGGCAGTAGTGTTTTTTGTATTGAATATATGTTATTACATGTATGATTCAACTAAACATTCCATTGCAACCGAGTTGAACAACAAATCTGTCAAAATGCTGTTCAATCGCATTATGGACTCTGAATGGTCTGTATGAAAATATGCAAATAAATGTATTTGAAAATAGTGTAGATATACGTTTTCAAAAGAAGAAGAGTAGCATTCTGAAGGAAAACAAAGACATAGAAGTTAACAATGTCAAAATACGTTATTTATCCATAGATCAGCCACAAGTCCATATGAAAGTGAAACGAGGATTTATTGTTTCATTGACTGGTCCGAACGGGTGCGGTAAAAGTAGTTTACTTCGAATAATTGCGGGACTAGTAGCACCACTGAATGATGATGCTGTAGTAATGGCTCCTCTCGATTCCTTGTATGTACCACAAAATGCAAACCTAATAAACAGATCAATAATAGAAAATGTTGGTCTAGGACTACCAAGAAATCCAACAAAGCAAGAAGTCATGAAAATGTTGAACGAAAATAATTTGAAATCGTACGTTTCTTTGTTTCCAAGTGTGACCTTAAGTTGCGAGGTCAAAAACGGCACCAAACCACTAGCGCACCGACCCCTCATCGACCGGCCGTTACAAAAACTAGGCGGCGCCGCTCACTTTACCCCCCCCCTTCCCAACGCCGCCCGCAGATGCCGCTCGCCACCGTCGCTGCTCTCCTCACGCTAGGCGGCCGCCTTGCAGATCGGCCTCGGTAGGGGTACACATGTGTTCCCCTTTGGTCGGGAAGCAAACCCGACCGCCTCCATCCAGACCCCTCAAGCCGGACCGCCTCTCAAAAAACCGCTCGTCATGGATTTACTGTCGCAGCTGAGCTACGACCTTCTGAAGGAGCTGCTTGAACACGACACCATGAAGGGAAGCGAGTTCGTGCTCAAGCTGACGTGCACCACGTTCGCAGAGTACATGCCTAAGAAGACGCGCACCAGGGTGTCGACGGTCGTCGAATCCGTGACGCTGCTGCAGTGGGCACAGGAGAACGGCTGTCCGTGGAACGAGGAGACGTGCGCGACCGCGGCTAAAGGGGGTCACCTCGACTCCCTCAAGTACTTGCACGGCCACGGCTGCACTTCGTACGCTTCGACATGCGAGGCCGCGGCGAGGGGCGGCCTCCTTGACTGCCTCAAGTACGCGACCTCGTATGGCTGTCCGTGGGACGTTCGGACGTGCGAGGCCGCGTCAGAGCGCGGCCACCTCGACTGCCTCAAGTACGCTCACGGCCACGGCTGTCCGTGGGACGCTTCGACATGCGAGGCCGCGGCGAAAGGGGGGCACCTCGACTGCCTCAAGTACTTGCACGGCCACGGCTGCACTTGGTACGCTGCGACATGCGAGGCCGCGGCGAGGGGCGGCCACCTTGACTGCCTCAAGTACGCACACGAGCACGGCTGTCCGTGGAACGAGTGGACGTGCGCGGCCGCGTCAGAGCGCGGCCACCTCGACTGCCTCAAGTACGCGACCTCGCATGGCTGCCCGTGGAACGAGTGGACGTGCGAGGCCGCGTCAGAGCGCGGCCACCTCGACTGCCTAGAGTACGCGCACGGCCACGGCTACCCGTGGAACGAGTGGACGTGCGCGGCCGCGGCGAGGGGCGGCCACCTCGACTGCCTAGAGTACGCGCACGGCCACGGCTGTCCGTGGAACACTTTGACATGCCAGGCCGCGGCTAAAGGCGGGCACCTCAACTGCCTCAAGTACGCGCACGAGCACGGCTGTCCGTGGGACGCTTCGACGTGCGCGAATGCGGCGAGGGGCGGCCACCTCGACTGCCTCAAGTACGCGCACGAGCACGGCTGCCCGTGGAACAATGAGGCGTGCGCGAATGCAGCGGCGGGCGGCCACCTCGACTGCCTCAAGTACTTGCACGAGCACGGCTGCCCGTGGAACAATGAGGCGTGCGCGAATGCAGCGGCGGGAGGTAACCTCGACTGCCTCAAGTACGCGCACGAGCACGGCTGTCCGTGGAACGAGTGGACGTGCGCGATTGCAGCGGCGGTCGGCCACCTCGACTGCCTCGAGTACGCACACGAGCACGGCTGTCCGTGGAACGAGTGGACGTGCACGTGGACGGCCGCGAGGGGCGGCCACCTCGACTGCCTCAAGTACTTGCACGAACACGGTTGCCCGTGGTACGCTTCGACGTGCGCGGATGCGGCGAGGGGCGGCCACCTCGACTGCCTCAAGTACTTGCACGAGCACGGCCGTCCGTGGTACGCTTCGACGTGCGCGGATGCGGCGAGGGGCGGCCACCTCGACTGCCTCAAGTACGCGCACGAGCACGGCTGCCCGTGGAACGAGTGGACGTGCTCGGCCGCAGCAAAGGGCGGCCACCTCGTCTGCCTCAAGTACGCGCACGAGCACGGCTGCCCGTGGAACGAGTGGACGTGCTCGGCCGCAGCGAAGGGCGGCCACCTCGACTGCCTCAAGTACTTGCACGGCCACGGCTGCCCGTGGGACGCTTCGACATGCGCGGCCGCGGCGAGGGGCGGCCACCTCGACTGCCTCGAGTACGCCCACAAGAACGGCTGTGCTTTCGAAAGCTCTGTTTTAGGTGATCGAAAGATCTGTTTTAGGTTTCGAAAGCTCTGTTTTAGGTGATCGGACCTAGGTGGTTCTCCGTCGGCACCGAGCCAAGTGTGACCTTAAGTTGCGAGGTCAAAAACGGCACCAAACCACTAGCGCACCGCGATCGGTAGTCTAAGTGGTTTGAAAAGTTCATTAATGATCCTGTTGGAGAACTTGGAAAGAAATTGTCAGGGGGACAGAGACAGATAGTTTGGATGTTAAGACTTATATTTTCTGAAAAAAAAACAGCCCTCCTTGACGAACCAACCTCGTGGATGTCTGCACAAGTTAGTGAAGCCTATTTGAATTGTTTGAGACGTAACAATATTACTGCACTGATTATAACACACGATAGAAACGTACAATCCTTTGCAGATTTGGAATTAGACTGGGAAGATGTTACACACAGTTACAACGTTCACTAAATTATATGAAGAAAGCTGCAAAACATAAACCAAATATGAACCCAAAAGCCAACATAGTTTAAGCTATATCCTTTTTTTCTTGAATTGTTAAATACGCCAAAATTTATTACAGGAGGCACAAGTAAGCTAAATAAAATCTTTCAACACATCTGACGCTTGTACGTTTTCCTCTAATTCTTGATGATTTCTTGGTATGAATCTGTATTCTACCTTTTTTTTATTATTTTCGCACGCATAATTACTTCCAATTTTATAAAACACAAGTGCAACACTGAACAATAGCATAAACATATAAAGTGGAAAAAGTGAGTCTGTTTCCATTTATTACTGTTATTATAGTTTGAATTTATTTTTTTAGTCAAATATAACGATCCACTTCCCAGATAATCTTGAGAAGCTGTGGCAATATCCCCCAGCACAAGTCTCAATGTCTAAGTTCACATACAAGTGGTAACAGTAGAAGTCCACTAAGTGCAGTCAGATTGGACAAAACTGGATAGGGGCGGAATCCAGGGAGCACATAAAAAATGAGTGTTGCGAGTACTGTGAAGATAGCGAGTATGGAAGAACCGAGTTTCACATCTTGCAGACTCATGTTTGTTGACCACACGCCACGCAAAATCAATACAGAAGCATATATTTCAACAACTCCTGCCAAAAAGACTATCCTCTGTGAATTCTTCATGCATACTCCTGATTGCCTGGAGAATCTTTCAGACTCGTTCGCACCAAAGGATCTCACTTTCATCAGACCAGAAATCAAATACATACACACCATACCCGTAGCTGCAAATTTCACGAGTTGTTCATTGTTCTTCATCATATATGTATTAGTACATTTTTAATTTTAATTACCTTTTTTCTTCATACCATGGGAGTGTTTTATCAAAGCCAAGACGTCCTAAAATGTATTTTACGGACATGTCAATGTTATCCACGGTAGTGGCCATGTTAACATATGCACAGAAAATGAATCGGCTTAATATCAGTTTGGCGTGAGATGTGAGGGAAGGGCTACGCAAACACAAGCACCTACTCGGTCAGTGGGAGAAGCGAATGCTCAGTCCTCACAGTCCACCAAAGCCGCGCCCTTTCCAAACCGGAATTTGAACATTGATTTTCTATCTTCGGACATGACTGGCTTGATTGTGGGATGCGCTCGTTCTCTGATGAGGTGTTTGGGGTACACATGTGGAACCCATTAGAGGAGGAGAGGGGAGGAGACCCCTAGCCTGT
>Ga0209716_1001102_pt1 | contig 21446 bp, 18 predicted proteins | sample COGITO_mtgs_1205_FD_184811 | JGI IMG/M metagenome (GOLD analysis project Ga0209716, IMG submission 184811) | Pelagic marine microbial communities from North Sea - COGITO_mtgs_120531 (SPAdes) (version 2) | ecosystem: Environmental > Aquatic > Marine > Epipelagic ...
TATGAAAAAATTTTAGTTTTTTTAAACCACCTACTTAAACCCCCCGCAGATGCATTGAAATACAGGTTTTTACAACACTTATGTAAAGCTCTTTTCTTTGTGAATTTGAAGATGAAAAAAATAAAAAATAGAGAATAGCGACTGATTCTCAGTAAAACGAAATTTTAAAGATTTGAATCTTAAGTGAAAAGTGAATTATGAAGTTAAGAATAAAGGGGTTCCTATTGGAAGAAATTCCATACCAAACCAAAGCGGATTACGAAATCTCGATAGGGGTATCCTGGAGCACTAAAGTAATTAGGTTCTGTAAAGAGTGTATTGATGTGCTCTGCTTTTAGATAAAGTCTGGTTTGCTGCACTTTTCCATTAACAAAAAAATCTATTCTAGGAAAGTCTCCAATCAACACATCACTTTGCCTTGAAAAATCTCCTAACAAGGGATTATATCGGTCAGCGTAGTACTTAGTAAAGTAATGCCCCGTAATTCCTGTTTGCATGAACATGGCCTTCTGAAAAATATCGCGGCTAAAGCTAAGGGTCGTTCTTAAATTCCACTCAGGGACATTAAGAGGTAGGGACGCTATAGAGTCTTCAACCAACTCCTCTTCCCCTGTTACTTTTTGATATTGAGCTGTATTGGTCATAGCAAAATTGCCTAACTTAAATTCAGATGTATAACGTATTTTGATGTAATCCATTGCTTGTTCAGCTTGTTCAGGAGCTGTAAGATATATATCTCCTGGTGGTCTATATAATATACTTGTGGTGTCTACTTCGGAATCTTCGATACCCGGAGCAAAACTAGTGGTGTTATAGTAGGTGTAATTTGTGAGTTGTTGCCAGTGTGCATAAATACTTCCTAGCCAAGGATGTTCAAGGTCTAGAGAAAAGTGAACGGTTTTTTGATTTTCTAAATTAGGATTATACCAATTGTAGTTTTGATAATCACTTTTGTAAAGTTGAAAATTAAAGTCTGGAGTTTGATTTCGAAAACTTGTTCGAGCTGTAAAAGAAACTTTATTGGGAAATTCATATCGTGCTTTAGCAGCTATCTCATCGCTTAATAAACTTCCGCCAATACTTTTCTGAAGCGTGGCTTGCATCGAAAATCCTTTCCAGCGAAATTTCCAATCTCCATTTATCATATACTGGGTAGTTTTGATTTGATTTGGAACCTCCTCTGAAGTAACCTCATCTTCAGCTAAACCTAGAAAGTAATTTGACTGAACAGCTGCTATTCCAGCGCGTAACCTTCCTGTAAAAGGTGTGTTGAATTCAGTGTATATTTTGTTTTCAAGCCTTTTTAGCTTTGCTAAATCATTAATACTTGTACTACCTATAACAAAATCGCCAAAGTGATCTGTAGCGTTGAGATCCTTATAAGCATAATAACGTGATTCGTTTAGAAAACGATGCCCTACTAAAATTTGTGAACGGACAGAATCTTTAGGTGGAACTAAATTCCAGTTTTGATCAACAAAAGAGCGCTTTCCTGAAAACCGGCTCTCTGCATCTTTGAAGCGAACATCAAAAAGAGATCGATCTGAAAAGTCGGGATCATCTGTTTCAAATAAAAACACGCCCTCAGCATCAATCCCTCCGTTTTCTTGATTTTCTACAGATTGATTGGCATAATGACCCCATAAAGCATAGCGCTTGTTAAGAGACTCATATTTAAAAGAAAATTCGAAGCGTTCATTTGCAGAGCGTAAATTAACATACTTCCCTAAGGAGCGGGAACCTTTGTATGTAAATGCCATATTGAACCGAGGAGAAAGATTAACCGCAATTGTGGTATGAGCCATTTGACCTTGTTCAAAAGTAGTTCTAAAAAAAAGTTCTGTTAGTGGGGTTGGTACTTGATAATACAAAGCCTCTGACGCTTCTACATAAGCAAATTGCTTGGAACGAGCTCCTAAGCCAGAGAGCAGTTTTTCTGTAGAAAAATCGTAGCCTGTTCTGTTGAATGCATGGCCCGTGTTAGAAAAGGGTATTAATTCAAAATAATCTTTTCGCAAGAAATTCATCTTATACTCTTTGTGAATGGTCAAGGTTGTATCAACGTAACTTGAATCCCTATCTATTGTATATATTTTATACATTTCAATGGATACAGAATCGAGTAATTTGGATTTTTTTGATTGTCCTTCATCAAAACCCGTATCTTGAATGGATGGTCCCTCTGATCCTCCAGATAACATTCTTTTGCTGTTGTACTTTTTTTGATAATTGGTACCCGTGCCCGCTTGGCTAAAAGCATGGCTACTGCAAAACAAAAAAATAAGTAAAAAGAGTTTTTGAGTCATCAAAGAATGTAATTTTGATTGCGAAGTTAAATAAATGTAAGTAATTTGAATTGAGAATATTAAAATATAAAATGTGCTGAGCTTACAATTAATAGATGGACTAGAGGCTGGAACAGACGAAGCCGGACGGGGATGTCTTGCAGGCCCTGTTACTGCTGCTGCTGTAATTTTACCTGCCGATTTCAATGAACCCCTGTTGAATGATTCAAAAAAACTAACCGAAAAACAACGTTTTTATTTGAGACCCATCATAGAAAAACACGCTGTTGCCTTTGCAGTAGCTCATTGTACTCCCAAAAAAGTAGATGAAATTAACATTTTAAATGCTGCTATAAAAGCGATGCACAAGGCCATTCAAAAACTCAAACCGAATCCCATCCATATATTGGTGGACGGGAATCGCTTTCATCCGTTCAAAAAAATACCACATCAATGCATCATTAAAGGGGATGAAAAATATCAAAACATTGCCGCAGCTTCAATCCTCGCTAAAACATATCGAGATGACTTAATGCTGGCTTTAGACAAAAAACATCCAAAATATGATTGGAAAAACAATAAAGGGTACCCAACTAAAAAGCATCGAGAAGCAATTCGAGCGAACGGAATAACCTCACATCACAGAAAAACTTTTAGATTACTTCCCGAACAACTTTAAATTGAATTTTGAGTTTCTTATTTTTGAACTTTATAAAGAATTATTTATGAACTACCCGAAATTGATTCGTTACACTAAAAAGCATATTCCCTTTGTTTCTTTATTATTATTAATTCTGGGTATTTGGAGTTGTAAAACCTCTCTTTCTAAACCTAGCGAATTGACGGATTGGATTCCTCAAAACAGCAGCTGGGTAATTCAAATCAATGATGTTAATTCGGTAGCCAACGAGCTTACAAATAATGAAGTTTTTAAAGAATTAAAAAAATTGAACCCTGAGGTAACTTCAAATCTAGCTGAGTTACTCTCCAAAACACCAGATACAAAAAGCTTGTTGTGCGTTACTAAAATCGGCAAAAATCCAGGTGCACTAACACACATATATAAATCTCAACTTGATTCAACCTTAATTAATGGACCCTCGATCGACTACAGTAAGGTTAAGATTAATATTGAAAAACGAGTTTCTGGCACTCTGTTTAGCGCTTATATTTCAGGCTTCACCTTGCGGTCTACGTCACAATTATCAATTGAAAACTGCATTCGTAAATCACAGCAAAATAACAGCTCTAATGCCAACAGCCTATTCAATACTGTTTATGCTACTTTAGATTTGAATGCGCCTATTAATATTTTGGTTCAGCCTCAAGCAGAAGAATTAATGGAGACCATGTTGGAAGAGCTGCCCTTGATGCCCAAGGTTAGTCAAGACTGGAATGCCTATGATTTAAACTTTGAAAGCAACGTATTTAGTCTCGATGGCTTGATTGCTATTCAAGATTCACTAGGAGACCCATTAGGGATAATAAAAGAAAATCAAGCTAAGAAAATTATCCTAGATCAACTGGTTCCTGAAAGCAGTTCAGCTTTTCTTTCTATTCCGTTAAATAATGCAATTGAAACTGAAGATGCTTTTAAACAATGGATACTTCAAAAAAACATTGCTTTAAATCAAATAAGCCTAAAAGCCATTAGCACCGTTGATGAAATTGGATGGATAAAATTAGGTTCCGAAACCATTCTGCTCTTCCATTCTCAAAATGAAACTCAGGCTCAAGAACAACTTCTGCCTAACCTTGATGACCCTAAAAAATATAGAGAAGTTCCTTATTATGCTGTAAAACTCCCGGAAGATATTCTTGTTTTTGCCGAAGCCATTGGTGAAAAAGTAACCCCTAATTGGGGAACTATAATTGATAATTTCATTGTTTTTGCACCCAGTGAAGAATCTATAAAAACAATAATAAGCAGCTACAAAGATGGAAGCACCCTTGGAAAAAATTTAATTTACAACACCTTCAAAGAAGACCTTGTTTCTAGCAACTCCATTTACTGGATTGCTCAGACCAAGAAATTAATTGATTTGTGGAAAAATAAAGAAGAAAAGAGAAACCCTTGGTCTGAGCTGGATTCAGAAAAGTATCCTTTTATTGCTTTTCAAGGAGCTGTTGAAAATAATTTCATGCATCTGCATTTTAGGATTCATAAAAACGAACTAGAAGCTAAGAGAAATGATGTTTCTAACCAATACCTGCTTCAATTAGATGCTGCTTTGAGCGGGCCACCACAATGGCTCAAAAACCACAGAACAAAAGGAATGGATGTTTTGGCTCAAGACATTAACAATACCTTATATCTGTTTTCAGATAAAGGAAATTTATATTGGAAGAAAAAGCTTTCAGGGCAGATTCAGGGTGCTGTTCAGCAAGTAGATTTATATAAGAACAAAAGGCTTCAAATGGCTTTTAGAACAGAAAACATGCTCTATGTTTTAGATCGAAATGGAAAGGTAGTTAAGCCTTTTTCTATCATGGTACCTGCCACAGAGCCTATTCATCCGCTCTCTGTTTTTGATTATGATCAAAGAAGAGACTATCGATTTGTAGTTACCCAAGGAAAGAGTTTGATAATGTATAATTCTAAAGGAAAGCGAGTGAATGGTTTTAACTTTAAGAAAACCAAAACTACAATTCTAAATTCTCCTGTTCACATCCGTATTGACAAAAAAGATTATATAGCAGTTCAAGAAGAGAGTGGGAAATTAAACCTTTTAAATCGTGTAGGTAAAACCCGTGTTAAAGTAAAAGAGCAAATTTCATTTTCTGGAACTGAGGTAAGTTCGTACTTAAAAACGTTTACCACCTCTGACAAATCAGGTAACTTAGTTCAGGTGGATACCAAGGGTAATGTGATCAGAACTAATTTAGAATTGGCAAATGGACACGAAATAGCAAGTACGACTAAGTCTTTGGTGTCGCTCTCAGAAAACAATCTTAACATAAAAGGAATTCCAATCACACTCCCTTTTGGAAGTTATACACCACCCAAAATTTATTATATAAATAACATCATTTATGTCACTACAACTGACTTGGACGCTCAAAAAGTGTATTTATTTTTCAGCAACGGAACCCCTGTAAGTGGATTTCCTGTTTACGGAACTTCAGCAGCAGACCTAACAAATGCTGACGCGGATAAAGCAGTAGAACTAGCTGTACAATCGGAAAGTAACGGGATGCTTATTTACGAGATTAATTAGAATAAACGAAGCTTGCCTCGAATAGGTTCTGAAAATGTTTGCTTAACTTTTCTCGAACTTCACTTAGTGGAATTTTTCTTTTCAACTCGGCTTCTAAAGAGGTTACTCCTTTCCCTTGAATTCCGCAAGGAACGATATAACTAAAGTAGGCAAGATCTGTATTTACGTTCAACGCAAAACCGTGCATGGTTACCCAGCGACTGGCTTTAACTCCCAAAGCACAAATTTTTCGAGCAAAAGGAGTTCCTAAATCCAGCCAAACACCAGTTTCTCCTGGACTTCTAGCCCCTTCGATATCGTACTCAGCTAAAGTCAAAATAACCATTTCTTCGAGTAATCTTAAGTATTTATGAATGTCTGTAAAGAAATTCTCTAAATCTAAGATTGGATATCCTACTACCTGACCAGGCCCATGAAAAGTTATGTCTCCACCACGATTGGTTTTGAAGTATTCAATTCCGCGGTCTTTGAGTTGCTTTTCATTCAAAAGCAGGTTGTCAATTACGCCACTTTTACCCAAAGTTATCACTGGAGGATGCTCTACCCACAAAAAATAATTTGGTGTTTGCTCCTTAGTTTCATTTTTTCGATTGGCTATTTTGAGGTCAACAATTTCTTTTAGCAGCTTTTCTTGAAAATCCCAAGCTTTTTGGTAGGGTGTGTTTTCTAAATCTTTGACGAGTATTTTTTTATTAAAATCACTCATTAATGTTCTGAATTGTTCAAAATCACTAGGGCGGCTATAACGCCCGGAACCCAGCCACAAAGGGTTAAAATAAAAACAATAACTACAGATCCACAGCCTTTATCTAGAACTGCAAGCGGTGGAAATAGAATAGAAAGTAGGACTCGAAAAAGACTCACAGAAATATTTTTTAGCAAGATAGTGAAAATTGAATTTCTCAATTGAAGGAAACCTTTATCTTTGCTTAAATTTTTGATACTATGGCTGCATTAAGTGAACAGGAAGTAATAAGAAGAGAAAAGCTAGAACGGCTTAGAGAGCTTGGTATTAACCCATACCCAGCTCCTTTGTATCCTGTAGACCAAACCTCAGCTTCTATAAAGAATGATTTTGTTGAAGAAAAAGAGGTGATTATCGCTGGACGCTTGATGTCAAGAAGAATTCAGGGGAAAGCTAGTTTTGCTGAAGTTCAAGATAGTCAAGGTAGAATTCAGGTGTACTTTAACCGGGATGAAATCTGCGCGGGAGAAGATAAAACGCTTTATAACGAAGTGTATAAAAAGCTCCTTGACATCGGAGACATCATTGGAATCCAAGGAACGCTTTTTACCACCCAAGTTGGCGAACAAACCATTTTGGTGAAAAAATTTGATTTACTTAATAAAACCCTGCGACCACTCCCCCTTCCAAAAACAGATTCTGAAGGAAATACTTTTGATGAATTTAACGACCCTGAATTGCGCTATAGACAGCGTTATGTTGATTTAATTGTTAACCCTAAGGTAAAAGAAACTTTCATTAAAAGAACCAAAATAACAAACAGCATCCGAGAGTATTTTAATGCAAAAGATTACTTGGAAGTAGAAACTCCGATACTCCAACCTATTCCGGGTGGTGCTTCTGCACGACCTTTTATGACGCATCACAATGCGCTAGACATACCATTATACTTAAGAGTTGCCAACGAGCTTTATTTAAAGCGACTTATTGTTGGTGGGTTTGACGGAGTTTATGAATTCTCGAAAGACTTTAGAAACGAAGGAATGGATCGCACCCACAACCCAGAATTTACGGTTATGGAACTTTATGTTGCATACAAGGATTATTTCTGGATGATGGAAACTACAGAAGCGTTACTAGAAAAAGTAGCGGTAGACTCGAACGGGAGTTCTGCTGTTCCTGTTGGTGAACATACCATAGATTTTAAAGCACCCTATCCTAGAATTCCGATCCTAAAAGCAATTGAAATTCATACCGGAATTGATGTTTCGGATATGGACGAAGTTACCCTACGTGATACTGCCAAAGGGCTTGGGATTGAAGTAGACGTAACTATGGGCGTTGGAAAACTAATCGACGAGATTTTTGGAGAGAAGTGTGAACACCACTACATACAACCTACATTCATTATCGACTACCCCAAAGAAATGAGCCCGCTTACCAAAGAGCATCGCTCTAATCCAAAACTTACCGAACGTTTTGAATTGATGGTTAACGGGAAAGAATTAGCAAATGCCTATTCTGAGTTGAACGACCCGATTGATCAAAAGGAACGTTTTGAAGAACAACTTAAACTAAGCGAAAAAGGAGACGACGAAGCGATGTTTATTGATCAAGACTTTTTACGTGCCCTAGAATATGGAATGCCTCCCACTTCTGGAATTGGAATTGGTATTGATCGCCTGGTTATGCTGATGACCAACAACAGCTCAATACAAGAGGTTCTGTTCTTCCCACAAATGCGACCCGAAAAGAAAGCTGTTGAATTGACCGACGAAGAGAAAACGATTCTAGGTCTTTTAAAAGCGAACTCCCCAATGGAACTCCCAACCCTTAAAGAACAAGCGGGATTGAGTAACAAAAAATGGGATGTTTCTATTAAAGGATTGACAAAAAAAGGGATTGCAAAAGTTGAGAAAACCGAAGATGGGCTTTTTGTGAAGGTGGTTTAAATATATATTGCTTAAACCTTATAGCCCTTTAATCACCCGCTCGAAAGCATCAAGCGTATAATCGATATCGTCGTTGGTTAAGGCATCGTTTAGAAAATAGCTTTCGAATGCACTTGGTGGAAGGTAAATCCCTTCTTTAAGCATTCCGTGGAAATAAGCTTTAAAAAAGTCGTTATTCCCTTCGGCTGCAGTAGCAAAATCAATTACCGGTGTATTGGTAAAGTGCAACGATATCATAGACCCAAAACGGTTAATTTGGTAGGGCAATTCAGTACCAGCAATTCGTTCTTCCATTCCGAGGTGCAAACGCTCTGTTTTTTTGTCTAGTCGGTCGTACATTTCGGGTTGATCGTTTAGTGCATTCAGCATGGCTAGACCTGCTGCCATGGCTAGGGGGTTTCCGCTTAGGGTTCCAGCTTGGTATACAGGACCGTCCGGTGCAAGGTGGTTCATTATTTCGTTAGAAGCAGCAAATGCCCCAACTGGAAGTCCCCCACCAATTACTTTTCCGTAGGTTGCAATATCGGCACTTACGTTAAGTCGTTCTTGTGCTCCACCCGCTGCTAATCTAAATCCAGTCATCACCTCATCGAAAATCAATAAGGCTCCGTATTGATCACATAAGGCACGAAGTCCTTCTAAAAAGCCATCTTGAGGGGGAATACAGCCCATATTACCGGCTACGGGTTCTATAATAATTGCAGCAATACCTTCTGGGTGTTCTTCAAAAATTGCTTTTACACGATCTAAGTTGTTGTAGGGAGCAAGGAGAGTATCTTTTGCCGTTCCTTGAGTAACCCCAGGACTGTTGGGAGTTCCAAACGTAACTGCACCACTACCTGCTTGAATTAAGAACGAATCGGAGTGTCCGTGGTAGCATCCTGCAAACTTAATTATTTTTTCGCGGTAGGTATATCCTCTCGCCAATCGAACGGCACTCATACAGGCCTCTGTTCCTGAGTTCACAAATCGGATTTTATCCATATTTGGAATCATGTCGATTGATAATTTTGCAATTTGGGTTTCTAGTGCAGTTGGCATTCCAAAGGAAGTTCCTTTTTTTGCAGTCTCGGTTAAGGCTTTAATTACGGGTTCGTATACATGTCCCAAAATCATAGGACCCCAACTAGCGATATAATCGATTAGTCGGTTTCCGTCAACATCATACAAATAAGCACCTGCGGCTTTTTCAACAAAAATTGGTGTTCCGCCTACAGCTTTGAATGCGCGTACCGGAGAATTTACTCCTCCCGGAATTACTTCTTGAGCTGCTTTAAATAAAGTACTACTGCGTTGGTATTGCATGGGTTATTTGGATTTTGGAATAATCAGTTCTTGACCTTTATAAATGGTGTTGTTTTCTAGTTTGTTTTCTTTAACTATATGATCAACCGAAATACTGTATTTGCGAGCAATGGAATATAACGTATCACCCACCTCAACGCGGTGAATGTTATTTTTTTTGTTCTTCGAAATTACAGTATCTATTTTTTCGTTCTTTACAATTTTTGCTCCTTTCTTAGAATCGTACTTGTAGAGCTTGTAGCGCTCAATAATACTGATGATCTTTTTTGGATACTTTGGGTCTGTTGCATAACCTGCTTTTTTGAGTCCTTTTGCCCAGGCTATGTAGTCTTTTTTATTTAGCTTAAATAAAAAAGCGTACCGCTGTCTTCCACTTAAAAAAACAGAATGATCTCGGTAAGATTCAGCGGGATCATCGTAGGTTCTAAAACACTCGCCCTTTGCATCGTCGTCGTGATACATTTTTCCTCCATTCCATCCGCGATGGCATTTGATGCCAAAATGGTTATTTCCCTCTACAGCGAGCCTTCCGAAGCCAACACCAGATTCTAGAATTCCTTGAGCTAAAGTAATGCTGGCTGGAATTTGGAACTGGCGCATTTCGTCTTGAGCTATGGGTGCAAATTTATCTATATAAGCTTGTACTTTTTGTTCTTGTGAAAGCTGAACTACTTCAATGGGTTTTTTGACAATTACTTTTTCTTTAACAACAACGACCGCTTCTTTTTTGGGAATAACCTCAGGGGCTACTTCATTTGTCTTTGGACGAATGGTTTTGGTAACGCTGCAGCTCAATATAAAAATTGAAATTAGGCTAAGTGCTGTTTTCTTTAACATTGAATTGTTTCCTTTCCTTGAAGTGCAAGTCGTTGGTTTGCTCCTTGAATTCCTTGTATTCCTCCCGTGTGTATTACTAGGATATTGTTGCCCCAACGCCATTGCTTATTTTTTATGAGTGTAAAAATACCAAAAACCATTTTGCCCGTGTATAAGGGATCCAAAAGAATTTTATGTTTTTTATAAAAATCGTTAATGAATGCAATTAATTCAGGAGGGAAATTGCCATAGCCACCATAATCAAAATCGTAAACCAGTTCTCCGTTTTGATTTGAATTCGTATAACTTCGGATTTTTTCTTCTAAAGAAGAATCTGAAACAGCCACAAAACCCAACACCTCTTTTTTAGGAGCAGCATTTATTAGTCCTGCAAAAGTACCTCCTGTTCCTACGGAGCAACAAACAGTGGTAAACGCATGGTCGTCTGGGGTAATGATCTCTGTGCATCCCTGAACAGCCAACTCATTGGTTCCGCCTTCTGGAATAATATAGGTCTTTTCATGGCTTTCTAAAAAGGATGTAAAAAGTGGTCCGTTTTCTTTTAAGCTATAGTCTGTTCGAGAAACAAAATGCAATTGCATTCCTTGATCTTCGCAAAATTTTAAGGTTGGATTTCTTTTCTTGGATTCCAATTCTTCCCCCCGAACAAAACCATGAGTTGCTAAATTCATTTTTGCTCCAGCAGCTGCTGTTGCAGAAAGATGATTGGAATAAGCTCCGCCGAAAGTAACTAAACCTTTTGCATTTTGACGCAACGCTTCTTGGATGTTATATTTTAGTTTTCTAAATTTATTTCCGGAAACCTGCGGATGAATAAGGTCTTCTCTTTTTATTGTAATCGAAAACCCGTTAATTTGTGTAACGAATTGATTTGGAGTGTTAGAAGTATTCTCAAAAAACATAGGTTAATTTCTTCTACTAAATTAATCCATTTCATAACAGTAAACTAAAAAAATCATGTTAGAAGGAAAAGAATTAGCCGCGGATGATTTTTATATGTCTCCAGAAGGGTATAAGGTTTTTACCGAACAATACCACCGCAAAAGAGGGTATTGCTGTTTAAGCGGATGCAAGCATTGTCCTTATGATTTTAAAAATAAAAAATAATAGAGGCATGATTATTGCAATTTACAAGTAAAAACTAAAATTATACTTTATGAAAAACCTCCTTTTAACAACCCTTTGCTTAGCCTTATTGAGCTGCGGAAGCGTTCGAGTATATAGTGATCATGACACAACTGTTGATTTCGATTCCTACAAAACATACGCTTTTTTTAAGCCTGGAATTGATGAAGTAGAAATTTCTGATTTAGACAAAAAAAGAATTCTCAAGGCAATCGAATCAGTACTGGATGCAAAACAACTTACCAAATCTGAAACTCCTGATTTGCTAATTAACTTAGCTGTTAAATCTTCGAATGAAGTATTCATCAATCAAAACAATAACATGATGGGTTTCGGTTTTGGATACGGTTGGGGATGGGGATGGCCTTATAACAATAATATTGCTCGAGTAAGTTCTCAAACAAACGGGATGTTGTTTATTGATTTGATAGACACAAAAACCAAACAACTGGTTTGGCAGGGAAAAGGAAAAGGGTTCATTAGTGAGTACACAAAAAAAAGAACGGAAAGAATTCAACTTTTTGTTAGTGAAATCCTAAAAAACTACCCTCCAAACAAAGAATAAATTTAAGTAAGTTCGAAGTTTCTAATCGGAGCATGCTCCTGTGAAGTAAATGGTTATATTTGCGCCTTTGTAAAAAACTCCATACTTTGAAAAAACTATTTAAAAACTTCAGCCAAAACCCTAAAAACGACATCCTTTCTGGATTAACAGTTGCACTTGCATTGGTTCCAGAGGCTGTTGCCTTTGCTTTCATTGCTGGGGTCGATCCACTTGTTGGGCTTTATGGGGCTTTTATGATGGGAATTGTTACCGCTATTTTTGGAGGGCGCCCTGGAATGATTTCTGGAGCAACAGGAGCCATGGCGGTTGTAATGGTACATATGATTCAACAAGGAAATCAAGTTGGTAATACACTCGCCCAACCCATTGAAAATTTAGGATTACATTGGCTTTTTATTACCCTACTTATTGTTGGAGTAATTCAAGCTGCAGCTGGACTATTTAAATTAGGGAAATTTGTTCGTTTAATTCCACATTCTGTAATGATGGGATTTGTAAACGGATTGGCAATCGTAATCTTCTTATCGCAATTGGGCTTATTTCAAAAAACAACCTCTGCGGGTACAGAATGGATTCAGGATTCCGAATTATACACCATGCTTGCTCTTGTAGCAATGACTATGGCAATCATGTACTTTTTGCCTAAAATAACAACTAAAGTCCCTGCAGCGCTAGTAGCAATTGTAGGTGTTGCTTTGGTTACTATTCTTGGGGGAATTGACGTTTCTACGGTGGGTTCATTTATTAAAGACGGAGGCGGAGAAGGACTACAAGGTGGACTTCCCGTTTTTCAAGGACAAATTTTTGAGTTATTATATACACTAGAAGGACATTGGGGACTCATCCTACCTACAGCTTTTTTACTTGCAGCAGTTGGTCTTATTGAATCTTTAATGACTCTGAACCTTGTTGACGAAATAACGCAAAGTCGTGGAAGTGGAAACAGAGAGTGTTTGGCTCAAGGAGGCGCAAACTTCTTAAATGGCCTTTTTGGAGGAATGGGTGGATGTGCCATGATTGGCCAATCCATTATCAATGTTAACTCGGGGGGACGTGGTCGCCTTTCAGGAATTGTTGCCGCACTTTCTCTGCTGATATTCATCCTTTTTGGATCAAGTATAATTGAATTAATTCCAATTGCTGCATTGGTTGGGGTAATGTTTATGGTGGTTATCGGAACCTTTGCGTGGAGTAGTTTTAGAATTATAAGAAAGATTCCAAAATCCGATGCTTTTGTTCTCATCACTGTTTCTGCCATTACAGTATGGCAAGATTTAGCAATTGCTGTTATCGCAGGTGTTATTATCTCTGCGCTTGTTTTTGCATGGGAAAATGCTACCATGATTAGAGCTCGTAAAAGAATTAAAGAAGACGGTACTAAAGTATATGAGATATGGGGACCATTGTTTTTCGGATCCATTCAAAATTTCAGTTCTAAATTTGATATTCCCGAAGACCCTGAAAAAATTGAAATTGACTTTATTGAGTCTCGCGTAAGTGATCATTCGGGTATTGAAGCAATCGAAAACTTAATTCAGAAGTACGAAAAACTAAACAAGGAAGTTAAATTAACGCACCTTAGTCCAGAATGTAAAATCCTACTTCTAAAAGCCAATCCTTCTTTTGACAAAAACATAGAAGCTTCGATAGACGATCCACGATACTATGTGGTTACCGATCTAGTTGATCGAGAAATATAAAGCATTAAACTTATTCTATAAAACTTGCTGCTGCTGCTAATACTGCTGAAATACCATTTGTATTTTTTCCACCTGCTGTCGCAAAAAACGGTTGTCCACCACCTCCACCTTGGATGTGCTTTCCTAAATCCTTAACAACAGCTCCTGCATTAAGCGAACGCTCGGCAACCAGTTCTTTTGATATGTAACAGCTGATCACAGGCTTGCCTCCCTTACGAGTAACCAAAACAAGGAATGTGTTGTTCTTACCTTGACCCAACTCAAAAGCCAAATCTTTAATTGCTGGAGGTGTAAGATCGACTTCAGCAGCTAAAAAATCAATGCCATTTACAGATTTAAGTTGCGATTGAAGCTCTTGCTTTACAGCTTGAATTTGAAGCTTTGAAAGTTTTTCTATTTCTTTCTTTAAAAGTGCATTCTCAGCTTGTAAACTAATGATGGCTTTAATGGGATCTTGAGGGTGCTTTAAGTTTTCATTAATGTGGTTTAATGTAGCTTCTTGACTTTCAAAGTAAGCCTGAACTGCTTCTCCAGTAATTGCTTCTATTCTTCTTATACCTGAAGCGACTGCACTTTCCGAAACAATTTTAAAGTGCCAAATATCGGCAGTGTTCTTAACGTGAGTTCCCCCACACAATTCAATCGATTCTCCAAAGCGAATTGTTCGAACCGAATCGCCGTATTTCTCTCCAAACAATGCCATTGCTCCAGAGGCCATTGCTTCTGCCACGGGAACTGATCTGTTTTCCTCTAGAACTATGTTTTCGTTAATTCGTGCATTTACAAAAGCTTCGACTGCTTTAATTTTATCTGCAGATAGTTTTGCAAAATGAGAAAAATCGAAACGTAAATTAGCTCCATGAACCATAGATCCTTTTTGCTCAACATGAGTCCCTAAAACAGTCCTAAGCGCCTGATGCATTAAGTGGGTTGCTGAGTGGTTGCATTCTGAACGAAAACGCTCTTTAGCATCCACCTTAGCTATAAATGTGTTTTGTGTATTTTTGGGAAGCGTTTTTGTAAAATGAATAATCAAGTTGTTTTCTTTCTTGGTGTCTTCGATGGTAATTATGTCTCCATCGGAGCCAAGTAAAATTCCAGAGTCTCCAACTTGCCCTCCCCCTTCTGGGTAAAATGGAGTTGCATTGAATACCAGCTGAAATTGTTCTCCTGATTTAACGGAATTAATTTTTCTGTAGCGAACCAATTTTACAGAATGCTCCAAATCATCGTACCCTACAAAGCCTGTGATTGGCATGTCGTTAATTTCTGTCCAATCTTCAGCACTAGAACTGGAAGCTGCTCGAGAACGACTCTTTTGGACTGCCATTGCTTTTTCGAATCCAGCTTCATCAACGCCAAATCCTTTTTCTCTGGCAATCAAAGCCGTTAAATCAAGTGGAAATCCATAGGTGTCATACAATTCAAACACTTGTTCTCCTTTGAGCGTATTGCCTTTAGTTTTAGATATTAAATCATCTAACAACAAAAGTCCTTGATTTAGTGTTTTTAAGAACGAAACTTCTTCTTCACGGATTACATTTTTAGCTAATTCTTTTTGAGCTTTTAATTCTGGGAAAACAGCTCCCATTTGAGTTTCTAAAGTCTCTACAAGTCCGAATATAAAGGGTTCTTTGAGATCTAAAAAAGTATATCCATAGCGTATGGCTCTTCTTAATATTCTTCTAATTACATATCCTGCCCCCGTATTACTTGGCAATTGACCATCGGCAACAGCAAAAAACACTGTTCGAGCGTGATCAGCTATAACACGCATCGCACGATCTGTTGTTTCTTCTTTGCCGTAAACTAGATTTGTTTTTACTTCTATCTTACTAATTAATGGGGTAAAAACATCCGTATCGTAATTCGAAGTCTTGTTCTGCAAAACCATGCATAACCGCTCAAAACCCATACCTGTATCAACATGTTGTTCAGGGAGTTTTTCTAAACTTCCATCTGCTTTTCGGTTGAATTCAATAAAAACCAAATTCCATACCTCAACTACTTGAGGGTGATCCCTATTCACTAATGAAGCGCCAGAAATGGCTTTCTTCTCTTCAGTAGATCGCATATCAACATGAATTTCTGAACAAGGCCCACAGGGTCCTTGATCTCCCATTTCCCAAAAATTGTCATGTTTGTTACCCAAAAGGATTTGGTCTTCTGGAAGTATTTTTTTCCAAAATTCATAAGCCTCCGTATCTTTTGCCAAACCATCGCCTTGATGCCCTTCAAAAATAGTTACATAAAGTATCGAGGGATCAATTTTATATACATCAACTAGTAATTCCCATGCCCAGGCTATAGCTTCTTCTTTAAAATAATCGCCAAAACTCCAATTACCTAACATTTCGAAGAATGTATGATGGTAAGTATCAATCCCAACTTCTTCTAAATCGTTGTGTTTTCCTGAAACTCGTAAACATTTTTGGGTATCAGCTACACGAACATTCTTAGAAATACTGTTTCCTAAGAAAAATTCTTTAAACTGATTCATCCCAGCATTAGTAAACATTAGCGTAGGGTCATTCTTAACAACCATAGGGGCTGAGGGGGCGATTTTATGTGTTTTAGAAGCAAAAAAATCTAGAAATTGTTGTCGTACTTCAGCTGATTTCATTTAATAGTAATTTTATGGGTTTAAACAAATTATAAAATTTGCTATATTTGTCTATCGTTACATTTCTATATGCAAAAGAAATGAAAATTTACAAGAAAATTGTTCATGGCAAAGATTAAATATTACTACGACTCCGAAACGCTTTCTTATAGACCAATTCCTTCTAGCAAAAGACTGAAAATTTCTAACCTTTTTCTTTTTCTAATTTCTTCCTTATTATTCGGTGTTATTGGCTTGTTTACACTTTTAAATACAGAAGTGATCAAAACACCAAAAGAAATACTTCAAGAACGTGAATTAAATAATTACGAATTACAATTTGACTTACTCGGCCGCAGAATTGAACAAATGCAGGATGTATTGTCAAACATCGAAGAACGTGACAACGATATTTATCGAATCTATTTTGAAGCCAGCCCGATCCCTAAGGAGCAGCGAAGAGCAGGTTTTGGTGGTGTAAATAGATATAATGATCTAGAAGGCTATAACAGCTCAGAAATGATCATCAATACAACAAAACAGATAGACATCTTATCCAAGATGCTGGTTGTACAATCCAACTCACTAGAAGAAATTCAAGAATTAGCTGAACGTAAAGAAGAACTACTTGCAGCTATACCGTCTATACAGCCTGTTCGAAAAGAAGATTTAAAACGTATGGCATCTGGTTTTGGATGGCGTATTGATCCGTTTACCAAATCACGCAAAAAACACTATGGAATGGATTTTTCTGCTGTTCGTGGAACTCCTATATATGCAACAGGCGACGGAAAAATTGCTCGAGCAGATAACCGTGCCTCTGGATATGGAAATCACATTCGAGTTGATCATGGATTTGGTTATGTAAGTTTGTATGCTCATCTAAACAAATACAACGTTAAAAAAGGACAAAAAGTAAAACGCGGAGACATTATTGGCTATGTAGGAAATACGGGGCGTTCTGTTGCTTCGCATTTACACTACGAAATTTTTAAGGATGGTAAAAAGATCAATCCCTTAAACTTCTATTACGGAAATCTAAGTTCCGCAGAATTTGATGCACTCCTCGCTCAAGCCTCACAAGAGAATCAATCTTTCGATTAGGTCATGGAAATCGATCTACCTGAAAAAAGATATTATACCATAGGAGAAGTTGCCAAAGCTTTTGCAGTAAACACTTCGTTGTTACGCTACTGGGAAAAAGAATTTAAAGAAATTCAACCAAAAAAAAAATCTAATGGGGTTCGTAAGTATACACCTACAGATCTAAAAAATATTAAACTCATCTTTCATCTTCTAAAAGAAAAAGGGATGACTATTGAAGGTGCGAAAAAACAATTAAAAGTTTCCAAATCTTCTGAAGAAACCAAAATGGATGTTCTAAAGAAGTTAGAACAAATTAAGAAAGAGCTAGAAAGCTTACGCGATAATTTGTAGCTTTATTTTTTTCTAAAAAACAAGGTGATTGGAATTCCATTAAAGTCAAAAATTTCACGCATTTGATTCTCTAAAAAACGTTTATACGGCTCCTTTACATACTGTGGTAAATTACAAAAAAACGCAAACTGAGGATGCGCAGTAGGCAACTGTGTACAGAACTTTATCTTAACGTGTTTCCCTTTATACGCAGGGGGTGGTTTTTGCTCTATAACCGGTAAAAGAATGTCGTTCAGCTTTCGAGTTGGTACGCGATTACTTCTGTTTTTAAATACATCTACAGCAGTTTCAATTGCTTTAAATATTCTTTGCTTTGAAATCGAAGAAACAAAAACAATAGGGACATCTACAAAAGGCGCAGTTTCCGCACGAATTTTTTCTTCAAATGCCTTAGTCGTTTTGTGGTCTTTTTCTACTAAATCCCATTTATTAACCAGGATTACAATTCCTTTATTATTTCGGTGGGCTAGCCAAAAGATATTTTGAACCTGTCCATCAAAACCACGAGTTGCATCTACAACCAAAATACAAACATCACAATGTTCAATTGCTCGAACAGATCGCATCACTGAATAAAACTCAATATCTTCTTTAACTTTAGCTTTACGTCGTATACCAGCTGTATCAATCAGGTTAAATTCAAATCCAAACCTATTGTAGCGTGTGTCAATACTGTCACGAGTTGTTCCTGCTATGTCGGTTACAATATAACGGTCTTCTCCAATAAGTGAGTTTATGAATGATGATTTTCCTGCGTTAGGACGACCTACTACAGCAAATCTTGGAACATCTGCATCGTTTGATTCGGTTTCTTCTGGTAGTGCTTTTACTAAATCATCTAACAACTCTCCTGAACCACCACCATTGTTCCCTGAAATAGGATACACTTTATCAAAACCTAAACTGTAAAACTCAACAGCACCGTCTTGACGCATGGCGTTATCTACTTTATTTACAGCAAGAAAAACAGGCTTACGAGAACGTCGGAGTAAATGAGCTACTTCTTCATCCATTCCGGTTACTCCAGTTTCGACCTCAACCATAAAAATGATAGCATCAGCTTCTTCAATAGCAAGTTCTACTTGTTTGTCAATTTCTTTTTCAAAAACATCATCGCTACCCACAACGTAACCTCCGGTATCGATTAACGAAAAATCTCTTCCGTTCCAATCCGTTTTTCCGTAATGGCGGTCTCGAGTTACCCCGCTAACAGCATCAACAATTGCCTCTCTTTTTTGAATCATTCGATTAAAAAAAGTCGATTTCCCAACATTGGGTCTTCCTACTATAGCTACAATTGCGCTCATTTATAATATTTTAGATTTGCAAAAATAACCTTTTTGTAAGGATAAATGGGTGTTTATTTAAACGGAATCCTTATTAATGTTTATAACCGAATCGTTTGAGTTGATTTACGTTATTTCGCCAGTCTTTATTAACTTTTACATATAATTCTAGATGTACTTTTTTGCCAAAAAAAGCTTGAAGTGTTTTTCGAGCTCCTACTCCCACACGCTTTAGAGCTGATCCTTTGTGGCCAATTACAATTCCCTTTTGAGTTTCTCGCTCAACCATAATAACCGACCTGATTTTAATTATTTTTTCTTCCTCAAAGAAATCTTCGGTGTCAACTTCTACCGCATAGGGTATTTCTTTAGAATAAAACTGCAATATCTGCTCGCGGATGGCTTCGTTTACAAAAAATCGTTCGGGTTTATCCGTCAATTGATCTTTAGGATAATAAGCCGGCCCTTCTGGTAATTTGTCAATGATATAATCCAAAACCTCTTTGACCGAGAAACCAGTGATTGCAGAAATTGGAAATATTTCGGCATCAGGAAGCAATTCTTTCCAAAAAGCAATGGTGGTCATCAGAGTTTCTTGATCGGCCGTATCTATTTTATTAATTAAAAGAAGAAGTGGAATTTTAGATCCTTTTATTTTATTGAATAAGCTTGCATCCTTGAGTTCTTTTTCTCCAATTTCAACCATATAAATCAAAATATCAGCATCTTCCAAAGCACCTTTGACAAAGTCCATCATGGAAGACTGCATTTCGTAGTTTGGCTTAATGACCCCGGGAGTATCAGAAAGGACCATTTGGTAGTCGTCGCCATTTATAATTCCAAGAATACGGTGGCGCGTAGTTTGTGCTTTTGATGTTATGATTGAAAGGCGTTCCCCAACCCATGCATTCATCAAGGTTGATTTTCCAACGTTTGGATTCCCTACGATTGTTACAAAGCCTGATTTGTGTTTTTCCATATATGATGCAAAGGTAAGCAGTTTGCAAGAAGTGTGTTGGTTGTTGAAGAATTAGTTTTGTATACTGATTAATAATAGGTTCTGTCGCAACTTTGAATAATAGGGGGAGCTATATTAGACAAGAGGTCATTTTTGACCTCTTTCTTTTTTTTAATACCTTTCAAAACCTTACTGGCCAACATAATAGATTCAATCTCTGGAGTGAAAATGTTGTTGCAACTCTTGAAATCAAAATTTTCGAATTTTTCGGTAAAGATGCAGCTCTATAACTCTTTTAATTCTGTTATATTTTTATAATTTAGTTATAGTAAGATACTTTTTAACTTTATTAAAAGTATCATCAGAAAAGTCTAATTTTTTCCCCCACACCTTAAAATCTTCGTGTTCTATAATTATCGCAAAAGAATCAAATGTATCACTTAAAAAAAACTCTCTAACAGCATCATCCCAATACTCCGCTTCTGCTGGCGGTAGTTTATCTATATATTGTATACTTTGTTTTAATATATCGAAACTTGCTTGTCCAAATAACTGTCCGTTAACCGTACATTTATTACATGGACTTTCTGTTCTATCTCCAACAATTAATTTTTTTCTAATCTTAGTTAAATCCTCACAAAAGAATAGAGTATAAAGGGGAGAATGTTCGGGTTTCGAGAACCGGTGGAGTTTCTGCAAACAAAACATTTACGGGTGATGGAGTTGGTGCAACCATTAATACCAAACACGGACTTCGTTTACATAAACGATTATTTAAGGGTGCAAGAATGGGTTTCCAAAACGGTAACTTTCAATTTATTGGAAGATACAATAGTGGTCCTTTTAACTTCAATGTTTCAAAAAATGGAGTTAGCACTTCCCTCAAAAATAAGCGAGGTACTTACAACATCTTTAAACCAAATTACTCAAGTTTTAAGTTAGGTGGTGTACAAGTAAGAGGGGAAAACGCAGCAACCTTTCAAATGATCTACATGTTGGTCATTATTTGTGTTAACTTGTTTAAATTATTTTGGCACATTTTCACCTCTATTTTGTGGTTCGGATTTTTAACTCTAAAATGGATTGTAGATTTTACTATTGGTTTCTTTAAAGGATTTAGAGAAGTTGATTAAGTTCAATTAATTAGTAGTAGGGTTTTTCACTACTCAGTGAGATATTAGTCCTAAAGCAATAACGTCAATGAGAATAGGTTTGATTGAAATTCACAAAAATAGATATCGAGTCTGTGTTAGATTTTTGTGCTACAAAATCCTATGAATTACCATTAAATGTAGGTTTTGTGTTTTAACTAAAAAGATCTTCCTATTACTAAATTACATTAAAATAAACCTTGTAGAACTTAAAAACTATCTTATATTTACATTCTAAATCGCGGGATAGAGCAGTAGGTAGCTCGTCGGGCTCATAACCCGAAGGTCGTAGGTTCGAGTCCTACTCCCGCTACTACACAAGACGGATCGGTATTTCTAC
>Ga0209716_1001105_pt1 | contig 21433 bp, 31 predicted proteins | sample COGITO_mtgs_1205_FD_184811 | JGI IMG/M metagenome (GOLD analysis project Ga0209716, IMG submission 184811) | Pelagic marine microbial communities from North Sea - COGITO_mtgs_120531 (SPAdes) (version 2) | ecosystem: Environmental > Aquatic > Marine > Epipelagic ...
AGATTGATATTCAACTGCTCCACCCTTACCTGTCAATATTGTTTGATTGAAGGAAGATGATTGTCTGTCAAGATCAAATTCAAACATAGTCAATGCATTTGTGTCTGCTGTTGTCAATGCTGTTACTGCACCAATATTTGCTCCTGTTGTTGATGTTGTCACAGCTGTCAATCTTGCTGCATCATAATAGTTTGCCAAATAGATCTTTTTGATCCCCCCAACTTGACCACCACAAAAATAGCCTCTACCACTTGTTATTGTACATCCTGCCATTACTAACTTATTTTATTTTGTTAATGAATGGAAGGTGATCAGTCAAGACCACCTTCATATTCATTTAATTATACGAACCAAACAACGTCAGCAACAACACCGATTGCCGTACCTACTCCAAACCTCATTGTGATTCTGTAATTGTCAGAACCATCTAATGGTGTCATGTCAATTGCTTGTGCTAATGAATCAGAATCTGCCGTTCCAATACCTACAAAAATATTGTCTTTTTTACCTACACATGCTTCACCTGATGCAATTCCATTTGCAGATACTAATTTGTACCCTAAGAATTTAGTTTGTGGTGCGCCTGCTACTGCTGAATTATATCCATCACCTGTCTGACCTACTGCAAGATTATACGCTGATATTGTTGCAGGATTCACATAAATGTTTGTGTTTTCATAATCACCTACAATTCCTGCCGGCATTGCATTTACTATTTCTTGCAATCCTGCCAAAACCGTAGCTGATGCATCAATTGCATTTGCCAATGCTGTTGCTCCTGCTGTATCTCCTGATTTCTTCTTAATACCATCAAATGCAGTATATGCAGATGCTGTTGAATTACCCATCCAAATATTGTTTTCAATATCTGCTTGTACATATTTTGCAACATACAAAAGGATAGCATCAGCAAAGTCATTTGGGACACCTGAATTAATGCTGTATGCATCACCTTGCCACCATGTCTTGAATTGTGACTTACAAAGTTGAAGATTTACCATTTGATCAGTAATGTCCAAAGATGCTTCAGTCAAGGTTGTTGTTGCTGTTGTATCAAAGTCACATGCACCTGCCTTAATCAATGCAGCTGCTCCTGCTCCAAATGCCATCACCGGAATGATTGCTTTGTATCTGATGCCATCTAATAGTGTTACATTCCCACCATGTAATGTAGGAGCTGAAATTACAGCTGCATGTACGTATGGAAGTGCTAAATCGCCTGCATATGTTGATGCTGCGACATTTGGATTTGCGAAATTGTGTTGTTTATTATCAGCCATTTTATTTGTTTTTAGCTTTGTTAAAAATTGCGAATATTCTTTCGTCTTGTGATAAATTCTTCTTCACCTCTGCAACCTTTGGTGCATTTGGTGTGTGTTTAAATGTTTTCTGTGCTGACATCTTCTTGACACCATCTATTTCTTTAGATTGTGCTTCAGTCAATTCAGCCATCTTTTCAGCAATCTGCAATTCAATTGCTTCTGTGATCATCTTGCCAAGTTCAAATCCATCAGCTTTTGTCATGTAGCTTGAAAGATCAACACCTTCAGATTTCACATCTTCTTCTTCTTTTGATGCCTCAACTTCTTCTGTTGCTTCTTCAACAACTTCAGATGAAAGATCTTCTTCAACTGCATCTTCAGATGCTTCAGGTGATTTTAAAGTAGTGATTTCACCATCAACAACTTCAATGACTGCACCATCTTGCAATTCATATGTTCCTGTTGGAAGTGACATTCTTTCATCATCTTCACCAACAACAAAAACAACTGAACCTTCTTCAAATCTATCTGAATCAGTTTTGATTGTTGTACCATCAACAAGGAATGCTTCAGCCATCATTTTTGTTTCTTCCTGTACTTCTGAAAGTTCTTCTTTGAATCCAAGTAGATCTTTCATTTGCTTGTAAATATTTTCCATCTGTTTTGAAAAGTTAAATTTTCCTAATAGTTAAAAGATTTTATTTTGTTTTTTTCCTTTCGCCCTTAATTATTGCCTTCACTTGTGGAACAACTTTGGATGCAATAGTTCTGTTTTTAATTGCTCCACAAATTTTCTGTGCAACATCCTGTGAATGACCATCAGATTTTTGATCTGCAATACATTGTTCCCATGGATAATCTGCAAGGTATTCTTCTTCCGATTTCATGATCAATTCTTTCACTTGATTTATTCTTGTTTCATCTTGTGATAAAGACCTTTTTGAAAGTGATTGCATCTTATCTGTGAAGAACCCTTCAATACTAAATCCAAGAACTTCACCATTCTTGACTTTGTCCCACATCTTATCATTGTCAACTCTCATTGTAACAAACCACGTTCCAACCGGACAATGTTCAAAGCCATATTTTACAGATTTGTCAATTTCAAATTCCTTGACCCATGATTCAACAACACACAATCCATCAACTTCTTTTTCATGTTCAAATGTTGCCGACTGAAGATGATTTCTTTTCATAAACAATTCAGATGCTTTCTTGATTGTTTCTTTTGAAAAGAATACATGATAATCAGAACCATCATCATCAAGTCTGAAGATCTGTTTATTCGGAACTAATGCCGGAGCAATTAAAAGTCTTTTATCTTCATCAACCTTTGTGAATTGAATCTGTTCTTTTTGCTTGTTTAATGCCACCCAAAATTCTTCAATTGCAGGGTCTTCAACTAAGCTAATCGCAAAGACACCATCCATGTCTTCTTTCTGTTCTTCTGAAATAATTAATTCAACTATTTTTGTCATAATTTCTGTTTTTATAATGTGGAATTTTGTTCAATCATTGTGTTTACTTGCTGTGCATTTGTCACATCCTGTTCCAATACATAAGCCCTGACAGGTCTATCTTGTGTAAATGCTGTGTTAAATTGCTCAACCATTGAAGGTGTGTTTGAAAGATCAACCAATTGTTCTTCATTTGCTGTTCCTCTTTCACCACCTCCTGAAGCAATTGATCCTGATGGAACAGATGCTGAAACAGGTTTCTTTGTTTTGACACCTAAAATTTCTTTTACATTTTTCAATCCGGCTGCCAATGTAATTCCTGCCTGAATGAATGAAAATGGTGGTGGTGAAGATGCCAAAGCTAAATTCACAGCACGATAAGTGTCCATTGTTGCAACTGCAAATGCTGATGCTTTTGCAATGGCTGTATGTTCTGAAAACAATTCCCCAACCATTGTAAGCATGTTTCTTTGCTTGTTAAATTCTTCTTCATCAAGTTTATCTTTTGCATCCTTCAATGCTTTGTCTGAATCAAGATCTTCCTGTCTATGTGTATCATTCAGATCAGAAATTTCTTGATTGTATTGTCTTGTGATTTCTGTAATATCAGAACCTGTCTTCCTTGCAAGATCAACTTTTGTTTCATAATCCTGTCGCATTGCTTCAAGTTCTTGCTCTCTTTCTGTCATTCCTGCAAGTGACAATTCCCTGACTGCATCTTCCTGTTCTTTGATTAAGGAATTTGTATTTGTAAGTTGTTCCGATCTTTGTCCGGCAATTCGTTCTTCAATATCAACTTGTTCCAACAATGCTTTTTGATATTGTTCCTGAAGTTGGATATTATCTTTATTTGTATCAAGTTCTAATTTTGCAATACGAACCCTTTCATCAGCAATGGATTTTTCTTCCTTCAGCTGTTTATCTAAAATTTTAGCAAGTTCTTCATTCGCTTGAATACGTTCTTCAAATGTCTTTGATACATCATCACGGATTTGACGTTGAATTTCTGCATCTAATTGACTTTGCAATTGCTGTTGTTGTCTTTGTATTTCAAGCAATTCTTGATTCTTCTTTGCGTCTGCTAATGCTTGACCTGTGGTAATAGCTGACTGAACAGATATATCCTTAACACCTTCAACAGCTGTCTGTGTCGCTATGGTGACACCTGTGGCAACTTCTGTGACTGCATCAGCAAAGTTTGTGACAATGTCTTTTCCTGCATCTATTGCATCCTTTTTTGTGTCTGCAAGTGAATCCCTTGTATTATTTATTTTAGCTGTTAATTCTTCAATTTTATCTGTGTCTTTTCCACCAAGCCATGATTGTTCCCATGCAAGTTGACCTTCTTGAATTGCCAATGTAATTCCAAAAAATGCAGTTTTTAAAGGTGTTATTGCTAATGTCAACAACCCACTCATGACTTTTGCAAGGCCATCAAATCCTTCTGTTGACTTTGAAACAGCTGAAACAATGTCTGTTATGACTGATGTCACTTGATTAAATAAAACACTCAAAGTTTCTGTGGCAACAGATAAACCATCAACAATGGTTTGGTTTTTCATCACCACATCTTTGAGCAATTTAAATGCTTCAACAATAAGCATGACACCTGTGGTTTTCAAAGCTAATCCAAAACCTTTAAATCCTTTAGTAAGTTTTCCAAGTGCTGTTTCAGATCCCTTTGATGATTTCTTAATATCTTTCATTTCATCATTGGTTTCTTTCAATGAATCCTTTACTGAATTAAGATCTTTAGAAATCTGTTTGACATTTGTTTTAAACTCTATGTCAACAACTATTTGTTCTGCCATCCGAATATCTTTTTAAATTCTGCCATTAATGTATCATGATGAATCTGTTGTTTTTCATACCATGATAAACATTTATTGTTTTTATAATCTGATAAGTGCATGTTCTTGATTGATGCAGGAATGACATGCATACCACCCTTCCAAAAGTCAAATACATTTGTGAAATTTATCACATTGCATTTTTCTGTGTTTACCTGATCTTCTGTTTTTACTTTTAATCTAATCATGTGATTTGCCATTTGGCTTTTAAGTAGTTTGTAACCTCATCTTTTTCTTGTGTTGTTAATGTAGCATTTGGAGTTGTTGATGAATAAAGTAATACTTCACAAATTTTACCATGCCACAATGAACCTGTGGTTGTATAATATTTCAAACCACCCATGCATAATTGTGGTGTATATCCATTTGTTGTTGCATTAAAATTTGAATCTGTATTGCCATCTTGATCTGTAATTTTTTGATCAAAACTTGGTGATGATGTATTGAAATTTCTTTGACCTATATTCACTTGCAAATCATTCGGATCAACATCATCAAGACTTGCATAATATGGAGTTGGTCCGGAATACGATCCATTGTGAAAAGATGTTGAATCATACCCAATACCATATGGTGATTGTGCATCATTTGTGAACCCTCCACTTGGTGTTGTATATCCTGTTCCAAATATCAATTCCCCCCTATTTGGTGCAGGTCCTGATCTTGGTTGCATTTGTGAAACAATAAATGCTGTGCAATTGCTGTTATTTAATAAATTATAAATTGATGAATTGAAATTTCCAAGAATTGCGTAAAATGGGAAATACACATGTTTCATTCCATTTGAAAATGTTCCTGTTGTTGCATATGCTCCGGTTGGATTTAGTTGTGTCCAACTATTGTTTGTGAATCTGTTTGATTTATCTGTCCAAGAACTAATTGTTGTTCCTGATGAATATGTAATTGTACTTAAATCATTTGCATCAAGCCATACAGATAATGTCTGAGATGTAATTGATGTCGGATCAAAAGATCTTTGTCTTGATTTGCTGTTTATTAATTTATAATCAAATTCAACATTATATTGTGATGGTGATGTAATTGATGTTCCTGCCTGATTCACCTTTAGTGCAAACATACCATCATTGACAACCTTGTATGTTGTGCCTTCAAAATATCCTTTTGTGATTGCTGTTTCTAATGAAATTGTCAACCCTGAATATCCTGCTGTGGAATTTGATTTTCCTGATACTGCTGTCAATGATGTCACAGGTGTCAATGATGAAGTTTGATTGTTTACTTCAAATTCATATGTTTCATCAACATATTCATCAGATTCATCAATGGATGTTGGTGTTGCAAACAACCTCAACTCACCTTTCATTAATGAAGGATATGGAATTTGTATATAATTATTCCCTTGCTGATTATATGAAGCATAAGGATCTGTTGGTGGTGTTGCATAATGTGCAAATGTACCATCTTGACCAAAATAAGAATATCCATTTGCCACAACAAGACCCTGTGAAATAAATGACCCTTTGCCACTTACAAAAGGATAAAATGTTCCTAAATCTTTAGGTGCAGGTGTTGTAAATTCACTATTGGATGAAATTGCAAATGCATTGTCACCTTTTGTTTTTACATTTCTAAATGTTTGATTTATTGAAATGTATTTGTCAACCCCTGAAACAACATCCTTTCTTTGCAATCTTGGTGGATTTATTTCAGAATTATCACCATCAATCCTTGCATTTCTAACTGAACCACTCACATTGTTCCTTGATCCATTAATTTCAACAGATTTTGGTGAAGGTCTTACGTCATTTCCTGCACCATTAATCAAAGCATGATCAGTCAATGTGTTTCCTATTCCATTGGCGAATGTGAACAATCCTGTCCCACTTGATCCGACATCATAATCAGATGCATGAATGACGGAAACTGAAGGTGCTGAAATATCAATTGGTGTCACCGACCTTGAATAACAAGTTGAATTTGTACTTAAATACTCATAACCAAATGCCTCACAGCATTCTTGTGTAACTACTTCAGGCAATCCTGTTCTTGTATTTATGAAATTTACATGACCACCTGAACTGAAGCTTTCCACCTGAACATTGCATTCATTACCATCTGCATCAATGATGTTTGTTGCCTGTGCTTTTATCAATTCAACTTTACAAGTAGATTGTCCAATTAGTGAATAATTCTGTATTTTATTAATCCTGTAAAACTCATTTTCAACCTTTACAACATCATTAAAATTCAATGTCATAATATCAACCGAAGACAGGTTGAAGTGCGCAATCAACAACCTTGAATCCCTTGAATATGTTTCTTCCAAAAATGTCTTCCAATAGGTGTTGTATGTTCCACCATATATAGATGGTCCATCCAATTCACCGGAATTTTCGCCTGTAAAAGTCAGACATCTTGTAAGTGATGTAATCGAAGATGATGAATAATTTGAAAATTGTGGGTACAATGCATATACTGATGGATTTGTTCCTTCAAAATTATCTGTCAGATAAAATGAATCAGATCCATTGTCTGCAAAGCTAAAACCATTCCAATAGGACAATCGCATTCCTTCAGAATTCTTTGTGCTTTCTCCTTCACCTTCATAACAAATACAACCCTTTAATGTAGTATATGGAATGTAAGTTGTGACAACCGGTTTAAATATTGTTTTTACTTCTGTTTTTCCTGTTGAAAAGTCATTTTGTGCATTATCAATATATACTGATCCATATTCCCTTCCTGCTGATTTTTCAAACAAAGCATTCATGTTGTCTGAAGATTTATCATCTGTGAAAACCAATTCTTTGGACTGAATATGTGAAGTTGGTTTGAATTGGACATCTTTAGACTCATCCAATTTACCTGTCCAATCTAAATCATTACCTTGACCAATCCAATCCTTGTATGGCTCTATTAATAGCTTTCTTGGCTCTAATCGGTCAGCAATAATAACAAGGTTAAATTTCTTTGCAAGTGAAGTAAGGAAATCTAAAGCTTTAATTTTTGGAAATGCATATTTGAAATTCACTTCCAAATCACCATTAAATTCAGAATACTTATTTCCAAAATACCCAATTCTTGGTTTAAATGATGTTTTTACTCTGTTTAAATATATTTCTGTTCCTGTTGATGCAATGAAATAATCCCCATTTACATTGAATCGGAAATAATAATCTGTGACATTTAAAGGAACAGAAATTGTTGTAGGTGGAAATTCAACAACACCTGTGTAATAATTCCCTGATGTTCCTGCAATTTGATTTGCTGTTTCAAGCTTTGTTTTTCTACTTTGTGCAAATTCTCTATCGTTCCCATCTTGATCAATGTACATTAATGAAACGTATATTTCTGCACCTGTATATGGTGCAGATGTTCCAAAATTGGTTGATTCAGATGTTGTGAATGTCAAATTTGTAGATGCATCAAATGAGCTGAACCCTGATGATGGAATTGTATATACTCCTGTTGTGTGATTATACAATCCTGCATCATTTGTGTAATCAGCTGATGATGTATTTGTGTTTATGATCGTTACAAATCTTTCTGTTGTTATTGTTTGCACCCTTGTTAATGATGTTCCATCATAAGTGACAACATTATAATATTGATTATTTGTAGGTGTTGTTCCTTCGCCACCATTGTTTGCATCAACAAATAATTTTGTACCATCAGATATGCCTGTGGTAAAAAAGTCAGATGTATATTCAAACCCACTTTGACCAAGAATTATGTCAAGAATTTTTTTGACTTTTACTTGTGGAATTAATGTGTTTACATTTATTGCTCCTTCACGTGTTTGAATTGACCCTTCCAAATCACCACCATAAAATGGACTTTGTCCATAGTCAAATAATGAATATCTGACATTCCCTTGCTTCAGGTTTGTTGCATCATTTGACCCCCATGATTTAGCAACATTTGACATTGATTTTGTATGGTTCAATTCACTCCAATTGAATTCAGTCAAATACTTACCTTTCAATGCTTGACCAATAGAAGCCACACTATTGAAAACAACACATTCATAATGTGTCATCTTCCTGTTTGACCTAATCACATTTGTCAATTGCAAATCACCATTTAAAATTTCAATTGTATCTTTTACAATAGTACATGAAACTTTTTTTGCAGGATTAAAATTTCCAAATGAAGTGACTTCAAAATACTGATCAAAGAACATATTATTCTTTGTCGTAGATGGAATTCTGAAATTGAATGTGTGACTTCCTTTTGTGTCTTTGAAGGTTTGTATGTCCTTAAATTGAAAGTTTGCTGTGATCGGTTGATCATCTTCCAAATCTAAATATACAATCCTACCATCATCCTGTGAAATTACTCTTATCTGTGTTGCCATATATCAACGTGTTGTTCGGTATTTTGGTGAAGCATATTTGAACCTTAATTCATATTTATACAATCCTGTGTTTTTGTCACCTTTCAACTTCATGTTGCTTGTTTCAAGGATCAATGCTTTTGCTTCTTCACCTTCTAAGATATGAATTTGTGGTGACATCATTAAGTCTTTGACCATGTCAATTTCATAGTCTTTTAAGTTATCTGTGAACAAAGTAAATGATTCATTTGCAGATACAGATGTTGTCATTTTGCCTTGCTTTGCAACATTTGGTGGATATGATGAATCTACAAATACATCCCCTAATGATTGAAACCCCCTAATGTTTGACAACAATGGTTTGTTTATATATTCTCTTTTTACATCAAGATCATTTTCTTTTTCTTTGTTGAATGTCATGTATTCCCATGCACCAAATCTATTCATATAGGCAATTCTTGATTGTTCATACCTATCACAATAGTCAACAACATTGAATTTATAGGTTGTAGACATATCGTTAATGTTTGATACATCCCTCATTTTTACTTCATAACTTTTTATTGCGTCAATGCCTCCTGCAACACCACTTGGTAATGTCCCGGAATAAAATTCATTTGTTGTCAATTTATCTAAATTTTTTAAACCAATACCACAATGCAAGTAAAATCCTTCCTTATTTGCCTCTACATCTGTTGTATCTTCTGCATAGATACCACCTGTTTGTTGTGTATTTTTCAATCTTAAATTTGCAAGGAAGTTACTTGATGCATCATAATATACTATTGTCACCATTCCCGGCTGTGATCCCGGATTTATTTCACATCTATTTAAAAATGCAATTGTGTGATATTCATCTTTGCCAATGTTTACATTTGGAATACCATCTACATAATTATAATTTGATGAAAGGAATTTTTTAGTATTTCCTGTCATTTTGTATTCATCAAAATTTATTTCAATAGGATCTGATTCATTTGCTCGACCCCAAAACATAAACACTTTTTTTGTTATTTCTGTTGCAACATCTTTCTGTGGAATTCCATCAGCTGTTGTTGAATTCATTTCATAAAATTTGAAATCAAGTACATTTGCATTTCCTCTGAATTCTTGATTGTCAACTTCACTTGTTGCAGGAATCCCTTCCAAAATACTCCATGAAAACAAGTAATTTGTTGCTGATGATTTTAAAGGTAGATTGTGAATTGACTCCCTACTAAATGGTGAACCAAAAGATGCAACGTCTGATTTCCTTGCACCCATAATCATAGGTGTGACAATTGTCTGATATATATCTGACAAATTAAATTGACAATATCCATTTCCATCTGTTTTCTGAACAAATGAAACGGTTTTTGATATTGATGGATTATTGTAATTAGATGCAAGGTTGTATGTCAATTCAACCAATACTTGGTGATTGTATGTGTTTACAGCCGGTGTGATACTTGCACCAAATAAATTAATTTGTGTGCTTAAATTGAATTTGGTGTCATTTATATATACTGATAAACTCATGCTTGTAATGTTTTTATGTAATCCAATGCCATTGCAACAGCAACCTTTCCACCTTGCTGTGGAACAGCTTGTTCAATTGCATCTTTAAAATAATTTCTTGCTGACAAACCTTTTGTAGCAATTGCTTTACCTATTAAAAATGATGCTTGTTTTTTTGCTTGTTCTGTATTCTTCACAAATGACCCTGTCCCCAAATCACGCAATCTGACAGGTTTTGATTCCATCCATCCTGAAACAACACCTTTTGGAAGATTCTTTGATTTGAATTTAAATGGTGAATTCTTTGCTGATGGTTTTGTGCTTTCAGATCCTTTGACACCCTGTTCCATAAAAGATGCATATGGCATTGATGAAATAAATTGAAGATCAAAACCTGATGCAAATTGACCTGATGATGATCTTTTTTGTTTAACCCTAAATCCAAGTGATTTTGATAATGCTCCGGTGTTGTTTGTCACTCGCATTTTACCATCAATCTTTTGCCTTGCTCCAAGATTTATCCTTGCAAGTTTTAACACCCTTGCACCAAGATTATTCATTTCTTGTTTTGTACTTCCTATCATCATCTGTAATTCAACCAATTCATTGTGTTGATTATTTCTTGATCTGTCATTGTTTCTAATGTGTAAAGAAATTCCTGAACATTAATGTCAACTTGATTTTTTATTGTTCCTGAAATTGGTTCTGTATTTCCTACGTATATTCTTTCATCACTTAATATAAATGTCGAATTTAAAGTGACAACATCATTCAAGTCATTTGAATAAAAAAGCTTTATGTTGTTGTTGCTGAACTGAATTCCCAAAGTTATTGGTTGAATTCTTTTGTGCTGTGTTTCTGCATCTGTTCCATTTGTAGGTAGTACAGCAAAATTTGTTGATGTTCCTGCCGGAATTGATTTTACCTTAATCATAATTTTACCATCAACCCTTGTTTGCAGAATAATTTGATTATCCCCTGTTCCAAATGCCATGATTTGATTTGAATTTGTTGATGATGTCGATCCTGTTGTTTCTGCATATCTTCCAAAGTCTTTAATTTTAACAAAACAAACAATGTTGTTGTTTGTCAATGTTCCAATATCTTTGTATAAATGTGCAACTTGTGATGGTGTTGATGATGCATTTTTAAAATGCAAAGCATTTGAAGTATAATTATATATTATAGACCCACCCTCCCTTCTTAACCATGTTGAAGTTTCTGTTGAAATATTGTTATAAAATGGTTTCCATACAAATATTTGACCCTGATCTTGATTAAGAAAATCCTGTGTTTGATTGAACATTGTGTACCACATGCATTGTGATGGAACAAATGAAGGAAATACAATTTCATTGTGGAATTGCTGTTCTTTACTGCTATATGGAATTGTGCATGAAGATGCTTCATTTGGTGTGATTACTTCAAATGATGTTGTCCATCCGGAACAATTGTCCGGCTGTGTGTCAATGAATGGTGTGGCCACAATTGGCATATCCATTGATATGTTTGTGTCTTCATTAATAAAATATTTTCCATCTGTTAATTCCTTGCATATATCTTGTAAAATCAACAATGCATCAGATAGGCATGTTGCTTCATTGACCATCTTATTTGTTGATGTGTTGTATCTGTCAAATATTACAACATCAAATCCATATGTGATTGTCTGATCATCAATTGCTGTTCCTGTTGGTGTCAAATGTAATGCAGGATATTTTGTGAATTTTTCCAAATCAAATAAACCAAGTTCACCATAAGTGAATGAATTTATCTGTTGATGTCTTTCACACATTACATCAAAATATTGAATAATAGCTTTGTAAGTGATCATCTTTTATTTTGTTTCTTTCTCATTTCTTTTTCTCTTTCTCTTTGCCTATCTGCATCAAGTGATAATTTTGTCAATGCAAACATCAAAGGTAATTCTGTGATGGATTCAAATTTTAGGATGTCACCATTTGCCAATCCATCTATTACACTAAACCATCCATAACTTGATGATGCTGATGGTTTGCCTCCTTTTCTGAAGACTGATGGAAATTGTGAAGTTGTTCGCTTCCTAAATTCCAAAAAAAAACAGCAACAGCATTTCCAATGTTGATTGATAAGTTTTCAAATTTATCAGCATTTTTACCATGCATGTCAATGTCATATGGTTCAATATCGTATCTGTTACCTTGTGTCTTTGTTATTGGTCTATAAAAGACAGACATCAATTTTGCCATATCATTATCTTTTGCAAATGTTTCAATGTCAACAAATTCACCCATTGTAATTTCATCAATTTTTGGATGAAATCCATACATTGTTCCTTCAATGTCTATCTTGTTGATGATCTCTTTATTTATTGGTTTGCCTATCAGCTTTTGAAGACTACCTTGAATCTTTTGCAAATCAGACAACTTCATCACCTCCACCACAGATTCATCAATGTCACACAATGTGCTTATTGTCTTGACAATTATCTGATGCTGATCTTCCAATTCATTGACAGCATTATTGTATCTCATGAATTTTTTGATACTTATTTCTGACCAATCTGTTGGAATGGTGATTTCAAATGTTTTCTTCATCTTATAAATTTAAAGGTTGTTTTGTTATTATTTCCTTTCAAAATGCATACACACCATAATTACCTTTTACTTCATACCACATTCGCATCATCAATGCATCAGCATAATCAGGTGATCGACCAAGTAATGATTTGATTGTGTCCTTTGGAATGATTGAAAGCTTCTGTGTGTCTTTGTCAATCTTATCCCTTTTGATGATTTCAAGTTCTTCAATGATGGCTTGTTTATGTGCTTTGTCTTTTACTGCAATTTTTCCTTGATTGACTAATTCAGCCAATTTGAAATAACATTGTGTTTTTAAGTTCTGAAAGTTTTCATTCTTTAGTGCTTTGCTTCCATTGACAAATCCTTTGCATCCGGATATGCCATCCTTGACACCACCACCAACACCATCTTCATCCACAATAATGTGTGATCTTTGAACACCATTTTCAATTGACATCTTGTTTATCTGTTCAATTGTTGTTGTGACTGATGATTGTGCCAATGAAACAATCTTTTCAGCTGTCAACCCATTCCATAAAATGATGATGGTTTTATCTGCTCCAAATCGTGCAACATCACAGGTGATATATTTCATTGATCCTTCCAACTTGTTTGTAAACATATCATGGATTGAATCATAATCAAATAACAATGCATCGTCTTCATTATATTCCCAATCACCCAACAGAAGTCTTTGCCTTGACACCTTATCAAGTTTTTCAAGCTGTTTGATATAATGTTCTGATATTTCTGTATTGTCCCTTACAAGTGATTGAATGAATTTTCTGTGATCAGACATTCGATCTTCTTTGTATGGCTTGTAAAATTCTGAATACAGCCATGTCTTTGTAGGATTGCAAGTCATTAATGTCTTTGGAATTAAATCGTATTTATCCAATTTAAACCTAATCCTTGAATTCAATATGTTGACAGCTTTCTGTGACACCTCTGCACATTCATCCACAAATGCATCTGTGATTTCTAATCCACCCAATGAAGTGAAGTCAGGATCTGAAGGATATAAAAATAAGTCTTTTAAATATATGATTGAATCATTGAAGAATGTGATGGTTGATTCCTGTGCATTATAATTGAAATGTTCATTTGGTTTCAACCCACAGAAATCTTGTGCCACTTCAAAAAAGGTGTTTAATGTTGTTGCCTTTAGATTCTTCAGCTTTGATCTTCCAATTACTGACCTTGTTCCGGCATACGTCAATCGTCTTTGAATTTGCCATAAACAACCTGTGAATGTTTTTGAACCTCCTGCACCACCCCCAAATAAAACTTCTGTTGTTGTCTTATCATTTAGGTAATTAAAGCATTGTACTTGCTTTGGAAATAGTTCAATGTCAATCTTGTTGTTCAATTTGCTTTGGAATTAAATTGATGGTGACTGATTTATCTGTGACTTCTGCTTTGACTTCGGTTCTTTGTAATTTAGGAACAATAAATTCAGCCATCTTAATCATGATATTCAATGCTCTTTCAGGATCTTCATTTGCTACATCAGACAACCATATCTTCATATTATCAAGATTGTCAGTCATCAACATTTCAAATGCCTGTCTGATTTCATGTGTTGCCTTGTTAGGAACACCCTTTCTTGATCCTGCTAATTGATTCCCTTTTGCAAATGGCATATCTAATCTTTAAAAGTTAAATAAGCATAAAATAGATAAACACCTACAATGACAATGACTGAAAAGAAAGCTGTTGTTGTTGCCATCAGTTTATGTCTTTTGAAGTCATTATGTCATCCATAGGTCTAATATCTTCCGGAATGACATCCATCAATTGCAATTCTTCAACACCACTTTCAAGTTTATCTTTAAATATAGATGCTGTTTCTATTGCCTTATCAAGTGCATATCCTTTGCATATTCCTTTTACATAAGATACAACACCTATTTGATCAGGAAATACTTCTTCAATCAATGTAAAGAAATCAACCCTTCCATCCGGCAATCTTGGTGTTTTGAAATTTTCCACTTTTTCACTCATTGTTTTTGTTTATTTATTTGTTTGCTGTGGGGGAAAGACTCGAACTTTCAAGAAGGACATTTCTGTTGCCTTCGCCTTCGGGACAGGAAGGTGTGTCTGCCAATTCCACCACCCCACAATTTAAGATCCACATGCTTCACAATCTTCATCATCAATATCACATACATCCGGTTGAACTTGATCAGTCATTGCATCAATCCAATTATCCCATGTGTCCCTTGCAACTTTTTCATTCTTCTTCTTCTTCTGTTCTTCTTTTTCTTCATTGCTCATTGTACTGACTTTTTAAAATGATTTGTAAATAGTGCATTGCTTTTTTGATGTCTTCTGATCCATTCTTTGATTTATGCCTTGATACATATTTTATCACGTTACCTTCACAGAAATCAATTCCATTTGATACAATGTAATCAACCGGCTCAATCTTCATTTTATCATAGTGTTCTGTCATCTTCTTTTGTAGTTTTCAAGTCTTTGTTTATGTCTGTCTTTCAGCATATCCATATATTGCTTTTTATCACCATATGTGATATGGCAATTTCTACATAATGCCATCAGATTATTTATGTTGTCCTTGCCTGTTCCACCCATACCCCTACATTCTATGTGATGAATGTCAACAGCTTTTTTGCCACATATTTCACATGGTATAAATTCATCACCAAAATAATCAAAGTGCTTGATATATATTTTAGTATGCTTCTGCATCAAGTTTGTCTTTTATACGATCAATCAACCTGTTCATGTATCGCAAATAAAATATATCAAATTCAATGTCATTCTGTTTGTGTTGTTTCCAATACACATATAAAACTGATCTCAATCTTTGCGATGGTGTTTTGCCATCATTCTTTTCAGATGATAATTTAAAGCCATCTAACGCATCCAATTCTTCTTGTGATATGTTTTCACTTGAAAGATACATCAATGCTTCCGTCTTCCTTAAATCAAATAATTTGACAGCTGATTTAGTATTCAATTCATATGTCCCCATGACAATCTTTACAGATCCATCATGTCTTGTTGCAATTGTTTCAACGCTTACCGGTAGTACAAGTTTCGCCATTACTTAATCATGTCATAAAATTCAGGATCAATTTCTTTGATCTCTTTTTTAAACTGCTCCCATGCCAAATCAACCCCTTCATCACCAATATCATGTTTTGATCCTGTTCCACTTGATGCAACATTCCGTGCATTCTTTTCCAACATCCTGTCAATCTTTGATCTGACAGATTTGTTTGTGTAGTATTTTGGTTTCAGTCTATTCTTTTTCATATTCTTCAACTATTTGTTCCATCTCTTTCAATGCAGATTTTAAACATGGAACACAATTTGATGTCTTTGTATTTCCACCAATGTATTTCCTTTGCATATCATACAACAATTCCTTCTGTGTTGGATTGATTGTTTGCTTAACATCTTTCAGTAATTTCTTTATTGCAAGATAGTCATTTTCAGCGACTTGTGAAACACCCCAATAAGAAAAAGGACACCTTGAAAAAGTTAATTTTGTTTTGACATCCATGAAACATCCACATGTTCTTTTGCTTCCCACCTTATTTCCAACAACTGCTGTTCCACATGTCCTTGTTTTCTTTCTGAAATGTCGACAGGATTCACAAATTGCAATCCTTTTGTTTGATAATTCTTGATCAACTTTAAATGGTATCATATTATTTCCTTGATGTTCTTTTTTACTTTTTCAATTGTGTATTGAATTGACTTAAATGTAATGCCTGTTTCTTCAGATAATTTTCTGACAGACAATCCGGTTTGATAATAAAGTTGAAATAATTTTCTATCATAATCATCAAAGGTGTCAAGACAGCTGTCAATTCTTTTGTGTAATGAATCAACATATTCATCTGTGGTGTTGTCTATTTCCACATTCTTATTCACTAAATGTTCCAAAAATGTTTGATCAGATTTTATCTTGTTTTTTTTATACTTGACATTTTTTTTATTGAATTGTGACTTTGATGAAAAGTATTTTACCATCATAATTTTGCAAATGTATGTTTTGATTTTACCACTATCAATAATGATTAGCAATTTGTGTTGATTCATAGTCATCAATTGAAGGAATGTTTCCTGAACTAAATCTTCAGACAGATCTTTGTCTTTGGTTTGTTTGATTGCAAATCCAAGAAAGTATTTGTAATCTTTATAAACCCATTCAATCGGATGCCATTTATCCTTCATTCCTTAATTGTATAATTTATTTCAACTTCAGGAATGGTTGAATTGATATACCATTCAATCACTTCAATTGTCTGATCGAATCCTGTGCAAACCTGTGCATGAAATTTTTTATCATTCAAAGATTGCAATGTGTTCTTTTGTGATTCTGTTGGATAATTACCTTTTACTTTTAATTCAATGGCCAATCCACCTTTCAATTCACCATCAACGATTCTTTGTTCATAAATGAAAAGATCCGGAAATCCTTTTTTATATCCACATTGTTTTGCTTTCAACCTTTGTGAATGGTGTTTGATGTATATACCACCCATAGATCCATTAATGAATATTTTTGGATGTTGTAGTTTCATGTATTTGATGATTGACTTCTGAAGATCATGTTCATTCTGTTTCCTCATATGGATTCATTGTTGGATGAAATTTTAACCACAAATCTTCATGTGGCTTTGCTTCTTTAAAGCATTTAGGACATACACCTATTAATGTTGAATATGCTTCTTTGCAACATTCTGAATACGAATCATAAGATGGTATCATCAAATGATCTTTTAAAAATTGTGCTTCTCGTTCTTCTTTTAATTCTTTACTCATGTCTAAATAAATCTTTTATTGTTATTTCTGAAGATCTTTTGCCAAGACCTGACCACTCTGCATTTTGCTGTGCCTTCTGTTTTTCACGTTCATTTACAATCATGCCGGTTCTGTCAATGTCGTATCTTGTTAATAGTTCTAAAATCATGCCACCATCAATCCGGTCATATATTTTTGTGTGCAATTTTGCTTGTTTCAAACACATGGCAATATCATAATAATTCAAATGCCTAAAATGCTGTATTAAAATGTACGCTGTTTCTTCCAATTGTGGTTTGTCCATCTTTGATTTACAATTGTAAAAATTCTGAAATTGAATCAACATCAGCATAAGCATGTCAATTGTTTTTTCTTCAGCAATTTTATATGACTTGTATATTGATACAGGTTTGTCTTCAAGTGCTATTTTAATGATTCCATTCATATCAAGTTTCAAAACATCTTTATTGAATGATGGATGCATTGGTGCAAAGAAATTATCATTTGTATTTTGCAAGGATGTCATCAGCTATGTTTTTTTGGTTATTTGTTTTTTTAAGGTTCTGAATGATGTTCGGTAAATTACTATTTATCTGTGACAATTTAATTTGCTTCTGAAGAAATTCATCCAACCTTGACCAATTCGCAAAAATGAATTTAAAAGCATTTAAGACATCTTCTTCTGACTCCTTACCCTTTTGTCTACACAATTGCTTTAGATAGCTTAGAATGGATTTTAATGCCTTTCCTTGTATGCCATCAATCTTTGCCGGTGCATCCATATTTGATAAACAGAATTTGTGATAAATGTCGACAGACATTTTATATATGTGTTTACTATCTGTTCTATTATCTGTTATAGTATAAGGTATAGGTTTGTCGGTTTCGACAGATGCATTTGTTTGTTTAGACAAATCCATTTGTGCTTTTGAAGAATTGCATTTGTGCAAATCAACAAATCTTTGTTCATCTACAATTGCGAACCATTTTGTCCTGTCGTACTTTGCAGAATTGTAATTCCCTTCAATGATAAATTCATTACTTACAAGTGATTTTAGAATTCTTCTGATTTGACTTTTTGTGAAGTAAGGAAATAGACCATCAAATGCAGATACAGAATTGTATGTCCATGTTCTTCCATCATGATTGTGTTTGTTATTGTGCTTATTTTTTGAAATCCAAAACACAATATGTTTCATCATAATAGATTCTTCAAGTCCAATTTCAGAAGCAAGGTGAATGTCAAATGAATGTTCCATCAGTAGTTTATTAATTTAAACAATCTAAGTTCTGAAACCCTTTTCAATTTTGCAATTTTCTTGATCTGTGCATTCATCAAATTTGGGTCTGAAAGATATGCATCAAGGGTTTGCCTTGACACATTTAATCCTTTCGCCATATCTGTCTTTGTGTAAAACAAATCTTTGAACAATTCTTCAGCTTTATTTTTAGGTGTCCAAGTCATAATTAAAATGGAAGATCATCTTTTGGTTGTACCTTTGTGAATTCTTGTTTCACCTCTTTCTTTTCAGCCATTACCCATTTTATGATTTCTTCAGCTTTGGCAATTACAGAATTTAAATCTGTTTTACCTTCAGCAATACACAAATCAGATGCAACCTTGATTGAAGATTGTTTGACAATCATCAGCTGTCTTTCAGGATTATCATTAAATGATTTATTACCTGATGTAAATGGTTTGTTATATACCGGTTTTATCTTTGGATATTTACCACCGATGAAATCATATTCAGCCTGTTGACCAACAACAAACTTTGTTTGATCCTTTGACTTTGATGAATATTCACCTACATGTTCACCAATTTCAATTTCAAATTTATACATCAGACCATAAGATCCTTCAAATGTTCCGTTCGGTGTTACTGATTTTACAATTCCTTGTGCCATGATTATTGTTTTAATGGTTGATTTTTAGTGTTAGGTTTGCCGAATTCACTCCATTCATCTGTTGTTGAATCCAATGGATTGATTTCATTTCTTTTTGCATAGTATTGTGCTTCAATAGATTCAGCTTCAATTCTTTTTGCTTCTTCATAAAGGTGTGGGTTTGATCCGAACACCTGTTGAACAAATTCTTCAAATACTTTTGACATGTTTTTTGGTTTTTATTGGTTAATAATATGTGCAATATAGTTAAAATTATTTTACAAATCTTCAATGATTTCAAGAAATTTATCATTCCCTTTTTTGACAATCCATTGTGATGATACCTTTCTGTTTATTGTTGATTCCATCTTTGCAATCACCTGTCTTTTGATGTTTCTGATCATTTCCTTTTCCCTTTCTTTCAATTGGTATTCTATCATAGGAAATATATTATCATCGTTTAAATGGCTTTGTTTGATTTCATTGGATAGTAAATGCATCCGGCTTAAAAATTCTTTTCTTGATTCCATATATCTGTGGTGTTGTTGTTGTTCATTTTATTGAAGTCATAAATGTATCGACATACACTTTTCAATTCTTCATTTTTTTCAATCATCCAATCCGGAATCAAAATATCCCATTTCAAACCTTCATGCATTTCTTGTGGTTCAATTGGTATCATCATGCAGTGTTTTTTTGATACAAATTGTAATTCTGATTTTCTGAATTTAATTGCAAATGCATTTTCTGTTTCACAATTTTTCACTCTAAATGATTTTGTAAGTCTTAGTTTCATAAATGTTTCTTTAGTTGATTAATAATTTGCTTTTGTGAATCAATCCTTTGTTGAATTGATATGCATGTGTCTTTTATTTCTTGAATGTTTTCAGGATAAAAATATCCTTTTGATGTGCTACATATCGCTTCGCCTTCATTCCTTAAATAATTAATAATCTTTCTTAACCGGACACCTGTCAATCTAAAATCTGTATTGTTGTTAAATCCTAAACAGATCTTTGATCCTGCAATTGCATATGACTTGCCTTTGTACTTTTTTAATGAATTCCTGACTATGTCAGCAATGTTCAATTCTTGATCAGTCAATTTTGATGTTTGTTCCTCAAAGTTTCTTAGCATTGTTTTTTGGTTTTATTGTTTGTCTGTGTTGTACTTTATATCAATCTTAATTGTGATTTATGTTCATTTATTCTTTTTATTGCCGATTCAAAATAATCTTTATCTAATTCACAAGCTGTCAAATCATATCCTAAATTATGACAACCTATGGCAATACTCCCACTACCTAAATGAGTATCAAGTATTTTATCCCCCTCTTTAGCATAGTTCATTAATAGCCATTCGTATAGTTTGACAGGCTTTTGTGTAGGGTGTATTCTTATTTTGTCAGCACCCAAAAAACCTTTATATCTAATAGGAGCTATTCTTAAAACTTTATCAAAACTACACCAAGCCAATTCACCGTCAGCAAAATCACAATCCCCATTTATTCCCTTATCCCAAAATATATAACATCTACTTGGCTTTAATTTATCAGAAAAATAATTGCCTCCCCAAATTATTTGATTCTTACTCACTCTTTGCAATTCTAAAAAATATTCATTTGTTGGTGTTTCGTTATCCCATTTTTTACCCTTTTTATATTTCTTATTTTTGCCATTCCCCATCGTCATTTCTGATGCACCAATACCATAAGGTGGGTCTACAATAGCCAAGTCAAAGTAATTATCCTCGTACCTTGACATTAATTCCATGTTGCACTCGTTTGTAATTTTCATTGTGGTTTATTTTGGTTTATATCAGTCTTAGTTGTGCTTGATGTTGG
>Ga0209716_1001106_pt1 | contig 21426 bp, 21 predicted proteins | sample COGITO_mtgs_1205_FD_184811 | JGI IMG/M metagenome (GOLD analysis project Ga0209716, IMG submission 184811) | Pelagic marine microbial communities from North Sea - COGITO_mtgs_120531 (SPAdes) (version 2) | ecosystem: Environmental > Aquatic > Marine > Epipelagic ...
GGAACTTTTAACAACATGGTTGAAGTTCATTTCGGCGGCATCTAATACTGATTTTAAATTTTCCATTACCTGTTCCGTCTCCTTTTTTACATCTCCCTTTACCATTTCCATATTGTGAGGATACAACCCTATTTGCCCTGAGATGTATAGCGTCCCATTGGCCAATATAGCTTGATTATAGGGGCCAATGGGAGTTGGGGCATTTAGTGTAGTTATTATTTTTTTCATTTGTCAAAATTTATTGTTTTTTATGGCCAGACCATGATCAGATTTGACATAGCATCCAAACAGTTATCTTAATCGACGATCGGGTTCCCTGTTTTTCTCATACTTTATATCACTTAAAAGTCCTGATTTGATTCCAATAAAGAAGTTCCAAGAGGCTCGATTACTAAAAGGAACCCAACTAAAATCCAATCGCCAACTGTCCAAGTCCCTATTGAGCCTTATTTGAGTATAAGTAAACCCGTGATTTTTGAAATCAAAACCAGAAGAACCACCTATTTTCCACTTGGGAGTAAGCTCTACATCACCTGAAAACATGAGAGAATTATTTGAAAAATCATTTTGATTTCTGGAATTATTGTAAGTCAATGAATAAGTAAACCTAAGATTCCAGGGTATTTCAGCTCTGTAAGAGGGGTATTTTGTATTTTCTTTCATTTCATCCTCTCGATTCATTTCATTGTTCATGCCGATGGTATCTCCAAACAGATCATCGTCACGTCCACCTCCTGAGGTATTTTCAAAGTATCCAAAAGGGTCGACTTCTTCTTCTTCCTCCTCTTCATCTTCTTTCTTTTTATCCTTGGAAAAAGTTTTATTGGAAAAATTATAACCCGTGTTCAGGTTGGCACTTGTTACTCTGAATAACCCGCCTCCTTGCTTGATGTTAAATTCATTGATTCTTTGATTTTCTTCGTTCAAAGCGTACATGTCCAAGGTAGCTCCAAGGTTGATGGCCATTTTCTTATTAAACAAATCGATACCACTAGACACCCGAACAGGACTCCATTTGAATTCATCGGAAATAAAATTATAGCTAGTATTGAAATTTAAGTTCTTGATCAACTGGATTTTCTTCAACTCGGTTTTAGTGCTGTCTGGATCAACAATTTTGGCTTCAAAATTATTACTGATAGAAATCCCCATACTTTTGGATATCCCTCTAGATGGGGTACCAAAAAGCCCACCTTCAAAAGGAGTATATTCTCGAGTGTTACCATCGGCATCAATAATATACTCATCGTAGTACTGATCAAAACTAGGGGCAGAGCTATAGGATAAAGACGGACGAACCGTGTGTCTTATGGAACGAATTTTTTTATCCTCTTTGAAATTCACAATTCCATAGATCGTAGTTCCCATACTCATGCCATAGCTGTAGGTTCTAAAAGCGCTGAACCCACTGAGAGTATCTTTAACAACCCCATCAATTGTTGGGTCATAATCGTTGTACTTTATGGTTTTGGGCTGCCACACTTCTTTATAGCTCATGCTGGCGGCCATATTGAAGTGTTTTAAAATTTTAAAATTGGTACTCAGGGGTATGGAGTGTTGTACTCCAGATCGAGCATTCTTAAACATAGCACCAGTAAATAGATTATCTTCTGAAGTGATGATTCGATTTTCAGCCCTTGTAGAGTATTGAAAATTAATGTTTTGAAGGATGCCTTTTTTTGGTCGGTCTTTGGGCTGGAAGGGATAAATTCGATCAATACTTCCTTGGAAACTAGGCAGCGTCAAATTAACACTTTTAGTATTTGAATTTTGAGACATATTGGCATTGATAGACATATTGACGCTGGGAGTACCAGGAATTCTTTTAGAATAGGCCACAGAGGAACTCAAAGTGTTGTTTAAAAAATTAGGACTGTTTAGCTGGTTAACAGATTCTCTAAAGTAGTCACTAGTACCAAAGTTGACAGAAGCAGAAAAATTCGAATTGGGGCTGGATTTTGGGTCTTTGCTGTGATTCCAACGTACATTAAAAACAGTAGATTTTGCATAGCCCGGAACTCCTCTTTCGCCCGTGATGAGATTTTCAAATCGCATGCTCAGACTACCACTAAAATTGTACATCTTGCGATATTTGGAGTCCATTCGAAAACCATAACTCCCATTACTGTAATAATCTCCTGTGAGCCCTAAATCAAAAAATTGAGACATAGCCAAATAGTAACCCCCATTTTGAAGATAATAGCCTCGATTGTTACTTTCTCCAATGGTGGGAAATAAAAATCCCGATTGCTGTTTTTGGGAGGAGGGAAAATAGGCAAAAGGAAGTGCAAGGGGCGTGGGTACATCGGCAATGTACATATTGGTAAAACCAGTAACGATTTTTCCTTGAGGTACCATTTTTCCTTTTCTGATCCTAAAATAATAATCAGAATTATCCAATTCTCCTCCGGTAGTTACTTTGGCGTCTTTAATGTAATACACCGAATCATTTTCTTTTTTGGTGTAGGCGGCATAAACATTCATCCCGTTTTGTGCCGATTTTGAATTCCAAATCAGTGCCTTTTGGGTATCAAAATTAAAGCGCAAAGAATCGGGATAAATCTCATTATTGATTTGCTTGAAATAAGGATTTTGTTTCAAAACCCCAGAAGAATCTGGTATTCTTCCTGCGGTTACTTCATTGATCGCATAATCCAAAACAATGATACCTGCCTTGAGTTCCATGTCTTGATAATACAATTCCGCTTCGTCATACAGGTACAATTTATTTTCCTTTCGGTTGATCCTGACATATTGTTTGGCGGTGTATTTCACCTTATCCAAAAGGGTGGGTTGCTTCACTGGAATGGAATCAACAGCAGTACTGTCCTTCAACTCTAGGCTTGATGCAACTGCCAGGGAATCGGGGGTGATCTGGGATTGCAAATGGTTCAGCCAAAAAAATATTAACAAACCTACTGTATAAATTGACTTTGTTTGCAAACCGATTAGTCCTAAATTTGTGATTCGTTCAAATATTAAGTCATCAAAATTAAGGATATTTTTATTGTTGATTGCAGATTTAACTTTTTATTCAATGCTATTGAAATCAATACTTAAGCGATTTTCGAAGGCAAATCTGCTTACGATATTGTGCTTTGGGTTAATTTTAAATCCTTTGTACGGTCAATCTTTGGCTAAAAAAAACTTTGTTGTGGTTTTGGATGCGGGTCATGGGGGGCATGACAGTGGAAACCGAGGGAATGGGTATTATGAAAAAAACATTGCTTTGAATATTGCCTTAGGCATCGGTAAAATTCTTGATAAGCATGATGAAATAAAAGTCATTTATACCCGAAAATCAGACAAGTTTGTCAAGCTAGTCGATCGTGCTAAGATTGCCAACAAAGCTGATGCAGATTTATTTATTTCTATTCATTGCGATGCGTTTACTTCCTCCAGAGCCTTTGGTGCAGGTACATTTGTTCTAGGACTTCATGCCAACCAAAGAAATTTTGAGATTGCCAAAAGAGAAAACTCTGTGATTTTCTATGAAGAAGATTATGAAAAAAATTACGACGGTTTTGACCCCAACAATCCAGAGTCAGTTATAAGTTTGACATTAATGCAAGAAACCTATTCCAATCAAAGCATTGAGGCCGCTGCCACCATACAAAAAAGTTTTGTTGCCAACTTGGGTAGGAAAGACAGAACCGTAAAACAGGCGGGGTTTGTTGTGTTAAAATACACCTACATGCCCAGTGTTTTGGTAGAAACGGGTTTTTTAACCAACAAAAAAGAGGGCTCCTACCTCAATTCCAAAAAAGGTCAAAATGAGATGTCCAAGGCCATTGCTAAGGCCATTCTTAATTATCAAAAAGAATTACAAAAAGGAGTGGTAGGTCAGCAAGTCTTTGACGAAAAAGTAGTTTCGCAAGAAACGTCAAATAGGATTGCCAAAGGGAATAATGATATTTTTTTTAAGGTCCAGCTGGCGGCCAGTAAGAAACCCATCGAGGCTAAATCTTACAACTTTAAGGGACTCAAAAACGTAATTCGTCAAAAAGAAGGAGCCTACTACAAATATTATTTTGGCAGTTCCAAGAGTTATAAATCCATCCAAAAAGAACAACGAAAAGCCAAGAGAGCAGGTTTCAAATCTGCCTTTATTGTCTCTTTTAAAGGAAATCAAAAAATCAAATTGTCTGAGGCATTAGATGCACTAAACTGACCCAGATCAGCAAAAAAATATTAAGTTTGTATGTACGATAAACCAACTCAAATTTGAAATTAACCAGAGAAATAAAAACAGCACTTTTAGTCCTAGGAGGCGTTGCTTTATTCATCTATGGATATAGTTTTTTAAAGGGAAATTCCATTTTCCAGAACAGCAAAACCATTTTTGCGATATATGAAGAGGTGGAAGGACTGATTCCAGGTGCCAAAGTAAGCATCAATGGACTGAGTGTTGGAAAAATTTCCAAAATAGATTTCCTCCCCAACACCACTAAAATTTTGGTAACCATGGATGTCCGAAAAGAATTGGATTTCTCAAGTGAAAGTGCTGCCATGCTATACGAAACAGGTCTGATTGGAGGAAAAGCCATTTCCATTATCCCCCTCTTTGACCAGCAAAAGGTGGTGCAAAACGGAGATACGCTACAAGCGAAGGTCAAGCCTGGGTTAACAGAACTCATCAACCGTCAAATCGAGCCACTCCAGATAAAGATTGAAAGCATGCTTAGTAGTGCAGACTCTTTGTTTGCAGGCGTCAGTAATGTTTTGGACAACAACACCCAAACCAATTTAAAAAACACCTTGAAAAACCTTTCCATTACTACCAAAAACCTCAACAAGGCTTCACTCGCAGCGGTAGAAATTTTAAACTACAATCAAGAACAACTCAACGCTACTTTCAGCAATATTAAAGATACTTCTGACAATCTCAAATCCATCACCGATTCCATATCGAATGCTCAAATTACTTATACCCTAAAACAATTTACCAAAACAGTAAAAGGACTTAATCAAATTGTTTCCACCATTGAATCGGGAGAGGGAACTGCAGGGAAGTTGATCAAAGATGAAACGCTCTATCAAAATCTAACAGAAGCATCCAAAGAATTGGAAAGCCTTCTCAGTGACTTAAAGAACCACCCCAAAAGATACGTCCATTTTTCCCTTTTTGGAAAAAAAGAAAAACCTTACAACAAAGAAGAAAATTAAACCCAAAAATGGCTTTTTTACCCAACATCATTTTTGCAATAATTTTATTCTCTGCGCTCTACTTTTTTAGACGTAATATTCTCTACGTCAAAAGAAACATCCAACTGGGAAAAAGCATTGACCGATCAGATCAATCCTCAAAAAGATGGTCCAATATGTTTAGAATAGCATTAGGGCAATCCAAGATGGTCAATCGACCTATTGCAGGAATCCTTCACATCATCGTTTACATTGGATTTATCGTCATCAACATAGAGTTGATAGAAATCGTATTGGATGGTTTGTTGGGTACCCACCGCATATTCGCTCCTTTTATGGGTAAAGCCTACAATGTACTGATCGCTACTTTTGAAATCCTAGCTGCTTTGGTACTGGTCAGTGTGATCCTGTTTTGGCTACGCCGTAATATCCTTAAAATCAAACGATTTTGGAAAGCCGAAATGAAAGGTTGGCCCAAAAATGATGCCGACTACATACTCTATTTTGAGATTGTACTGATGACCCTCTTTCTATCGATGAATGCCACTGATCTGCTATTGCAACAAATAGGTGATCCGCATTATACCCAAGCAGGTATGTTCCCTGTTTCTCAGTTTATGGCACCCTTATTTTCTTCCTTTTCAGTTACTTCACTGGTGCTTTTGGAGCGTTCTTTTTGGTGGTTACACATCAGTGGAATTTTGATTTTTCTCAACTACCTATACTACTCAAAACACCTGCATATCCTTTTGGCCTTTCCCAATACTTATTTCCAAAATCTAAACCCCAAAGGTGCCTTTAAAAACAATGAGACAGTAACCAAAGAAGTAAAATTAATGTTGGATCCTGCTGCTGATCCCTATGCAGCAACAGCGGAGGATATTGTTCCAGAGAAATTTGGTGCCTCGGATGTAACCGACTTGAATTGGGTGCAATTGATGAATGCCTACACTTGCACCGAATGTGGTCGCTGCACAGACGAATGTCCTGCCAACCAAACAGGCAAACTACTTTCTCCACGAAAAATAATGATGGATACCCGCGATCGTTTGGAGGAAGTGGGAAACAACATCAACAACAAAGGCAAACACAAAGCCGATGGAAAACAACTATTGGATGACTATATTACCAAGGAAGAACTTTGGGCCTGTACTTCATGCAATGCTTGTGTTGAAACCTGCCCCATTGGAATTGACCCCCTATCGATTATCATGGACATGCGCCAATATCTGGTAATGGAGCAATCCGCCGCCCCTTCCGATCTAAATAATATGATGACTAATATAGAAAACAACGGTGCACCATGGCCTTTCAACAATCAAGACCGAATGCTTTGGGCCAATGAAAATTAATTAAAACTCAACTATGGAAAAAGAAGAAGCAGAAAGCTACTTACACAAAAAAGTCGAAGATGGTGAAATCGTTAGTCCCGTACTTCCCGATGGAATCAAGAACTATTTGATTGATATTGACGGAACCATCTGTGATGACATCCCCAATGAAGAACCCGAAAGGATGGCAACTGCCAAAATTTATCCAGATGCGCTAAAAACCTTAAATAAATGGCATGAAGAAGGTCATTTGATTTGTTTCTTTACTTCGAGGGTAGAAGCCCATAGAGATGTAACCGAACAATGGTTAAAAACCAATGGATTCAAATACCACAGCCTTTTGATGGGTAAACCAAGGGGAGGAAACTATCATTGGATTGACAATCACTTGGTTAAAGCCACACGCTACAGAGGAAAATTTACCGATCTCATCGAGAAGGAGGTAACCATTGAGGTTTTTGATGATGGTATTAACAAATAAATCCTGACCTATGCATGTCCCTACACTTGCAGCATTAACGGCAGAAGGAAAAAAACCCGAGGTTTTATTTTGGGTGGGTTGCGCTGGGAGTTTTGATGAGCGTGCCAAAAAAATAACCAAATCCTTTGTCAAAATTCTTCAAAAAGCAGGAGTTTCCTTTGCCGTTTTGGGAACTGAAGAAAGTTGTACTGGCGATCCTGCCAAAAGATCGGGAAACGAATTTCTTTTTCAAATGCAAGCCATGGCCAACATAGAGGTTATGAATGCCTACGAGGTGACCCGGATTGTAACCACTTGCCCCCACTGCTTCAATACCCTAAAAAATGAGTACCCTGCTTTGGGTGGTCAATATGAGGTAATGCACCACACTACCTTCATCAACACCCTACTCAAAGAAGAACGGTTTTCTATCTCTGGCGCAACTTTCAAAGGAAAACGAATTACCTATCATGATCCCTGTTATTTGGGGCGTGCCAACCAAGTATATGAAGCACCGAGAGCATTGATTCAAAAATTAGATGCCGAACTGGTCGAAATGAAAAACTGCAAATCCAAGGGCTTGTGTTGTGGAGCTGGAGGTGCGCAAATGTTTAAAGAACCTGAAAAAGGTGATAAAGACATCAATATTGAAAGAACAGAGCAAGCCATGGAAACCCAACCAGAAATCATTGCAGCTGCCTGTCCATTTTGTAACACCATGATGTCTGATGGGGTAAAAAACAAAGAAAAAGAAGGCCAGGTTCAAGTACAGGACATTGCCGAACTCATTTCCAAAGCTGAAGACCTATAAACCATGATTGTCCCTTTTGACCAACTTCCCGAACATTCTAGAGTTTGGATTTATCCCTCCAATCGCCCTTTTACAAAAGAAGAACGCCAGACCATTCAAAACAAAGCTGAGATTTTTTTAGCACAATGGACCGCCCACGGAGCTGACCTCCAAGCTGCAATCGATTTGCCCCATAACCGATTTATCGTTTTGGGACTCAATGAAGCCATTCAATCTGCTTCTGGTTGTTCTATAGATGCCTCTGTCCATTTTATCCAATCTTTAGAAAAAGAATTGGGTCTTAGCCTGTTGGATAAAATGAATGTTACTTACAGAAATAAAAATACCATTGACCATATCCCTTTAAAAGAATTTAGAATCAAGGCCAAAAAAAAACAATTGAACCCAGAAGTCATTGTTTTTAATAATCTGGTGCTGAATAAAATGGAATACAATTCCCTTTGGGAAGGTCCAGCCTCCTCCAGTTGGCATGCCCGATATTTTTAATGGATATGCGAATTACACTTATTTTATTGATCCTTTTAGGGACCCTGTCCTTTGCACAACAGCCTGACCCTTTGTTGTCCAACCAGCCCGAGCTACAGCGAAAATGGGTGGACAGTGTTTACCAAACCATGAATTTAGATCAAAAAATAGGACAACTATTTACCCCTATGGTATTCTCTAAAAAAGATGACAAACACTTTGATGAAATCAAAACCTTGGTTGAAAAGTACCATATTGGGGGAATTATCTTTTCTTTAGGTGGCCCAGTCAAACAATCCCAATGGTTGAATGAATTTCAATCTCTATCCAAAATTCCATTATTGATCAGTATGGATGCAGAGTGGGGTGTGGCCATGCGATTGGATTCCGTAGTCGCTTTTCCTTGGAACATGACAATGGGGGCGATAAAAGACAATAGCATTGTTCGAAGAATTGGGCAAAGGATGGCCGAACAAGAACGTATCTTGGGGGTTCATATGAGCTATGCTCCTGTGTTGGACATCAATACCAATCCACAAAATCCTATTATTGGAAATCGATCTTTCGGAGAAAACCCCCAACGCGTGGCCGAAAAGGGAGTGGCCCTAATGCAAGGTCACCATCAAGTAGGTATCCTGAGCTCGGGCAAGCACTTTCCAGGACACGGTGATACAGCCAAAGATTCTCACAAAACACTTCCAACTGTTGGTTTTGATCGTTCCCGATTGGAAACGCTTGAACTGTACCCTTTTAAAAAAGCCATCGAATACGGCCTTAGCTCTGTCATGACAGCCCATCTCAATGTCCCTGCTTTGACCCAGTCCGAGGAACCGACCTCTCTTTCTCATAAAGTGGTCACTCAATTGTTACAACAAAAAATGGGTTTTAATGGTTTGGCCATTACCGATGCCCTAAACATGAAAGGAGCAGAACCCAATGATCCCAATGCTAACATGGATTTACTCGCCTTGCTGGCAGGGAATGATGTGCTTTTGATTTCCAAGGACATTCCAAAAAGTATCGAAAAAATTAAAAAAGCCCACCAAAAAAACCACATCGTCAGGGCAAGGGTAGAAGCATCGGTAAAAAAAATTCTTAAAGCTAAATACAAGGCAGGTTTGGCCCAAAATAGCAAGATAGACACTCAAAAACTCTACCAACGACTCAATACCCGAAAAGACACCCTTTTGATTGAAGAAGCGTATGCCAAAAGCATTACACTCCTAAAAAACCAAAACCAATTTTTACCTCTCGATAAACAAACCCCCTATGCCCATCTGAAATTTGGAGATGACAGTAGCGAAGCTTTTAAGACGGAATTATTGACAGATATAAAATTGGAAAGTATAAAACCCACCACCGTATCTGAAACCTTAAAGGCTTTGGAAGACTTTGATAAAGTCATCATCAGCTATCACCGTTCCAATCGGTCTCCTTTTTTATCCCCCGATTTTTCAGACAATGAAATTCAATTGATTCGGGCCATCGCTCAAGAACACCCGTTATTGTTGAATATTTTTGTCAATCCCTATCCTCTCATTGACCTTGGTGACCTTTCGGCTGTCTCCGCTTTGGTGATAAGCTACCAAAACAGCCCCATCAGTCAAAAAATCAGTGCTAACTTATTAAAAGGCCATGGACGTTTTTTGGGATCTTTGCCCGTTGGAATATCAGAAACTTTTCCAGAGGGTTCGGGGATCCAATTGTCTCCCGTCACAATAAATGAAAGAATAACCCAGATCGAAAAAGGATTTGATCCCGATCATTTAGCTCAAATTGCCCCTTTTGCAAAGCGAGTCATCGATTCTGCCATGACCCCGGGTATGCAAATTTTGGTTGCCAAAAAAGGAGAGATTGTTTACCACAAAAGTTTTGGTCATCACACTTATCACCAAAAAATAAAGGTAGAAAACCACCATCTTTATGATTTAGCCTCTTTGACCAAAATTACAGCAACGCTTCCAATGATTATCAAAGAAATGGATCGTGAAGGCTTTGATCTAGAGCACTCACTATCCGATTTTATGCCCGAGCTAAAAGGAACCAATAAAGCCGATTTAAAGGTCAAAGAAGTCTTGTCGCATTACGCCAGACTGACGCCTTGGATTCCTTTTTACGAACAAACACTCGACGAGGATGGACAACTACTTAGAAAATTTTACCGCAACCGAAACAAAAACCGTTTTAACATCCCCGTGGCAGATCAACTTTATCTCAAGTCTAATTTCCGTCAAAAAATAAAAAAACAGATACGAGAGAGTCCTCTGTTGGATTCCCTCTACTACCGATATTCCGACTTGCCTTTTTACCTCTTTATGGACTATTTCGAAAGAGAATATAAAAAGCCATTCGAAGAATTGACCGAGGAAATTTTATTTACGCCTTTGGGATTAAAACGCACCCTGTTCAATCCTTGGAAAACAATTCCTATGGACGAAATAGTTCCAACCGAAATTGATAATTATTTCAGACACCGTGTATTACGCGGCTATGTACATGATATGGGAGCCGCCATGCTGGGTGGTATTGGAGGTCATGCAGGACTGTTTTCCAATGCTGAAGAAGTTTTTAAAATCATGCAAATGTACCTTCAAAAAGGAAGGGCCAACGGTCATTCTTTTTTTTCTCCTACTAGTTTTGACATCTTTAACCGTTGTTATTATTGCGATGAAGGTAATAGGAGGGGGGTAGGTTTTGACAAACCCCAATTGGAAGGAGAAGGCTCTACTTGTGGCTGTGTATCCTCCAATAGCTTTGGTCATATGGGCTTTACGGGAACCTATACATGGGCAGACCCAGACCAAGAATTGATTTTTGTATTTTTATCCAATAGAACCTACCCGAGCATGTCAAATAATTTGCTGGGGCAACACAATATAAGAACCCGAATGCAGGCTTTGGTGTATAAAGCCCTAATTCCATAAAACATAAACCTTTGAAAATCGCAATTGTTTGTTATCCTACTTTTGGAGGGAGTGGCGTAGTGGCCACCGAATTGGGTCTCTATCTATCAAAAAAAGGACATGAAATTCATTTTATTACCTATAAGCAACCAGTAAGAATCCAAAACTTAACACCGCTATTGCACTTCCATGAAGTACATGTACCTACCTACGATCTGTTTAAATACCAACCCTATGAATTGGCTTTATCCAGTAAGATTGTCGACGTAGTCAAAAAATTTCAAATAGACCTCTTACACGTTCATTATGCTATTCCCCACGCCTATGCTGCCTATATGGGTAAGAAAATGTTGGAAGATGAGGGCATTAAAATACCGATGATTACCACACTCCACGGCACAGACATTACTTTAGTGGGAAGCCATCCCTTTTACAAAAAAGCCGTTCAGTTCAGCATTAACCATTCTGAATATGTGACGGCGGTTTCCCAAAGCTTAAAAGAAGATACAGAGCGGCTATTCGATATTACTTCAAACATACAGGTGATCCCCAACTTTATTGATCGGGACAAAATAAACTTTAAAAATGTTCCTTGTGAAAAAGGTCAAATCGCACCCGATGATCAGTTGATCATTACTCATATTAGCAATTTCAGACCCCTTAAACGCATCTTGGACATTCTTAAAACTTTTAAAAAAGTCAGTGAAAAACTAAACGTAAAACTCTTGATGGTAGGAGATGGACCCGAAAAAGAACGAGCTATGCGTTATTGCAGGGCCCAATCAATGGAAGACAGCGTTTTGTTTTTGGGTAGGAGCAATCAAATAGACGAGATTCTTTGTTTTTCAGATTTATTTTTGCTGCCTTCTGAACAAGAGAGTTTTGGCCTGGCGGCTTTGGAGGCCATGGTTCATGGAGTTCCGGTGGTTTGTTCCGATGTGGGCGGTTTACCCGAAGTCATCGAAGAGGGTGTTTCGGGTTACCTATGCCCTTTGGGAGATGTCGATGCCATGGCCAATCGCGCAATTCATATTCTAGAAGATCCTGAACGACACAAACGCTTTAAACGCCAAGCCTATGAATCTTCTAAAAAGTTTGATATCGATAAGGTAATTACCCATTACGAATCCCTGTACCAAAAAGCAAAAAAAAATAATCCTACTTAGCGAGTAATGTAATAGATCTTAAAGAAGGGAAATTCCTAAATCTTAATATAGTATTATTTTGGTTGATAGATTCGAGTAGCGTTTTTATAAATACTTTCCTTATCGAAGGTCATTTTTTTTGTTTTAAATTCAGCATATAATTCCATTTGATCGGAATAATGAGGAGAGTCTGGATGTTCAGAGTTGCCATAAGAAATGACTGATTCAATCTCAACACCTTTAGGAGTATATTTGACCAATTCAATGTAAGATTCTCCGTGAACCACTTTTGTTTTACCGTTTTTGTATGGAGCAGCTCCCATGGCGGTAATGACATCGGGAAGTCCAAAAATGGGTAATTCTTTATCTCCTCTGACCAATTTCTGAAAGCTTCCCAACTTTACTCGCGTACTGCCAAAGTGCTCCATCATATGCTTTTGGGTATCCAATAGCCCTTTGTATAAAACACTTTTGGAAAAAACCTTGGGTTGGGGAATCTCCTTGTAGTATTTACGGAGTTTGGAGTAGAGAATACCAAAAGCTCCAGCACCGTAGGATTCGGCAGAGGCACGGCGATCCCAATTTTGAATATCTTTTAAAACTTCAGCTACCTTAGGATAGTTTTGGGGAGACATATTAAAAAGAGAATCTATGTTCATCCAACTGTAATGAAAGGGGTCAGGAAACTGGTGGTCGTATTTGATGGTTTTAAAATCGTTGTAACCCACCTTTTCATATTGATCGATAAGCTGTTTGATTCGGGTGGAGCGATTGTTGTCATAAGTTTCAAAACCCATATTTTTGGCGAAGGCACCTTCATTAGGGTTGTCTAGTGAATCGGAAGATCGGAAAGGAGTATGATTGGCATTATAAAAATAGCCAGATTTGGGCTGAATGACTTGTGGCAACTCCTCAATAGCGTAAGTAGAAGTCCATAGCGTTTTTTTGGTATTTCCAGGAACCACATTTGCCCAATCATAGCCCTCGGCTCTTTTAGGGATCAAGCCGTTAGAGATATAAAAAATGGTATCATTTTTATCGGCATAACCAATGTTATAGCCAGGTAGGCCTTTCATTTTTAACAGCTTATAAAACTCAGTAAAATTCTTGGCCTTATTCATTCGCCACCACTGTTCCAAGGCTTTGATTTCAAACAGAGAAGGCGTTCGTATGGAAAAATAGCCACTTTTATTTTTAAGCGTAGGGCCATAGATGCTTTCAAAATATTTTTTGTGGACTTTAAAAGGAATCCCTAAAACTTTGATGATCAGTTTCGCTTTGTGTTTTTTGAGTTTGATGTATTCACCATCCACTCGATAATACCTTTTCTTTTTGGGATGCATTTCGAGTTTAAAAACATCTGTTTTGTCGGGTATATTGACCGTATGAGTCCAAGCAATATTTTGGTTGGCACCGGTCAAAACATTGGGACTACCAGGAAATAAGGCACCAATGATATCGGTACCCTCTTCACTACACAAATGAACTTCATACCAGGAGGTGGGGCCGCTCAACGGCTGGTGGGTATTGATAGCCAAATAAGTATTACCGTCTTTGGTTTTAGCACTGTTAAAAGCAAAAGTATTAGACCCTTTTTCTGCCTCTTTTATGGGAGTATAAACCAGTTTATCCCTAAGAATATTTTTCGCCCAATAGTCTCCTTTTGAGGATACAAAAAGCTGAAGTTGGGCATACAGAATCATTTTTTTTGGAGTAACAGGAAAAAGCCTTTTACTTAAAACTTCTTCGGGATGCGTTTCTGCATAGCGGTTCAACCCCTGGCTATAGGCTTCTAGTATCAACTTATAGTCAGGACTGATTTCTTTTTCATACTGCTGATCAAATAACCGATCACTCCCAATAAACTGGGCAACCAGATCAATACCAAACGCCTTTTTCCCTTCCACATCACTCAGCAAAGCATTACCCGCCAAATAGCCCTGTTGGATGGTTTTAAAATCATCCTCTGCATGTGCCCAAGCCAAACCATAGGCCAATTCGGCATCTGTTTCAGTAAATATATGAGGGACGCCATAGGCATCTCTGACGATGTCTATTTTCTTGGGATTGATTTGCCCGAGAATCGATAGTGGAAAAATAAAAGTAGTGAATACAAAAAAAAATCTGTTCATCAATTGATAAGGTTTAGCAATTTATTTTTTTCTAAAGGTAAAAATCCCGAAAGGAAACAAAAGTAAAAGAAACCAAATTTTTGTCAGGTAAGTGGTCAATATAGAAGTCAATAACAAGCCAATATTCAATAACCATTGACTGTTGTTGTTTCGCTTTTTATTCATCACAGGCGCCTTCCTGCCAATTTGTTACACCCTTGATTGAGGCGTGGCAACTGTTGGAATAGGTTTTTTGATCACAGCCACAAACTGGTTGGTAGATTTCGATACAAACTTGAGTGAGATCTATTTTTTGGGAGTCGATACAATCGGCTTCATCATTGTCTTTTGTACAAGTATAACACAAGAAAAGTAGTAATATCAAAATAATAATCCTCATCGTTCTAAAGATTCATTTTTTTGAGCTCCTCAATAGCATGGTTGGTGGCTCGAGCTGTCAGTGCCATATAAGTAAGCGAGGGATTTTGGTTGGCGGAAGAGGTCATACAAGCGCCATCAGTAACAAAAACATTAGAAACAGCATGCACTTGATTGTATCGATTCAAAACAGAAGTTTTAGGGTCTTTACCCATTCTGGCAGTACCCATTTCATGTATTCCCTTACCAATGGGAGCATTGCTATCATTGATTTGGACATCTTTACAACCTGCTGCTTCAAGCATTTCTGCAGCTTGTACTTTCCAATCTTCTTTCATCTTTTTCTCATTTTCTTTAAACTCGGCATCGAAGGTAATGGTGGGGAGTCCATAAGCATCCAGTTTATCGTAGTTTAAAGTCATTTTATTTTCGTGATAAGGGAGCACCTCTCCAAATCCGCCCATTCCGATTCTCCAACTGCCAGGCTCTAGTAGTTCACGCTTAAACGATTTACCATAGGCATATTCAGCGACAACTTCTGTCCAATCACTTCTACTGGCACCTCCTTGATAGCCGTAACCTCTGAGGAAATCAACTTTTTCTGATTTTGGTCCAAGGTTTCGAAACCGCGGAATATAAAATCCATTGGGTCGTCTTCCAGTGTAGTATTGGTCTTCAAAACCTTCGTATTTTCCAGTGGCGCCACTGCCCAGTTGGTGATCCATGATGTTATGTCCTAATTCGCCCGAATCATTTCCCATTCCATTGGGGAAGCGATCGCTTTTGGATTGCATCAAAATAGCAGTAGAGGCCATGGAGGAAGCACAGAGGAAAACGATTTTGGAATTGAATTCAATCGCCTCTTTGGTCAAGGCATCGACCACCCTCACGCCTTTTGCCTTTTGGGTTTTAGGATCGTAGATAACTTCTGAAACGACCGAATCGGGTCGAATGGTCAAATTCCCAGTCGCTTCAGCATAGGGGAGCGTAGAGGAATTGGAACTGAAATAACCTCCAAATGGACAGCCTCTTCCGCAACGATTTCTGTATTGACAAGCAGATCTTCCCGCACCTTCTTTGTTTCCTTTGGTTATGTGTGCCACCCTACCGATGGTCATGATTCTGTCCTGATATTTTTCGGTCAAGGTATCCTTAAGGTGTTTTTCCAAACAATTGAGCTCCATGGGTGGTAAAAACTCACTGTCGGGGAGTTGAGGAAGATTTAGCGCTTCACCACTCACTCCTATAAATTTTTCAACATGAGAATACCATGGAGCAATATCTCTGTACCGGATAGGCCAATCAACGCCATAACCATCTTTTGCATTGGCTTCAAAATCCAGATCACTCCAACGATAGGACTGCCTCCCCCAAATCAAGGATCGACCTCCTACTTGTTTTCCACGAATCCAATCGAAGGGTTTTACCTCATCATAATTGTGTTCAGAGTCTTTATTGTAAAAATGTCTGTTGGTTTCGTCAAAACCCCAGCGTTTTTGTTTATCGTAATGCTTTTCAACTATTTCATTTGGAGTTTTCCCCCCGTGGGGCAAATCCCAAGGATCTTTATGCATGGTGGGATAATCTTCAATATGTTTGACCATTCTCCCGCGTTCCAAAACTAGGGTTTTTAATCCCGCTTCACAAAGCTCTTTGGCAGCCCAACCCCCACTAATTCCTGACCCTACTACAATAGCATCATATTGTGCTTGATCGGTTTTGTTGATGTGCATGAATTTTTTAATTTATTCTTTCCAATTTAGAGAAAATTAGAAAGAAATTGCAGCGCTGGATAATAATTTTAAACTTAAAATTATTAATTCGACCTAGAATAAATGTTTTAAATGCTCTATAAATTTCTAAATTTGTATTCATATATAACTATATTATTATGCCAAAGATTGGGATTATTCTTACACTTATCGTTTATGTTTTTATGGGGATCTGTTTGTTGCTCATGCCTTAATTTCAAATACTTTAACCAAGTCAACCATTTGATTTAAAGAGTAAACTTTTAAGTTTATTAAATTTGTTTACCGTATTCAACAATTGTCATGAGACTCATAGATAAATTCGAAAAATTCCTCGATCAATGTGCCAATCAAGTTGGAGGTTATAAAATATTGGTTGTACTTGCCCTTGTTATAGCCTACCTTTTAGGCTCTTTTTTTTCTTAGAAAGATTCATCAGAGGCATTTGGAAGCCTAGGTTATCCTTTCTGACTTCTTACCCAACACTTGTATCGTACTCAAACGGGATTAATTGGCTATTGAAAGGCAGATACAAGGGGTGTTTTGGCGAATTGTTTTGATTGAGACCAAAGCAATATGATTGTTTTACTGTTTCCCTGAGCCATTGGGGCGTATGACCTGAATTTCCCCATCCCAAAACAACCTTTTCACACTTTTCTACCATCTTCTTTAGATGCATAAGATTGAGGGAATCATTCATGATAATGTAATTTTTTAAGACAGAGGGATAGGGGGTAATAAAAGAATGAAGATTACCCAAATAAAACCCCCCATAACCTAAATTCTTACTGATTTGAACAAGCTTTAAAACAGTTCTGTCATCTACTGCTGCATCAGCATTTGACGGATTTAGAAGGATGTACAGCAGAAGGGGTAGCTTCTTATCCCAGATTCTCCAAAGCTGGTATCTTCTGTCACCCTCCATCACAGCACCTTTGGTCATCATGGCTTATTTTGAAGTGATTTTAATTTTTTCAATAACTGCCTGACCCAACAAGCATAAACCTGAATTGGTAATTACTAAGGCCACTGTTCCCCATAAAATCCAACTTTGACTTTGGGTGTATTTTTGGATAATGGCTTCTCCTAAAAATGACAAGCCCATCCCGAAAAACAATAAGCCCATAACGGAATAGATCAACCACTTGGTTTTCATAATTTATTGGTTTAATAACTATGAATTTAAGTCAAAAATACAGAACAGGCATTTTTAGCGAGTAAACAACATTTTATATATTTACTTTGATGATCAAAGCACCGCCAAATTATTGGCAAAAATAATGGATACCTATAAGCTATACACCTATCAAGTAGCTTGGATGGCTTTTATCAAAGGCAATGTGATAGGGGTAATATTGACTTTAATTTTTAAATAATATGGAACGAAGAAAATTTACCAAATCACTGGCTACTTCGTTTAGTGCCTTGAGCCTCACTAATGGTTTTGGTCAAAGTATTTTATCCAGCCAAAATAAAAAGCTTGGAATAGCACTCGTAGGTTTAGGGAATTATGCTACTCGACAACTGGCACCTGCATTATTAACAACGAAATTATGTGAATTAAAGGCAATCGTAACAGGAACTCCTTCTAAGGCAAAACAATGGAAAAAAAACCATGATCTTAAGGACCATCAAATTTATGATTACGACAATTTTGATACCATTGCCAACAATGAGGAAATAGATATCGTTTACGTGGTATTGCCTAATAACATGCACAAGGACTTCACCATTAGAGCTTTTAAAGCTGGGAAACATGTGATCTGCGAAAAACCAATGGCGATTAACGCTCAAGAGGCTGCCGAAATGGTTGCTGCTGCAAAAGAAGCCAATCGAGAACTTTTTGTGGGATACAGACTACACTATGAACCGCATCATCGTGAAAGCATTCGTTTGTGCAGAGAAGAGGCATTTGGAAAAATCAAATTTTTTGAGGGAGGTTTTGGTTTTCGCATAGGAAATCCCAATCAATGGCGATTAAAAAAGACCTATGGAGGAGGCGCCCTAATGGACGTTGGGATTTATGTCATTCAAGCAGCAAGATATACCATAGGAAAAGAGCCTATTGCGGTTACAGCCAGAGGTTTTAAAACCGACCTTGTTAAGTTTAAGGAAGTGGATGAAATGATCACCTGGCAAATGGAATTTCCCAATGGAGTAGTGGCCAATTGTACCACTTCATTTTCTGCTTCTACCAACCATCTGTATGTAGCTGCTGAAAATGGATTCATAAGGATAAGTCCTGCATATGGCTATGGTGGTTTGGCAGGCCATACTCGAAAATACAAATTTGATTTCCCACAGGTCAATCAGCAGGCTTTGCAAATGGACGGTATTTCCGATCACCTTATCAATGGTGTTTCTCATCTAAATACGGATGGAGAGGAGGGTTTAAAAGACATGAAGATTATTGATGCTATTTTTACTTCGGTGGAACATGAAGGTAAAAGGATTTTGGTTTAGTATATTTCCTGATATAGCTCTAGAAAAACTACTAACAAAGCAAAAAGCCCTCCATATGGAGGGCTTTCTTGATTAAAATTAAATCAAATTACTTTTCTGACATAATGAGTTGTAACTTTCCACTACCTAACACTTTTCTGGATTCTCCCACCAAGTTAGCCAATTTACCATAGGCAAACTCACCACCAAATATTGAGGAGGATTTTTCACTCCACCAATCCATTTCTTTTCCTTCAATAGGAATTTGCCAGGTAAAGTGTGTGATTTCCTTTAGGGCTTGATCATTGCGATTCGAAACCTTTGTTAAGCCCCACCACTTGAGATTCCCATCGTTGACATTGCGCTGTAAAATTGGTTTTGCAATATTCGTTTCATAACCTTCATAGTCATCAACCTGTTGGATCATGGCATCAACTTGTATAAACTCACCTACTTCCATCTCTACAGATGGAACGGTTTGATCGGTCATTTCGATAACATAACTGTGGTGCGATTTTTTAACCTTAGCCTCTACGATTTTTTTAATCTTTCTGGTAGATAGTTTCCCTTTCACCCTTTTTTTAACGATTTTCAAAAACTTTTCATAATTCATATCAGACCACATGGCTTCCATGGCTTCAATCGATTCAAATCGATTCAAGGTCATATAATCTGGACTGTCTCCTTCTTCAATACTGGTTGATACAACTTTAAAGAGCGACCAGCCGTACATTTTTCCTTCCGCTATCATTTGTTTGTGAAACTCAACCCATACTTTTTCCATTTCCAAGTATTCTTCTTCCATTCCATCATTGATGACAAAAAAATCTACCGAAGCAACTTGAGCGGTAATAAAAATAGGGGAGAGTAGTAACAGGACAATAATTTTTTTCATGTTAAAATGATTTATAGTTTTTTGACAATATATAATATTTACTTTGAAATTGAAAGTAAAATAAATGTTAACAGTTGTTTTTTATACGGTTATAGCGGTTCATTGGACGCTATTTTTTTAAACCTTATAAATAAGCTAAAAATGATCATATTGTTTAAAAACCTTACAATCAAGAGTTTAACCCCAAAAGATATTTTTATATTTGATAAAAGCTAAAACCCTATGAGATTATTTCTGAACATTTGTTCTTGTATTTGCTACATCCTTTCTTTCTATTTTGTTTTCTTTTTTGAATCTACAGATTCCACTGGTTTTTTGAAAAAAATAGAACCCAATGCTGTAGCCATTGTTTTGGCCTTGTGGGGTATTGGTTTTATTCTCCAAGCCCATTCATTTCCCTCAAAAATTTTTAACCCTGAAAAGTGGTTTGAAAAGAACAGCTAAGATTAAATTAGGAGGAAATAATAAAACATGGCGGTCAAGAAATGTAATAAGTGTGAGGCTGAATTCAAACATGCCTTTAGAGTAAGACACTTAGCCCTTCACTATGCTCAAAAACAATGGGTATTCCTGTGCAAAGGGTGTACACTTGAGGTTAAAGAGAATAACGTTCATTACCAATATGGCGGTACTTGGAAGGGGTAAGCCTGATGCTTAATAAAGTATAATTAAAAGGGAGTTAGAGAGACGATTTCCATATCATAATATTTTATCAAATATTTAAGTTTTAATATTACTTTTGAAAAATAGGGTTCATATTTATAAATCCTAAACACTAAAAAAATCCCATGAAAAAAATATTAATCATTTTGTTGGCCCTATTGATCGCTGCTGTAGGCTATTTTTTCTATACATCTGTCTTAAATCCTAAAAGCCCAAAAGCTACGACAAGTATAGATTTAGACGGGTTAAGTATAGAAATAGATTATGCAAGACCTTCCAAAAGGGGACGAACTATTTTTGGGACAGCAAACGAAAATGCTTTATTGGTCTACGGTAAGTATTGGCGTTTGGGAGCTAATGCTCCTACTGTTTTAAAAGTGAATCAGAACATAACGTTTGCAGGTAAAGATTTAAATGCGGGTCAATATACGATGTATGCTTTTCCAAACGCCGAGTTCTGGGAAATTAGATTAAATACGAAAATCAATAAATCTGGTCATGAACAACCCAACACTTCTTTCGATGTTCTTACGACTTCAATTCCTGTATCCACCGTGCAAAAAAGTATAGAACAGTTTACAATTTCTCTTAAAAATAAAGATTCCATTGTAGCAATGCGTATTGAATGGGATAATAAAAAGTTGATAATTCTCCTTAAAGAACGGTAATAGAAACCCCTTTTGCTACCCTATTTTTTAATCCAAACTAGAAGCCTTACCTTTTTTTCAAGAGTGTATCTTACAGATAATCATTCAATTATTTTATTTGGATCTCCTGCCATTCTTTCTACTGATTATTTATTTTAGTTGTATGAAAGAGTATCTAATTAAAAATAATCTTGCTGTCTTCTTTATTGGAATTTTTGTTTCAATGGCTGATGCTATTTTTTCTGAGCAAAGATTTGTGTTTACCATTATTGGCGGAGT
>Ga0209716_1001116_pt1 | contig 21311 bp, 25 predicted proteins | sample COGITO_mtgs_1205_FD_184811 | JGI IMG/M metagenome (GOLD analysis project Ga0209716, IMG submission 184811) | Pelagic marine microbial communities from North Sea - COGITO_mtgs_120531 (SPAdes) (version 2) | ecosystem: Environmental > Aquatic > Marine > Epipelagic ...
AGGGAGGAACACGATCAGCGGCTTCGGCGCCGATATCAACGTGTCAACCGACTGAGCCCCCGCACCGAACCGTGTTTAAGACACGCAACGGTCCGTTTCGTGGGGAGCGGTGGAAGCGATCGATAAAAACACTCTCCTAGGTTGGTTGAGATGCTCCAAGATCGGCTTGTTGACCTTTCAATCGCTATTACTCGCATCTCGGCTGAACAGCGAGTTTGCTGTTTCGTGCTATCCCCATCGTCGGGGCTCGGAAACTGGCGTTCGGCAGCGTCGGGTCGCGCCGTGTAGTTGCGTTAGGCCGTGACGACGCTCATGGTGATCATCTTGTCGGTCAGTCGCTTCTTTTCTGGATCCCACAGAGGCCAGAGATAGTCGAGCAACGTATAGATCCCGAAAAGAAAAGAGCCGAAAAGTCCAGCTAGGAAAAGGCGCACGAACGCCATTCCCGCACCAACCGGCTGGCCCGTGTTGTCCCTGACCAGTTTGATGTTGAGTTTCTTTTTGCCAATTGTCTGTCCGGTGCGTCCTTGGCGAAACACAAACTGCCAGATCGGGAACGCGATTGAAGTAACAATCCACACCCCAAGCATCACGATTCCGAACCCAGCTGAAAGAGCGACACTGATCACGAACAGAATCAACCCTGCAAGGAAGACACCGAAATAAATGACGCAGTCGAGCAGATACGCCAGTGCTCGAGGCCACCACTCAGCTGGCGTCCCGACGTTCAGGTTCGAAGCGCCGTAGGCGCCAGCGCCTTGCGGATTCCAAGTCGGTGGCGCGCCGGGAGCGCCGTAGCTTGGGGGAGCGCCGACACCGGAGGCCTGAAAGCCACCTGCCGGCGGTGCCGGCGGTGCCGGCGGTGCCGGCGGCTGGGGTTGCTGGAACTGCCCGACCGGACCGGGAGCGGCTGCGGGAACTTGCGGTTCACCAATCCACTGCGCACCGTCCCAGTAGCGAAACGTGCCAGCAGGGTCACCTTGGGCGTGATACCAGCCGGCAGGAATGCCACCAGTGTTCGTCACGTTGTCTCCTGACCAAAGGCCGGATGCGGGTGTTCCAAATTGGTCCCGACAACGTGGTGACTCCGCATGATGCTCAGCATTTCACTTACCTTAAGTCTTTTAAGAAGTGCTCATCGGAAAACTATTCCTGCGCATGAAGTAACACAGATTGCCCGTCGTGATTTGATGTTCCGTCCAGAGATGAAATGTTGAAATGAAAACAGATGTCCAACCAGCAGAACTGTCGTACTAGCCAGGTGTCTATGACTCGGCGAATCATCGTCATTGGGCTCAGCGTGTTCGCTGTCGTTTCCTGTGGAACCGACAGCGAGCTTCCTGCAGCAACAGCAACACCCATTACCAACGCACCGGCCACGACCTCTGCAGTTGTGACGTTGCCTGTGGTCATTGATGACGCCAGCGGAGACGTTGCTGCCACGACAACCCCCGATGCAGAAACCAACACGTCGCCGAGCACTGCACCTGTTTCGACATCGGCTCCGGCGGTCATTGTCGTAAAGGACCCTGCGGTACCCGGCGTTGTGATCACATCTTGGACTGTCGTGGACGGAGACACCATCAAGACGGACAGTCAGTCAATCCGCATCCTCGGCTACGACACACCCGAGCGAGGCGAATGCGGCTACGACGAAGCCAGCGAGTTCCTTGCCGATCTGCTCGAGACTGGGACGGTCTCGTTGATCGCAGACAGCGGTGATGACACCGACAAGTACGACCGTCTGCTGCGTCATGTTCTGGTGGACGGCAAACCGGTTGGTCTGAGCATGATCGAAGCCGGAAAAGCGAACGCCCGATACGACGCGCTCGACGGCTACCCACTGCACCGATACCAGGACCAGTACCGCGCGACAGACGGCGAGAACACGTTTGACTGTGTGGTCATGTCGCTGCCGCAAACGGGCTCAGCAGTTGAGCTTTGGAACCTGCCTGGCCCAGATCTTGACTGCTCTGACCTTCGTCGCAAGGTCCGTATAACTGGACCTGACTACCACCGTCTCGACCGCGACGGTGACGGCTGGGGATGCGAAAGCTATGACTAACACCAAGTCCGCCACGCTCTAGAAAACGGGTTCATTAGCCCCGCAGGCGAAACGCAAGCATGTTCGACGGTTCAGCCGGTCGAGGTTTTCTCAGTCGTGTCTCAGCCGTTCACGCGGGCCCGGTTCGCTTCAGTCAGAGCGGCCTACGCGCAACGAGTGGTAAGACCGGTAATGAACGGAGGTGTCGCTCCGCTTTCAGCTATTTCGACTTCGACTTCGATGAACTCTTCTTGGGTGTACTCGCCTTCGAGTCCCTCTAACACGCACAAACAGTACGAATCTTCTCCACCAGCACCACGGCAGGACTCAAGGAAGCTCTCTCGAATTTCCGTTGCGTACTCACGACTATCTGACGCTTCGTCATCGGAGCTACACGCAACTCCGGTAAACACAAGAAGACCCACCAGCACAGATTTCATCTACATAACTTGAAGCTACCCAACGTTATAACTTGAAGCTACCCAACATTGCTCAGAGCCGAAAAGTGTGAGGTAGGACCACTTGAACGCGAAACCGGTTGCGTCAAGAGTTGAGCAGAAGAATCAACATCACAGGCACGCCAAGCATCACCAGTGTCGTCACAGCAATGTAGATCGGGAACGGCGCTTTAAGGAATTGCATGCCGAACGCGGAGCCTTGAAGTTCTTCGCTCATGTCTTTGCGCATCGCAGCAATGTCCATCACAGCGCCGAAGGAAAGAAACCACAGATAGAAGCCGAGCGCTCCGACTGCAACCGATAGGGCTTGTTTGCCGTCATCGCTGAATCGATTTAATGAAACGGCGATCGCGATACCAACGGTCATCAACATGAGACTTTTCAAACATACGAAAAGCATGTCTGCTCGGTGGCTGATCCATTTGTGTAGGTCGTTGTTATCCATTGCGCACTCCCTTTCGTTTGGTTAGCTCAATACAAGCAGATGCAAGATGACCTTTACGGGACCCACCAACTGTTCCGAAAATTGCACTGAACACCTTCTCAAAGGTCAGCGCGCCGGGACTGTGAGGATTGCCGTCATCGTCGGTCACTCAGTCACTTTCGTTCACAACGAAGGCGAAAGACTTTTTGGGCCGAGGGCTCGCGCTCGAAGCAGACGGGCGAAGAAGTTTTTGTTTCTTCAATCGTTGCCGAGGAGCTGTTGGTAGTCCTCCCAGGTGTCGACATCCAACGGGATGTCAGCATCGACTTGCACGCGTGCCGTCTCGTGTTGACCGGACTCGAGAAGCTTCCACACCGCCTTGTCGCCGTGCAGGTCAGCGAGCGGACCGAACATGCTGCGAGCGAACCAGAACGGATGACCGGTGCCGTCGTTGTACTCGATAACTGCGAGCTCGGCGCCCGCTGCTGCTGCACCCAGTAGCGAGTCGACAGCGGCAGACGGCACGCCCGGCTGGTCGCCAAGGAACAGCATGAAGCCCGCAGCCTCCGGGTTGATCGCATCGAGAGCTGACACAATCGACGACGAACAACCGTTGGTGTGATGGACGCTGTCAACCACGTCGACCCCCGACAGATCGACCGTTTCGCGTACCTCGGGAGCAGCACCTCCAAGGGTGATGATCGTCTGGGCGAAACCAAAACCAGTGACATTCTCAATCGTCGCATCAAGCAAAGTCGAGTCACGGAACGGGAGCAGCTGCTTGGGCTGACCCAAGCGCCGCGACGACCCAGCAGCCAGCACCAGCGCTGCAACGATCATCGTGAGACTTCCCACATGTCGTCGAACGCTAGCTAACACTACGGTGTAGTCGTGTACGGAATCGCTCTGAGTGTCGCTGCGTGCCTTCGAGGGGGCACACGCGTAGACGTCGCGTGGAGTCTCGACCCTGAGCAGGTACCGACATTCGATCCAACTGACGCGGTCGCAATCACGCCGGGCGGCGGACGCCTCGGTTCACTGCTAGGCGGCGCGCTCGACAGTCGCTTAGTTGAGCTTTCCCTCACCGAGGCGAACGAGGCACGCGTCGTCACCTGCGAGCTCGACGGTATCGAGTCGTCCGCACTCGGGGTTCCGCAGGGAACTGTCGTACGCATTGTCTTCGCACCAGCCGAGGTCCTACCCGAGGAGTTGTGGGAGCCGCTGCTGGAACGCGAACCAGTTGCCATCGCGGCCGCGAAGGAAGATGACCGATTAAGCGAGATTCGCTTCGTCGCCCCGCAGGGTTCGACTAGCTTCAGCCTTGACGACGAGCAGCTCAGCGCGAACTGGGCGCCGACGCCGTCGCTGGTCCTGTTCGGCGGTGGGCCGATGGCTGATGCGCTCAGCCACGCCGCGGGGTTCGTTGGTTGGAGTGTGAACCGGGTGAGTAGCGCCGATCACGCCATCGGTGTCGCCGCCAACCTGTCTGCTATCGACGGGATCGTCGTGATGGGCCACGACACCGAAGCTGTCGGCCGCGTTTTGCAAGCAGCGCTCGGCTCACGGGTCGGCTACATCGGGTCAATCGGGCCGAGTTCGCTGCAGGAGGATCGCGGTGACTGGCTTGCCTTTCGGGGCGTCACCGACATCGGCCGCGTCCACGGTCCCGCTGGCTTTCCGATCGGAGCGCGAACTCCTGAGGAGGTCGCCGTGTCGGTGGTCTGTGAGATGCTGAGCGTCCGCGAAAATCCCGATAGCTGATCGACCGCTCCGTGGAATCACCTGCTGTGGACTCGCGCTACAGTTTGTGAGTCGGGCGATGCAGTGTCCGATCAAAGTGGGGCGAAGGGATCAACGATGACCAACAATCCGCACGAGATTGACAACGTGTTGCAAGACGTCTGGGCAGGCAACGAAGACGTCAGCGCCGACGCGGACTGCAGCCCGACCAAGGTCTGCCGCAACGCCCGAGAATTCAGCTTCGATGGGATCGCCGAAGGCGATGACGACCTCGGCACGTCATGGCGCAACCTCCTCGCCCGGGAAGGCAAACTCACCGCAGGCGATACCGCCTCGATTCGAGACTTGGTGCTCGGCTCGACGGACGACTGAGCCCCGATGACCCAAACACCGGCGGAGCCGCCGTCCAGCGTCCCTGACCTTCAGGAACAGCTGCGCGACGTCGGCTACCTTGCCGACAGGGGTCTGGCCACCGCAACGCTGATCTCGCTTCGACTCGGCCGACCGCTATTACTCGAAGGTGAGGTCGGTGTCGGAAAGACCGAGTTGGCGAAATGCCTCGCGCAGCTCACGGGCCGTGAACTCATCCGGCTGCAGTGCTACGAAGGCATCGACACGCACCAAGCGCTGTACGAATGGGATTACGCACGACAGATGCTGCACGTGCGGGCCTTATCTGAACGTGAGCTCACCGACTCAGCCACCGTTGGCGGGCTCTACGCGGAGGAGTTCCTGCTCGAACGACCGTTGCTGCAAGCAGTCCGTGCCGGCGGCAGGTCGGTGCTCCTGATCGACGAGATCGATCGCGCCGACGACGAGTTCGAGGCGTTCCTCCTAGAACTTCTCTCGGACTTCCAGATCACGATCCCCGAGATCGGCACCATGAAAGCTGAGGACAGACCCATTGTCGTCCTCACGTCCAATCGAACCCGTGAGCTACACGATGCGCTGAAGCGACGGTGTCTGTACCACTGGATCGGATACCCGACGGTAAGCGAAGAAGTCGACATCGTCCGGGTTCAGGCTCCTGACGTAACTGAGGCTTTGGCGCACAAAGTAGTTGATGCAGTGCATCGTCTACGCGACTTGGATCTCGCGAAACCGCCTGGAGTTGCCGAGACCATTGACTGGGTCGAGGCGCTCGGCGCGATCGGCGCTGACAACCTCGACGGTGAGACCGCGATCGACACGCTCGGTTCGGTGATCAAAGATCGCGACGACCTCGAATTCGTGTCATCGGGAATTGACCGCGTCGTACCTGATGCCTGATCAAGAACACGACGCAGCTACCGACGATCCGCAGATCGTCGATCGTCTCGTCGCGTTCGGCACCGCGCTACGCGAGGCCGGACTGCCGATTGGAACCGACGACGTGTTGACGTTCTGCGCCGCGGTCGCAGAACTAACGCCATCAGACCTCGAGGACGTCTACTGGTCCGGACGGACCACGCTGGTCAACCGCCGCGACCATCTTCCCGTGTACGACGAGCTGTTCCGCCGTTACTTCCTGCACGTACCCGCCGGGGCTGAACGAAAGCACACCAAGGATCGCCATGCTCCGCAGGGGTCGACCGGCACAATCAATGTGCCAGACGCCGAGCCCGGCGACCGTGAGTCCGAAGAGCCGCCGCTGGTGTTGGGACTACAGGCGTCGTCACTCGAGATCGAACGCACCAAAAAGTTCTCTGCCTGCTCAGATGCTGAGCTCGCCGCTGTACGCCGAATGATCGCCCGGATGCGCGTCGAACCACCTAAACGACGGACCCGTCGCTACTGCAACGACCCGTCAGGGTCGGTGATCGACGTGCGCCGCATGGCACGCGCAGAGATGGACCTCCACGACGCCGCAACTGCGCTTCTGCGCATGGACCGCAAGCGCAAACCGCGGACGCTCGTGCTGCTGCTCGACGTGTCAGGCTCGATGGCCGACCATTCACGCAACCTGTTGCAGTTCGCATACTCGATGCGCCAGGCAGCCCAGAAGGTCGAAGTGTTCTGCTTCGGAACGCGTCTGACCCGCGTCACACCTTTGCTTGACCGGCGTAATCCCGACGCCGCAATGCGGTTGGCCGCTGAAAAAGTTGTCGACTGGGACGGCGGAACGCGGATCGGTGATTCAGTTGAAACGTTCGTGAAGGACTGGGGCCGTCGTGGGCTGAGTCGCGGCGCAACAGTGATCATCTGCTCCGACGGTCTCGACCGCGGCGACCCAGCGGTCCTTGCTGTCGCGATGGAGAAGCTCGAACGACTTTCGCATCGCATCGTGTGGATGAACCCGCTCCACGACGCACAAGGTGGCGTTCCGCCCACACTCGCAATGGCAGTCGTCGGCCCTCATATCGACGAGATCACCTCAGGCAAAGATCTCGCGAGTCTTGAGGTCTTCGCGTCGCGCCTCGCACAGATTGGATGATGAGACAATGAGCAAGTGGAGTGTTTCGATCAAAGCCGAAGGTGACCGGCCGATGAAACTCGAAGAGATCGTCGCACTCGCCGACGCAGTGGCGCCGCTCGACGGCATTGCGTCAGGTATCGGCGCAATGAGCTACGGCGCGCAGATCGTCGTCGAGGCGAACAGTGCCGATGAAGCGGTCGACTTGGCGCTCCCTTTGTTCGCTGATGCGGTCGTAACGGCCGGTGCACCGCAGTGGCCGGTCACCAAAGCCGAGGTCAGCGGCGATGAAGAGGACTACTTCGAGTGACCGTCAATAAACCATGATCCGTCTCGGGTCCCTTGCTGGTTACCCGTTTGAGGGGCCTCGCGTCCTTGGTGGCTGGCAGCCGCCTGCCACAGGAGCGGTGTACGCGATCCTGTACCTAGCTGACCCTGACGGCAAGCCTCACGATTTCGCAGTAATCGACGTTGACCAGGCCGAAAACCTGCGCGAAGCGGGGTTACCGAACGCTCATCGAAGGGCCAAATGTTGGGAACGGCGTGCGGGCACGAAGTGGGGTGTTTACATCGCGACGTACGAGGTCCCCGGCGGGACGGAACGCCATCGGATCCAGATCGTCAAGGAACTTCTCAGCGTGTACAAGCCGGGCTGCGCGCCTGAGCAGTACGACCAGGCATGGCAAGACGAGTGGATTGGCCGCTACGACGCGCCGACAACTGGCCCGTTGACAACCAATCGGGACCCGAACGAGACCTGACCCTCCACGTCGGGTGATGAATGCCGGCGGCTAATTAGCGGCTGATCGGCTCAGGGTTGTAGCCGACAGCTTCGTTGAGCCTCGACCGTCTTGAACCCATTGCAGGCAGGGCCGGCGGCCGCTCGGTTCCTTCGGGCTCCGGCTCGTAGGTGGCGCCTGTAACGATGCCTTCAGCAAAGCCATACAGCAGCGGTAGCGCCCCGGCGACAACTGCACCTGTGCGGTTGATGCGCTCGACACCTGGGCCGATGGCCTCGGTGTCGTGCTCGATCTTCCACACGATCTGCGCGCATTCCTCAAGCATTGTCGCCACGCGTCCAAGCTGGCTGCCAAGCACGTAAAGGAAGAACGCTAAACCTGCAATCAGCAAGGTGATCGCGATGACACTGAAAGTGACGAGCATGGTCATGAGCGCACCTTGTCCAGAACTCGGCCGAGGAACAGATGATGTTCGAGGCCTTCATTGAGTACGCCGTCGACAGCGTCAGCGGTCTGGCCGATCAACGCCGTGTCAGCGGTGTTCGCGGAAGCTTCCTCAAGGGTGACTTTGATGGCAGCGACCCGCTGCTCGATGGTCCTCACGAACATCACCAGCAAGGTCAGCAGTGCCACGACTGCGACGATGACGACGAATCCAAGAACAATCGCTGTCCACCACAGCTCCTCTTCTCGATCAGTAATTGCCTGTATCACGGTTCAGCCTCCCAACCGCTTGCGGCCGCGGTTCAGCCCTGCAGTGATCGCGCCGGCAGCGTCGATCGTCGTATTGAGTTCTTTCAGTGCGTCAGTGTTTTCCACGGTCTCTTCGAGGTGACCGTTGATCGTCGCTGCGCGTTGCCCGATTGATCGGGCAAGGATGAGAATCGGAACCACGAGAGCCACGACGGCGACCACAACAACGGTCCCGACCGTGAAGCCGATAGTCCAGCTGGTGTCCAGCATCAGCATTGCAACTCCTCAGATCGAGTCCGCGAAGTCGCGGACGGGTTTCAGGCTCGCGTTCACCGACGGCAACGCCGTCGGCACAGTTGAGGTTTTGGCTGCGATCACTTCGACTCCACCGTTCAACGATTCGAGCGTTTTGTCGACTGCTCGCAGATGAACAGCGACCCGGAATAAGCCGACCGCAGCGAAAAAGACGATCAACAGAGCGATGATCACCGTGACCCAGGCAACTAATGACATGTGAATCTCTCCTACTCTTCCGGAAGTAACTTCGCGACTGAACCTGCGTACCGAACAGCGCCGTCGGCGACCTCTTCGATCACGGTGTCGGTCGTAGCGAGCAACTCGGGGGTGTTGTTGAGCTCACCAATAGCCGCGACGCCCCCAGCGAGAATGTCGTCGCTCGCCTTGCGAATACGTTCGACTGCACCGAGCAGCCGACTGAGCAGCACAACAGCTACCAGTGCGGCTACCAACAGCAAAATATTTCCAATCCACCACAACATGAGCGTCTCCTATACAGCCTCGGGCGAATACGGCATGAAGAACCGACGAAAGATACGTGCAAGCGCCATCCGCACAGCCCGCAGACCGATCGCGAAACCGCTGGGGCTACTTGACGCAAGTTGGCCGACCTCATCGGGACTGCGTCCGGCGGCGATCGCATCAAGTCGTGCTCCGGCGTTGGCAGCGAAATCGTCGAGAAGCACGGCGGTCACGTCGGAGACGAGCCCACGTCCGTACTGGGCGGCTGCTCCGGAGAGCTGCAGGTCCATCGTCACTGCGACCTTTGTTCCGCTGGCGGTCGTTTCGAGCGCAGCGTCAACGAGCATCGCTGCTTGACCGCGCCCTTTCTTTTCCGCTCCTGCCGCGTCGACTTTGATCGTGTGCGCGTCCTCGTTGCGCTCAAGGATCTTCGCGTTTCCGTCGAAACTGAGCTTGACCGGTCCGAGGCCGATGACGACCCCGCCCGCGTAGTGGTCCTCGCCGATCTCTTCGTTGAGTTCGGTTCCGGGAAGACACTTCGCCACCTGCGGAATGTTTTCGAAAAACGTCCAGACGCGATCAATTGGATGATCGACTTCGAAATTATTGGTTATCAGCATTTATACCCCCTGCTGGCTTCCGAACGCTGCCCGGCAACCCGGGCAGCAGAAGTAGTACGTCATGTCGCCCACATCGAGCGGATGGCTGGTGTCGACAGCGTCGACCGTCATTCCGCAGATGGGGTCTATCGCTGTCTCGACCTGCGGCAGATCCATCTGAATGGCTGCAGTGAACTCTCCCGCTGCTCGGCGCTGCACAAGGTCGGCGAGGATGGCCACCGCCATTTCCTTGTGGGTTGTGCTGCCGAGATCAAGACCGGCTGGCACGCGAAGCGCATCGAGTTCGGTCTCATCGAAAGACTGGGCAAGGAATGACCGGATTACTTCGCCTCGCTTCGCTGATGCCACAACGCCCACGTAAGCCGGTGACGCTTTTAACGCAGCGACAACGATGTCTTCATCACCATGACCCTGCGTAGCGACGACCACAACGGAGTGCGACGACAACAGGCCCTCACTGAAATCAGGCCCTCCGACGAGCTCGACGTTCCAGTCGAGCTGACTGGCTTGCTCGCAGAGGGTCTGGGCCATCGGTGAATCACCGATGATCACGAGATGCGGCATCGATATCACTGGCTCCAGGTAGATCTGCAGAGCCCCTTCGCTCTGACACGACATTTCGACAGCCATCGTGCCGTCGGGGAGATCACCGAAGCGGTCACTCGCGCCGAGGGCAAGCAATCGCGGCAATCCGGCTTCGAGTGTCTTCACTGCTTCGCGTTTGAACACTGGCTCGGCGCAGGCTCCGCCGATCCAACCGTGGATTTCGCCGGTCGCGGTGAAGATCGCCCGAGAGCCGTGTTGGCCTGAAGATGGGCCTTCGCGCCAGACGACGGTGGCGAGCACGAACGGTGTTCCGCGACGCGCAAGGTCAACGGCGCGCTCCAGCACACCCCAGCCCTCCACGGCGCGGTCGAGGTTCACCCGTCGGTCCTCACTGGCGGTGCTCCGGAGATGTTTTGTCCGGTCTGGAGTGCCTCGTAGACCCGATCGGGAAGCAGCGGCATATCGATGTTGCGAACGCCGGTGCCCTTGAGGGCATCCATCACCGCGTTGACGAACGCTGCCGGGCCACCCACGGTGGCGCACTCGCCGATGCCTTTGGCTCCAATCGGGTGGTGCGGGCACGGAGTCACAACTTCGTGGAGTTCGAAGCCCGGTGTCTCCCACGCGGTCGGCAGCAGATAATCCATGTAGTTCGAGCCAATACAGTTGCCTGCCTCGTCGAAGGTGATGAATTGCATGTTCGCCATCGCGTACGCCTCGGTGAGCCCACCCATGATCTGACCTTCGACGATCATTGGATTGATGCGCACACCGCAGTCGTCGACGGCAACCACACGCAACACGTCCCACACTCCGGTCTCAGGGTCGACTTCGACTGTCGCGATGTAGCAGGCGAAAGGCCAGGTGAGGTTGGGCGGGTCGTAATACGCGTTGTTCTCCAGGCCGGGCTCCATGCCGTCGGGCACGTTGCTGTACGCAGCCATCGCGCACTCCTGAATGGTCACTCCACGGTCCTGGGCTCCGCGCACATAGAACCGGCCAAGTTCCCACTCGATGTCCTCGTCGGATACCTCGAGCAGGTGGGCGGCAATTTTGCGTGCCTTCGCACGGATCTTCCGGCTGACCATCGAGACTGCCGCCCCTGCTACTGGCGTGGACCGAGATGCATAGGTACCCATGCCGAACGGTGCGGTGTCGGTGTCACCTTCTTCGACCACGATGTCCTCAGCGGGGATGCCGAGTTCGTGTGCAACGATCTGGGCCCATGTGGTCTCATGGCCTTGGCCCTGGGATTTCGCGCCCGTCCGCAGAATTGCTTTGCCAGTCATGTGGACCCGCAACTCGGCGGAGTCGAACATCTTGATGCCGAGAATGTCGTACTCACGGCTGTTACCGGCGCCAAGCGGTTCGGTCATCGTCGAGATGCCGATCCCGAGCAGCCGCCCGCGCTGCTTGGCCTCTTCTTTCTGCGCAAGGAAGTCCTCATAGCCGATTGCTTCGAGGCCCATGTTGAGACACTTCTCGTACTGCCCCGAGTCGGTGAGGAACCCAAACGGAGTGCGGTGCGGGAAGTCGTCGTCGCGTACGAGGTTGACACGACGGAACTCAGCTTGGTCCATGCCCAGTTCGTCGGCGGCGGCCTGCACCATTCGCTCTTGGAAGAACATTGCCTCGGTGACGCGGAACGAGCAGCGATACGCGACGCCTCCCGGTGCTTTGTTCGTGTAGATACCCCGAGCCGTGAGATGCGCGGAAGGGATGTCGTAACACGCAAATGCGGAGTGCATCAGCCCGATCTTGAACTTCGAGGGCTGCGCGTCGGAGAAAAACGCTCCGTGGTCGGAGTCCGTGTGCATCCGCACCGCGAGGATCTTTCCGTCGTTACGCAACGCCATCTGGCCCTTGAGGTAGACGTCGCGCCCAAACCCGGTGGAGATCAGGTTGCTGGTCTTGTCCTCGATCCACTTGACAGGTCGCTCAAGCAGAATTGATGCAAGAATCGATGCGACGTAGCCGGGGTACACGGGGACCTTGTTGCCGAAGCCTCCACCGAGGTCGGGGGCGATGATCCGGATCATGTGCTCGGGGATCTCGGCGACGAGCGAGACTGCTGCGCGGATGATGTGTGGCGCCTGCGACGTCATGTAGACGGTGAGCTTGGAGGTGGCCCGGTCGTAGTCGGCAATCGATCCGCAGGTCTCGATCGGCGACGGGTGCGAACGCGGGTAGTGCATGTCGATTTCAGAGATCAGGTCAGCGTCTGCGAAAGCCTGGTCGGTGCCATCTCGATCTCCGACTTCCCAGTCGAACACGACGTTGTCGTGCTGATTGACTTTGTCGTCGCGGATGAGTGGCGCGCCGGGCGCGAGTGCCTGCTCAGGGTTGACGACTGGCGGTAGCGGTTCGTATTTGACAACGATCGCTTCGACGCCATCTCGTGCGATGTAGGGGTCATCGGCGATTACAGCGCAGACCTCTTGGCCTTGGAACCGAACCTTGTCGGTTGCCAGTACTGCTTGGGTGTCATACGACAGCGTTGGCATCCATGCAAGGTTGCGCGCGGCCATCATTTCGCCGGTCATCACCATGCGGACCCCTGGTATTGCGTACGCCGCGCTGGTGTCGATCGAGGTGATCTTCGCGTGTGCCAACGGGCTGCGCAGGATCTCCATGTACAACATGCCGGGCAGGACCACGTCGTCGACGTAGTTTCCTGTCCCGCGGATGAAGCGGTTGTCCTCGACCCGGCGCCGACTTGCCCCGAGGCCTCCGATTTTGATCTCGTCGAGTGTCACGATCAGTTTCCTTCTTCTTCGATTTGCGGCGGTGCGTCACCACGCATTTTCTGCGCAGCCCAGAGCACGGCTTTTACGATGTTCTGGTAGCCAGTGCATCGGCACAGATTTCCGGAAAGCGCCCACCGGACTTCGTCTTCGGTGGGGTCGGGGTTCTCATCGAGCAACGCTTTTGCGCTGAGCATCATCCCTGGCGTGCAGAAACCGCATTGCAGTCCGTGCTCGTCTTTGAAGCCCTCCTGGATTGGATGTAGTTCGCTTGCAGTTGCCAAACCCTCAACGGTGGTGACGTCGTGATTGTTGGCCTGCACGGCAAAGACCGTGCAACTCTTCACCGGTTGGCCGTCGAGCAGCACGGTGCACGCTCCGCAGTTCGTTGTATCGCAACCGGTGTGGGTGCCTGTTAAACGGAAGCCGTTGCGCAGCAGGTGTGCCAGCAGCAGGCGGGGCTCGACGTCGGCGGCGCGCCGCTCGCCGTTCACGCGCACGTTGACTCGTGTGACGGCGACGTTGTCGTCGGTCGTTACCGCTACTTCTTCGAAAAGGCTGGTCATGTCAGGCCACCTGCTGTTCTGATCGTTGGACGTTGGCAAGGATTCGGCTCACGAAGGTCGACACCACGTGACGTTTGTAGTCGGCGCTCCCTCGATGGTCAGATCGAGGTTTGGAGACCTCAGCTGCCAAGCGTGCCGCGTTCGCAATAGATTCGACGTCGAGTCGCGAACCGACGAGGGCCGCTGCTGCGTCGCTCGCGTCGACGGTTTGGGAACCAACACCGGTCAGCCCGATGCCGGCCTTGGTGACGCTGTCGCCGGACATCTCCAAGGCGATGGCCACGCCGGCAGTTGCGAAGTCACCGACCCGTCGCTCCAACTTGAGGTACCCACCGACCCGGGTGCCTTGCGCCGGTTGAATCACTGCTTCGGTCGCGATCTCGTCGCTGCTCAGAATGGTTTGGAACGGGCCAGAGACGAGTTCCTTCACCGGAATCGATCGGCTGCCGTTCGGGCCGACAGCGGTGATTGAGCCATCAAGGGCAACCATGCACGATGCCCAGTCGCCTTGCGGATCGGCATGGCAGACCGAGCCGACGAACGTGCCACGAGTACGTACGATCGGGTCGGCGACCAACGGAGCGGCGGCAGCGATGGTCGGCTGATGGTCGCCGAGCGTCGTCGACTTCTCGAGCTGGGCGTGACGGCACAGCGCTCCGATGCGGTAGGTGCCGTCGGCGTCGGCTCCGTGCACGTCGAGACCGGGGATGTTGTTGATGTCAACCAACGTTGCCGGGTTAGCGAACCGCAGCTTCATCATCGGGATGAGGCTCTGACCGCCGGCAAGCACTTTGGCATCGTCGGTCGACCTGAGGATCTGAATCGCCTCGGCAAGCGACGTCGGTGCTTCATAGTTAAAGCGGGATGGATACATATCCGGACTCGATTCCTGTTCTGCGAATGGGCGAAGAAGCTGAGGACCTAGAAACCCTCAGGGTCCGGAACAGCGCGGGGCATCCCGTCCGGGTCGGGGTCTGGCCGTCGTTGCTGGTGTGGCGGCCACGGCCCCTGGACGGGTTGGCCTGCCACCTTTAGATGGTCGATGAGATGCGGCCACGCCCACACGGTGGGGCTGTCGCCTTCCTTCGGGGTGTCAGCAATGAGTTCGTACATGCGCGGGTTGCCCGCACTTTGACCCGATGACTCGATCGGCATTTAAAACCCCCATTTTTTGGACCGTCCCCCGACGGCCAACGTCATTCCACCATAGCTGGGCAAATCCGGCGAGTCGAGAGGCTGATTTGTTGACAGTCTTCAACCGGTCTGCATGAACGCCGGTGCTGGTCGCGATACAGACTCCACCGACGAACTGATTGACGTTCGCGCAGATCTGGGCGACCAACGGCATCCCTACCGTTCCGTACGCGCCCGGATTGTGCTCACGGTGCGTGAGCGATAGCAGCACCATCGATAGTCGAGCTGACGAAACTGTCGAGAGTTGTGTTTAGTTGCCGGGTGGAGCGAACTCGATCACCTGCTGGAAGGTGGGTCGGTTCGTAGCGCGGAAATCGTCGTCGATTAATCCCGGCGCGAACGTCAGCCGCTGTCCTTTGCTCAACCAGGTGGTCGGGTCATCGCCGCGTTCAGCGGCGACTTCGCTCGCTGCTGTGTCGATTGCTGTCCACAGCGCATCACGACAGGTGTCGATGTCACCGGACCCGCAGTACTGCACCCCGAACGGGCCGTCGACCGGCTCGCCGAGCAACGCACGAAGGTCCTTGTCGATGAGGCTTTCGTCGTTGATGCCACGTCGGGCGTCCGTTAGAGCCTCACCGAGTACCGGCTCGCTAACCGCTGCAGCGATTGGATCGAAGACGGCATCGAAGATCAGCGGTCCGGGGCTGTCATGGTCGCCGTTGTTGTCGGCGTCGAGCCGTGGAGCATCGTCGGCGATCCACTCATCGAGGATCGCAACTACTTCAGCAGCCAGTTCCGACGGAGCGTCGCCACCAGCAAGCACAGCGCTGACCACTGGCCACACTGTTGACCGGATGTCCTCAGTCGCTGAACGGTTCATCACACCGACAACATCGGTGAGCTCGGACTTGTCCGGCCACTGATCGAACGCCTCAACTCGGTGTACCGAGCCGTACTGGTTCCCGTCGCCATGCATGAACCCTGGTGCTGACTGATTGTTCCAGTTGAGAAGTCGATCAGTCGGGTGTCCTGTGGCGTGCGGGTGTTCGTCTTGCTTTAAGAAGCCCTGCCACTCGTACTCGCCGGTCCCAAGAGTTGGGAGACGCCGGTCGAGTCCTTCGGCACGCACCGGCAACTGACCGGAAGCGAAGTAGCCGACGCTGTCGCGATTTGCGTAACCCCAATTGAACGTGAACCCAAACTGGTTCGCGATCTCAAAGAACGACTCTTCGGTATCGGCATCGCCTTCGGTCATGTTCTTCAACGCGCCGAGGTTGAGGCCGTCGCGACCGAAAGTGGACCGCTGGCTAGTCAATGCAACCGGCACTCCTTGCGATGTCGCTGTCCCGATAAAGGGCCCGTGCACAGAAGTCGGGTAGCGGATGGGGATATCGCCGAGCGTCCCGGCGTCGAACTGCTCAAATGGAATGCACTCGCCGTTGAACTCGTAGTGGGTCGACTGGCGTGACGGAGTTGATCCGTCTGGCTCGCAAAGAATTTCGACGAACACGTCGCGCACGTCCTGGTTCGCTGAGGTCAGGCTCCAGGCGTAGTCCTCGGTGCGACCCAGCAAGAGATACATCGATAGGCCGGGTACTGCAGCGCCCTGCGCTTCAATACCAGGACCAGAGAGATGGATTTGTTGCACGATCTCGGGGTAGTAGTACCCGAGTTGGGGTCCCATCACAGCGAGCGTTGTGTCATTCGCTGAGGCTGCTGGGTCAACAATCAACCAGTTCGACGCAGTTTTCGTTGGCGGCCCCGACGCAGCGTCGTACACGGCATTGACGTTGGTCTCGAGGATCGAGATTTCCCCGGGGTCACGCGGATCGAAGGAAATCAGAGAGCCTTCGTCGATGATCACTGAGCCGGTGACGTCGCCACCGGTGAGAGCCGGGTACTCGAAACGGTCCTCGATTGTAGTTGGTGCCTCAGGGTCACTGTCTGGCATCAGGTCTTCCCAAACCTGGCGGCCCTGCTCATTGCCGAGCTGGTTCTGGAGCGCAGACAGGAACTCGGCGTTGCGTGCTTCGCTGCCACCGCCGGCACCGAAGATTGAGCCAATAAATGCAGTTGTTGCGATGACGTCGTTGACAGTGGCGGGCGCCTGGTCGATGTCGTTGGCTTCCCAGTAGGCGGTGAGCCCGTCGGCGTAGGCCTGCGCATCGGAGATGATTTCCTCTCCTTCTTCGCCGTACTCATCAATGATGACCTGAATTTGGTCGGTCACTAATTGCTCGGCTGCTTCGCTTGGAACGAATGTCTGTCCGCTGGTGACCAGAGAGAATGCGTTGATTCCCGGTACGTCAGCGACCGCCACGCGAGCGGGCCCGCGGCCGAGCGTGATGAGCAGTCCGCGGTCCCGAGCGGTGACCCAACCGGCTCCGAAGGCCAAGTCTTCGCGGGTCTCGCCGGTGATGTGAGCGATCCCGAACTCGTCGTAAATGATCGTGGTGCCGTCCCGGCCGGTCGGCTCTTCAGTGGTCGCGCCGATCGGAGCGAAGTCCTGCGGAAGAAAGAGGCGCTCGATGTCTTCGTCAGTTACGTCACCGCGCAGAGGAGTCAAGTCGTCGTACAGCGCGAGTTGGTCGGTCGACTCATCGGTCTTGGGTAGCCCGCCGTAGTTGCCGGGCGGGAGGATGTAGTACGACCGGTCTTCGGTGATTGTCGCGACGGGGTCAGGATTTGCCTCCGCAGCAGGAGCGGTGGTGTCGGTTGACTCGTCGGGCGCGTCGGTAGCGGGCGGCTCTTCGACAGCTGGCTCAGTAACAGCGGGTTCGCTTCCGTCCGTTGCTGGTGTCGATTCGCTGGACTCGTCATCACCCGATGAGCAAGCGGCGACGACAAGCGCAGCGACAGTTCCGATCGCGAGCGCCCTTGAGCGGCCATTGGACTTGAATGACATGAGTTCCCCTCGTTTTGTTCCCCATCGCAACCTAAGCGGCTCGCGGTCTGAGAAGAGAGTCCTTCGTTCAAAATCTTATGCCGACCCTGCGAGGGCCGGCTCGAGCCGGCCCTCGCCATTGTCGACGGCGGTATCTGAGATCCAGCGCACCACCGAAACAGCTGAGCCATGTCGTGATATCAGCTACACCTATTTCGCTTGTCCTTTTAGCGGGCGGGCGACTGAGGCCTTTCTGGGCGTTCATCTTTGCAAATTGACGCATTGAGGCGGTACTCACGTCACCGGGTGCGATCTGGAAGTCGGCACTGGCCGGCGGAGACGGCCGCACGGTCCACAGGATCCGGCGCGACCGCGATGGTCACAGTTTTTGTTTGAGCTGAAGGTGACGGTCAGCTAGCAAAGCGTTCGGCCGCAATGCGTCCTGCCTCCCCGCAGGAAGACAGGACGCACGGCCGTATCAGTCGAGACGGGTCAGGCGTCGTCGCTGGTTGCGCTTGGTGTGGTACCGGGCTCGATGTAGCCGTCTTCACGGGACTTGGCGAGCGCAATGCCGAGGACCAAGATGCCGAAGAGTGGCTTGGCGAGAACGTCACCAACGCTGTACATGACTTGTCGTGCGACTTCTGCGTTGGCATCGTTGTCGATCAGCGATGGCAGCATATACGCGATGGGGTAGATGCCCCAGGTGGCCAAGATGATGTAGCGGAGTGCGTCGACGAGCTTTTTGACGCCGTCGCTTTGGCGTTCGAGTGACTTGCCGAGCTCAGCGAAGAGCACGTACAAGATGTACAGGAACGGAATCGTTGACAGAACACCCCACACGGTGCGCATCGAGTCGTCTGCATCAAGGATTTCGCCGGGGTAGCCGAGGGCGATCATTGCAACAGCAGCAATGGTGAGTCGGACAATGAGGCTGCGTGTCTTGCTTTGGGTCAGCTTCAGTACGACAACGAGTTCGGCTAGGAGGAGTGGCACGGTGAGGAGCCAGTCGACGTAGCGGTAGCCCTCGTTGAAGGGTTTGCCGTCTTGGGTGTATTCACCGCGGGCGTAGCTGAATGCGTCTTCCCATGATCCGAAGATTCGGACATAGTGGTAGAGCGCGATGGCCACAACGAGAGTGGACAGGGTGACGGCCATGCGGTGCTGGGGTGCCACTCGGGTTCGGGCGAGTAGGAAAAACAGCAGTGCTGCTCCCATGCTTGCAATGACAAACGAGAACGAGTTGTAAACCAGATTGAACTGGCCCTCGCTCAATGTGAGATCCATATGACTCTCCTTCGGTGAAATAAACTTGGGCTTCTTGACCAACGTCTTCTATCACATTGTGCTAGCACCGCGACGAGGTGGGCGTGAAAAGTCCGCAGGATGGCCGAGAGGTCGCCTGAAAGTAATGTGAAGCGCGCTCAGCCGCCTTGCACTCAAGTTGGCTGTTTCTGGACCACAACATCTCGATGACGTCGTGGTTGTCTTAGTGTCCAACAATGGTGTGGTCAGTCCGAATTTCAGAAGCGAACGATATGCCCAACGTGATTCGGCTCATCGAGCGAGTCCGAAACGCTGAGACTGTTCATGCCGAACTGAGCGACGTTGTTGCTGATCTGAGGTCTCCGTCGACAAACGTTGTTGCCTGCGTCGGTGACACGATCGTCGCTGTTCTTGTTGGCCGGTCCGAAGGCGATGTCGGTCGCATTGTCGCTATCACGATTGCTCCGGAGTGGAGAAACAAGGGCATCGGATCAGCGTTAATCGGCTGTGTCGAAGCCGCCTTCTTGAAAGCTGGCTGTCATCGCATTGTGGCGCTGCTCACCGAAGGTCAAGTCGGTGCAGCTGCGCTCATCAATCGAGGTTTCGAAGTCACGCCGAATCTGGCGCTGTATGAAAAAGATGAGCCGCTTCGCCCAACGGCGTTCTCAATCCTCGAACGCTGGAACGGCGAGCTGATTGACAAGTCTCGTTGGGAATCTTTTTCCGGTCTCACAATGCAACGCGACATTGTTGAACAACGACTGTTGGCGCCGCTAATTGAAGCCGACTTGGCAAGCCATTTTGGTGTCATCGCGCCATCAGCGATGCTGTTGTTTGGTCCACCCGGAACCGGAAAGACCTCGTTTGCGAAGGCTGTTGCTGGGCGACTGGGCTGGCCTTTTGTTGAGCTCCTGCCGTCGAAGCTCGGAGCGCATGGCGCGTCGATGATGGCTGACGAACTTGGCCGGGCCTTCGATGATCTACTCGGACTCGAACAAGTTGTGGTGTTCATCGACGAAGTCGATGACATCGCGAGCTCACGTGCCGCACGACCTGAAACCCAAGCAGTTGTTAATGAACTACTCAAGGCAATAGTGCGGGTACGTGAGGTCCCGGGCCGGCTCTTAGTGTGCGCAACGAACTCGATCGCAGCTCTCGATCCCGCTGTTGTGCGTCCCGGTCGATTCGACTTGGTGATCCCGATCGGGCCACCAGATCCTGGCGCACGCCTTGCGTTACTCACCGACATGCTTGGAGCAATCCCAGGCTCAGCGATTGATCCAGAAGCAATGGTTGAGCCAACCGATGGTTTGACTCCTGCTGATATTGCGAGCGCCATTCAACGAGCAGCTGCCGCGGCGTTCCGATCTGTCCGCCAGGGCGACACGACAGCGACCATCACGAACAGTGATCTCATTGAAGCGATTGACTCAACGGTGCCCACCATTTCCGAAGCAAGTCGAGCTGACTTCGCTGAAGAGTCCGAACGGTTCAGCCGTCTCTAATCGTCACACGGCACTCGGCGCACTGCTGCGTTGACGGATCGGATGGGTAGTCGCTGCAGCAGGGCTACCAGAGGAACTCCATCCCCCGTAACCCCGCAGGCCAACTATGGCCCGGGCGTCCGGTGACTGGAAATGGATCGCTGGCCGCAAGCAGCCGAACCCTTCGCTTCGTGTGCGTCTAGAAGCCGACTACTCGACCGAAGGCTTAATAGACGTGTTCACCCAATGGTGCGGGCAACGCCCGATTCAGTTGGTTCTGTGGCGTTGTCGTTGAGAGCCGATCGTCGCAAGGACCGCAGCGACCACCAGCATGAAGATCGTTAGGACCATCCCGACCGTCGTGACGGCGTGCGGGGTGGTGTCACTTGCGTCGAAGTTACCGGCGGCTATGCCGAGCGGGAAGGTGCCGATTCCAGCGAGCGAGCTGAGCCACATCCATAAGGCCACGCTCACGCCACCGGCTGCGAGCCCCAGCCCGTAGGCCCTGACGACAAGGAGGCCGAGCACGATTGTGAACGCAATCAGGGCGAGTTGCACGAGGCGCCCCGTGAAATATGCCGTGGGGAGGTCAAGCACGGTGGTGGGAGATCGGAAGTTGTTGCTGAACGTCGCGTTGCCTTCGGGTAACAGTGGCCCAACGCTCAGGATCACGCCGGCCACTGCACCAACAGCAGCGATCCAGGGGTTGAGTGCAGGCCACCCACCGGTGCCGAAGGATCGCAACGATGCGATGAACACGAGGATCCCGGCGATTGCCACGGCAACGACCAGCCAGAATCCAAGGTCGCGGGTG
>Ga0209716_1001127_pt1 | contig 21125 bp, 17 predicted proteins | sample COGITO_mtgs_1205_FD_184811 | JGI IMG/M metagenome (GOLD analysis project Ga0209716, IMG submission 184811) | Pelagic marine microbial communities from North Sea - COGITO_mtgs_120531 (SPAdes) (version 2) | ecosystem: Environmental > Aquatic > Marine > Epipelagic ...
TATGTTTACTGATCCATCTGGAAATGTTACTAGAATGTCTGATATAAAGCAACCATTTGAAAAGGCTTGGAAACAAGGTGATAAGATAAATGAAGTAATGATGGGTCTATACTCTGATGGAGCTAAATTAGATGATGCTACAAGACCATATTTGAGAAATAAATTAGATAGACTTATAGATAGCTCGGGTGTAGAAGGTTTACAGTCATTAGCATTTGATAAGATGGTTGGTGGAGAATCTTTCTTCAGTGCCGAAGATAAAGCAATGCTAGATGCACTTGATACATCAGATCCTGGTACCTTGATAAAAGCTAAAAAAGAAATAAAGGAAAAATTATTAGACAGTATGATGAATGTTGCTGATAATAGAGCAACTGCTGGTTATGATAAAAAGCAAAAAGCTATAGATGCACAGAACTACAAAGACGAAAATAAAAATAAAAAAGATTTTTCATCAATGGTAATAAGTGATGCCCCAACAGACATAGTTGAATATTATACTGATGATAAAGGTAAAAGAACAGCTAGTTCAGTCAATACTAAGCATAGTTTAAATCAAAAAAGAATCTCGTTTTATCATGAAGCAGCATTTAGTTCTAACCCATTATTTAAAATAACAAATAAAAACGCTAAAGAAGACGCTGATGGTAATTATGATCCCGGTGATGCAGCAGATGGTGTTCATATTACAGACAGGTCGGGAAGTATAATAGGAGGACCTTTTTATACTGAAGAAGATTTAGCTGGATTTTTAAATAGACAACAATCTCAAAAATAAATATATGTACATATTACCTAATGGTGAAAGTATTTCTGAGGAAGATATTCAATCTTTAGCTGACGAAAAAGGTATTTCTTTTTATGAGGTTATAAACGAAATTAAAATCAAAGAACTACCAGGTTCAGACGATAACTCTATACTAGAAGATACAGGTCAATTCTTTGTAGATAAAGCTGCTGCGTTGGTTAGCGCAACTTCTAGTTTAGGTGCTGGGTTATTTGATCTTACAGAAGGTTTAATAGAGAATGGTGCACTTGCTTATATGAATGCATCTGACTATTTTACTGACGATGACTACACTGATGAAGACCGTAAGAATATATCTAAAAAAATTGAAGATGAATTTGTAATGGATTCTAACTTCACTGAATTAGCTGAGATTGCTGATTCTTATAGAACCAAATATGATAAAGACATGTTTGATAGTTTTGGTGAAGGTGATTATCTAGCAGGTACAGATCAAGTTATATCTGGTGTTGTTGGAGCTATTCCATCTATAGCTGCTACAATGTATGGTGGTTGGGCTGGTTTAATAGGTTTAGGTATTTCAGAAGCAGGAGCTACTTATGAAGAACTATCTGAGGCCAAGACAGATGAAAGAGGTTTAGCAATGTTTGGAAATGCACTAGCACAGGGTACTATAGAAGCCGCAAGTGAAGCAGCAATGAGAGGTACGTTTGGAGTTTTAGGAAAACTAGCTGGAGTAAAAACAGCAGCTAAACAAATAGGCTCTAGAATAGTTTTAGGTGCACTTGGTGAAGCAACGTCTGAAACAGCAGCATCAGAATTTAATAATTACTTAGATGGATTCTATACTGAAAGTAAATTTTATGATAAAGATGGAAATCTAGATATTAAAAACATAACTAAAAGAGTTGGTGAAACTATGCTAATTAGTGGTATAGTTGGAGGTGGTATGACTAGTATAGGTGAGCTGTCTGCTAATAGACAAAAATTAATTGTTAGTAATTTAACACCAAATGATTTATCTAATAGAAATGTAGAATTATCAGAATTATTAATACAGAAAAAAGCATTAAAAAAAGGATATTTAAAGGAAAATAAAAATACATCAACCATTGATAAAGAAATATCTGAAATAGAAGCATCGATAAATCACAATAATAATATTGCCCAGAAAGTAGTAAGTTCTTATAGTAAAGAAGAAACAACACGACAATTAGAAATAAAAGGTGAAATAACTGATCTAGAAACTACTATTAAAAACTCAAGTGCAAATGATCTAGTTAAACAAGAACTACAAAAAGAATTAGAACAAAAAAAGAAAGAACAAAATGAGTTCTTCACCGATAGACTAGATCAATTAAAATCAGAGGCGTCAACAGCTCGATTTGAGAGTAGTAATAAAGAAGTAACAAAAATAAAAGAACAATTTAAAAATATAAAAGATAAGAATAGATATTTAGAGGACGCTGAAAATCAATTGATAAATAATAAAGATGAGGTAAATACTAAATCTATAAATGATAAAGCAGAAGACATATATACAAAAGAACAATTATCTATTAAATATGATGAAGCAACTGCTAACACAAAACAATATATAAGTAAAAACTATAAAGAAACACTAGATGTATTAGAAATACCAGATGGTATAAAAGCCGGAACACCTGAGTTTAATAAGGTATTAAAAGAACATAATGATCAATTAGACGCTGGATACAATTACTTTATAAAGGATAATGAAAAAAATCCAAAGAAGCTTGCTAAAAAGAGAAAAGAAATAAAGGACAGAAAAGCAGTTTTTAAAGACGGATTAATAAAAGGACAAATAGAAGGTGTTTTTGTATCTGGTGTAGAAGGTTATAATAATGGAAAATCTAAAATAATAGTAAGTAAAGACAATTCGATTAAGAATAGTAAAATATCAACACTAGCTCATGAAGTATTACATCATGAGATGTATTTAAAATTTGGCAATGATGCTAGTCAAAACGAAAAAGGTGAGAGTTTATTAAATTATTTAAGTAAGAACGAAAAAAGTATATATGATCAGGTAATACTTCGTCTGGATAATAGTTATACAGAGCAGGATGCTGATGGCAACAGGGTCAAAGACCCTGATTATTACTTGGAAGCGTTTAATGCTATGAGTGACATTATATCATTCAATCCAGAATTTAAAAAGAATAAAACTCTTTTAAATAAAATAAAAGAATTTATAAATAATCTATTAAATAGAGAGGTAATTAAGGATGGAGAAGATGTATTTGATTTTATAACAAATTATAATAAATCAGTTGTATTTGGTAGAGGTAATAAGACAAATATAGAAGCTAGTAAAACAATAGATAAAAAAGTTAATAAAGATAAAACAGAAGAACTAGACAATAGAGTAACTCCGTCAAAATTATCTAAATCAAATTTTCCAAATCTACTTAACAATACAGCATATAAGGAGTTTCAAGAATCCCTAAAAGGCATAACACTTTACCACGGTGGAAATAAAACTATAGATGAATTAAAAAAATCTAAGAATGATAATTGGGCTACTTGGTGGTACGCTGGATCTCCATACGGTTCTATGCAATACGCTGGAATGTCAAGTGAGCTTGATCTTGAGAGTGATGGTTTTGATTTAAATTATGATCAAGAAACTCGTGAACCTAAATATAAAGGTGGTAAGTTAGGTCCATATAGAAAAATGAATCCAGAGTTATATAAAGAAAAATATAGCCCTAGGGATCAAATGTATAAGCTTAATTTTGATGAAATAAAAGATGCTATAATAATACCAGATGTAGAGGTATTTGAGGATTTTTCATATTTCCTTTATAACGAAGACATTGAAGCTTTTCAAGAAACGTTTAAAAAAGGATCAAAAGCACAACCAAACGATTTAAGTTTATATTCATATGGAGATGTTGTAGGAATACTTGATTTACCAGCTGAAAAAGCAGAAGCTATACTTATTCAGTATATGGATTATATTAAAAAATATGATGAAAATTATACTGATTTTTTTGGTGGTAACAAGAAAGGTAAATTAGATACATATGATTTTAAAAACAATCCAGTTCCTCTTACTGTTATAGGTAAAATAAATTCTAATTTAATAGAAAAAACAGAATCTAAACAAGATGATTTTGTATTTATAGACGAAGTATACAAGGAATATGATAAAGAAACATCAAGTACTAAGTTTAGTAAAACAGATTTAGTTAGTGATATAAATAAATTAGTACCAAGTTCTGCTACAAAAGATAGTTGGAGAAAAGGAGATTTATTCGATGCTTATTCTGAAATGACTGAAGGTAACTTGCTTAATGGTTTAATAGGTAGTAAACTTGAGCCAGGTGATAATGTATATGGTAAACCAAAAGCTGATATTACACGTGAAATAAAAGAAGAAGTAGGATTAAGATTGATGAACTTTGATCCAGAAAATGAAGCTGGTTTAGCAGGATATTTACTTGGTGGTGGTAAAACTAGAGGAATAGTAGATTATGCTGTTTTAGATGTAATCAAGAAATATAAAAAAGAAGCAAAAATAAAAACAACTTCTATTGATAGAACATTTGCAGGTAAAGATGGTGATGAAATGTCTATGGACATAGAAGATACCAGTATTAATGAAACTGTTGAAGAGAGAAAGCAAAGAGAAAAGGAAATTAAAGAAGTTATTGTTGGTAGAAAAGGTGTTCAAGGTGAAACTAGAATACCATTAAAAGATGCTATAACTTTTAAAGATCAAGATATTTCTGGAACTTTTGCTAAGGAATTAGGTATTATATTAGATAAAATAAAAATACCAGTTAGTGATACTAAAAGTTTTATACTTAAGTTAAAAGAGGAATTAACTGGTAGACAATATTATACTGATGAAAAAGGTAAAACCAAGCAAAAAGTTGCTGTAACTGATTTTTGGAATGAAGTTAGAAAAAATGCTGATTGGTCTAATAAAGCTAATTATGAAGAGTTTTTATTGACAAATAAAAAAGCATTATTAAATGGACTTACTACAACATACTTATCGAAAGCGTTTCCAGCAACAATAGAGAAATTTGTTATTACTGGCAAAGATGCCGATGGTGATGTAGCGGGAAGTTTCACAACTGATTGGTCACCAAAACAAAAGGTAGGAAAAAAACCTGGTGACATTGATTTCATTCGTAGTATTAATGATGTATCTCAATTAGAGGGTGATAGAACTGGTAGACAGAGGATGAGAAGACTTCCTAATGCTGATAAAGTAATATCTGATGAGCAATGGATAGGACAATACAAGGAAGGTACAAAACCTTGGCCACAGATGAAAAACGAACCACTATGGAGAGAGATTGCAGGTGAAATTGGTTATGAGACTTTTCAAGCAGAATTAGGTAAATTTGATGATCTAATAGATGCTATAGATAAAGTAAATAATTCTGATTTAATTTCTTCAGAAAAAATAAGTAAAATAAATGAAATAAAAAATAGTGATAAATTTAGAATAATATCTAAATTTCATGATCAGCAAGCAATACTTGGTGATGTAATTACAGAAAGAGAGATTGCTCAAATAACCAATAAACTTGAAAGAGGAATCATTAAGTATTCTAAAACAACTAAAGAAACACTTGATTTTTTAAATGAGGTTTCAGAGTTAGATAGAACAAGTCCTGGACTATTAAATAATTTTAAAGAGCTTCGTGATCTATTAAGTAATGATGCTAGAGAATATTATGATAATAATATAGCGGGTACTTTAGTAGACCCAGATAACGCAATTGGATTAACAATTAATACTAAGTTAGATGAAGAAGAAATAAAAATTGGAGCTATAAATTCATTAAACAATATAGACGAGTTAGTTTCTTTAGTTAAAAAAATATCTAAATATGAAGTAAAAGCTAGAGATAAAGAAATAAATAAAATTAAGGATGAATTTCAAAAAGAATACATCAAAGAATTCCTAAACAACATTACCGTAAAAGAGGGAGTTCAAGTTAAAGGTATAGTGTTTGAGCAACTACACAATGAGTTTGTTAAATCACTTAAAGAAAAAAAATATAATTTTACAGTTAATGGAGAACAATATTATGCTACTATTAAATCCATATCCGGTAAGAATATAAATGATCATGGAAGTGATTTAGTTTATGAAACCAAAATATATAGCATTAAAGGTAAACTAATCGATACTATCACTACAAATAATGAATTAAAGAGTTCAGCTAAAGACATAATGAAATCTACCAGTGCTAATGTTGTTATTGGTGAAAAGGGAAAAATAGATATAGAATCTAATAGTATTGAAAACAAAGGTCTAATAGAAAAAATAGCGCTTGAAAAAATAAATGATATAGAAAATATAAATAAATATCTAAACGGTAAAGAAGCAATAACAATTCAAGTTCAATTTAAAGAAGAAGATCCACCGAAGTATCTATTGGTTGAGAAGTATGAAACAGTTGGCGGACAAAGATATGCTACAATAAAGAGAAAGGATGGATCAGCATGGAGAGATAGAGAAGGTGTAGTATTAGAAGACCATATAGGATCCAGAGGGGTTATAGTAGGAAATAAATCTGAAGAAGACGCATATAATGAATTAAAAGAATTAGGATTAACTAGAGCTGTTGATTTTAACAGTAAGAAAATAGGTGGTAAGAAAGCGGGTTTGTTATTTATTAAAGGATTAATAGCTAAAGGAGATACTAGTTTAATAATTGGCGATAAAATATTAAACATTAAAGAGGTTATTAGCAATGTTTTAAATGGTAAACTAAAGTTTTCTTTTAGATTAAGGTTTTCTCAAGGTGGATCTAGAATAAGTAATAACAATAAAGTAAGAAGTGTTAATTTTAAAGTAATTACTAATTTAACTTCTAGTGTTAAAACAAGTACTTTTAAGTTTGGAGAGGAATTTCTTTTGGAATCTGTTTTTAAATCAGAAAAATTAAGTAAAACAGTTGGTTTGCCAATGGAGCCATCATTGGTTGGTGGTGTGAAGTTTTCTAGGTCTAAAGTTATATTCATGGCTGGTAGTGCTGGATCAGGTAAGTCAAGTGTTATTAGTAAAATAGTTAATGATTTAAATTTAAATAAATTAGGCTTTAAGATAGTAAATCAAGATCCATACTTAGAGAAACTAAAGAAAGAAAATAATCTTCCAGATGATGAATCAAGCTACGATGCTGAACAAAGAAGTTTAAGAGCAAAATTAGGTTGGGTTGCAAGAAAAGCCGCAGATTCAGACTTCGAAACTTTCTCAAATGATAAGAATGGTCTTATCATTGATGGCACTGGCGGTTCAGCTAAAGCATTAGCTAAGAAAATAGAAGCGTTAAAATCTAAGGGTTACGATGCGTCAATGATATATGTTGAGACCAGTAAAGAAAATGTATTAAAAAGAAATGCAGCAAGATCAGAGAGATCTTTACCGGAATTCATAGTTGATAAGAATTGGGAATCAGTTAATGCTAACAAAGAGGTTTATAGAGAGCAATTTTCAGATCAGTTTGCACTAATAAATACTGACAATCTAGGTTTAAACGATTCACTACCTAATGGTTTTATTGAGCAAGTAAAGTCTAATATAAAATACTCTGTAACAAAGGAAAACCTTAGTGATTCATTTAATAATATTATTCAACAAAATAAAAAAGTTGATGCGGCAACTACATACTCAGATTCTTTAGCTAAACTTAATGGTGCTACGGTTGGTAGATATAAATTCTTTGTTCCTCCATCTGCTGATGATTTTATGGGGTTAATTTATTCTTTTTTAGGTAAAGGTAAAGTTGGAAATGAGCAAAAAGAATTTTTTGAGGAATCATTAAATGGTCCTTATAAAAGAGGTGTATCTAAAATAGAATCTGAAAAGCAGAGAATAGAAGATGCTTACTCTGCTGTTACAAAAAAGTTTCCAGAAATAACTAAACTTTTAGGTAAAAAAATACCTGGCACAAAATACACCTACGATCAAGCTATAAGAGTTCATTTATGGAAAACAGGTCCATTTGATTTTAAAAAAATAATGGAAAATATAGGCTTGTCAGGAGCTGAAGTGAACATGTTAAACAAAGTTGTAACTGATAATTCTAGAATGCAACAATTTGCTAGAGGTGTTGCTAAATCAACTGGACTAGCAGAAGGTTTCATAGAGCCAGGTGATTATTGGTTAGTAGATTCAATAGTAAGTGATTTATCTAGAGTGGTTGATAAAATTGGTAGAAAAAAATATTTAAATGAGTTTATAGAAAATAGTAAAGTTATTTTTTCTAAAGAAAACTTAAACAAAATAGAAGCTATATATGGATCAAACTTTAGGGAAGCACTAGAAGATTCTTTATTTAGAATGATAAATGGTACTAACAAGAATTTTGGTAATAATAGACTTGTAGACAGATATACTCAGTGGTTGAATAATTCAGTTGGAGCTATTATGTTTTTAAACATGAGATCAGCTGCTCTACAAACAATATCGGCTGCCAACTTTATAAACTGGAGTGATAATAATTTACTTAATGCTGGTAAAGCATTGTTGAATACAAAACAATTTTTAGCTGATTTCACAACTTTATTTAACTCCGATAAATTAAGACAAAGACGTAAAGGTTTAAAAACAGATATTAATCAAGCTGAATTAGCTAGTTCTGTTGCTGATTCTAAAAACAAAATTAAAGCATTATTAAACTTTATGTTAAAGAAAGGTTTTACACCAACGCAGTTAGCTGATAGTTTTGCTATAGCAGTAGGTGGTGCTTCTATGTATAGAAATAGAATAAACACTTACTTAAAGCAAGGGTTAACGGAACAAGATGCACAGAAGAAAGCATTTGAGGATTTTTCTGCAATAGCAGAGGAAAGTCAACAGTCTTCAGATCCGTCATTAGTATCTCAGCAACAGTCAGGGCCATTAGGTAGGTTAATACTAGCTTTTCAAAATACACCTATGCAATATAATAGGTTAATAAAGAAAGCTGCACTTGATTTAGCCAATAATAGGGGAGATTGGAAAACTAATATTTCTAAGATAGCTTACTATGGCTTTATACAAAACTTAATATTCTCAACATTACAATCAGCTTTATTTGCTATGGCATTTGATAATGATGATGATGAGAGTAAAGAAGAAAAGATAAATAAAAAAGAAATAAGAATAATGAATAGTATGCTAGATACAATACTTAGAGGCTCTGGTTTAGCTGGAGCTGCTGTTGCTACTCTAAAAAATGCTGCATATAAATACTACGAGCAAGAAAAGAAAGAAATGTTTGCTGATCACACATTTACTATATTAGAATTAGCTAATTTTTCTCCACCTTTAGGCAAGAAATTAAGAAACGTGTATTCTTCAATACGAACTAATAAGTATGACAAAGATGTTATTGCTGAAAAAGGTTGGTCTATTGACAGTCCAATATACAAAGTAATTGGTGGGCTTACCTCAGCTGGATTAAACGTTCCATTGGATAGAGTTGTTAACAAAGCTAATAATGTAGCAGCTGCTCTAGACACTAATAATACAAAGATGCAACGGATATTATTAGGTTTAGGATGGAGTTCTTGGGATTTGAACATTGAAAATGAAGAGCATGATTTAATAAAAACAAATGCTAAAGATGCTAGAAGAAAAGAGGGTTACAAGAAATCTTCAGCTACTAGAAAGAAAAATGCTTCAAAAAGAACCATACAGAAAAGAACCATACAGAGAAGAACTATACAGTGAAGAACTATTAATTAATAATGTTTACAAGTAATAATAACAATATACAAAAAGTTAAAAATATGGCAACAGAATTAGGAGGGAGTACAAATATGGGAGTTGATGTAGATGGAGATGGTAAGCCTGATTTTCACTTAACACTGAAATCAATAGGTTTAATCATAGCTGCAGTATTTACATTGGGTAGCATGTATGTAAAGTTACAAATGGATATTGAAGATGCTAAATCAATGCCACCCGCAGCTATAGATAGAACAGAGTATGATTTAAATCATGCTTGGATGTTAGACCATGTTAAAGATTTAGAACAAGATGTTAAGGATCTTAGGAATCATGTAGAAGATTTACAAAAAGACCTTTACAGTAAAAAAGATAGATAATGAAATTAGAACTAAAAAGATTTAGCGGACAAAGCGATACAACACTGGGTTTACTTTTCCTTGATGGAGAGTTTGAATGCTTTACATTAGAGGATGAGTATCGTGCTGAGAAGGTAAAAGGTGAAACTAGGATACCTGCTGGAACTTATAAAGTTGAAAAGCGTGAGGTAATTAGTGGATTAACTGAAAAATACCGTAAAAAATATCCTTGGTTTGATTTTCACTTTATGCTTCAAGATGTACCAGGTTTTCAATATGTTTACATACACATAGGAAATGATGATGATCATACTGATGGATGCCTTTTGGTAGGCGATTCAGTTAAATCAAATAGATTTAATGAAGATAATAACTTAACTAGCTCAGGACCAGCATTTAAGAGGTTATATCAGAAGATGAGTGATGCTGATTTTGTCAGTATTAGCGTAACTGATTGTTGTACTGAGTGTAACTGTACTTGTAAGTAATGGCTATTAGAAAAACAACAAAGGGTAAGGGTAGAAACTTTAGAAGTACTAAAGAAGGTGCAGGTATGACGGCTAAAGGCGTTGCTGCATACAAAAAGAAAAACCCTGGTAGTAAATTAAAAACAGCAGTTACTGGAAAAGTTAAAGCAGGTAGTAAAGCCGCTGGAAGAAGAAAATCATTCTGTGCTAGATCAAAAGGTTGGACTGGTGAAAGAGGTAAAGCAGCTCGTAAACGATGGAAATGTTAATATTATGATGAAAAAAAAGAAAAGTTCTTGTTGGTCAGGCTATGTAGCCAAAGGCAAAAAGAAATCACCTAGTGGTAAGAAGACTAAGGGTGGTAAAACTAAGATGGTAAACAATTGTGTAAAAAAATAAAGCCGATTGTAGCTCATTAAATTCTACAATATGGCTCATATATTAACGTTTTTGAGCTACAAAATTAATTTTAATGATGAAAAAATTCAATAATTTCATCATTAAAATTTATTTATGTCTAATTGGTATTCGTGTATAGCATATAGTTATAACTTTTAGCCTTTAGCCATCACAACTTAAACATTCTTCATCCATGGCTCTTTCAGCTATATCACCTCTAAGAACTGATTCAGTTCTCATATAATATAAGGTTTTAATACCTTTTTTCCAAGCCTCAAGATGTACTTTGTTTATAAATTTAGGATCTGCCTGAGATGGGAAAGCTAGATTTAAGCTAACGCTTTGATCTATATATTGTTGTCTAATCCCAGCTTGATTAACTATTTCTAGTTGATTAAGCTCTTTAAAAGTTTTAAATACCTCCTTAGCATCATCGTCAAGTTCTTTGACATCCTGAACGGATCCACCGTCAGCTAATATCTTCTCCCAAACTTCACTAGTATTCTTACCTAACTTATCTAAGAACTTTTCCAGAGTAGGATTTTTACGTATAAAAGTACCCTTCGCACTCTGCTCAGTAAATACATTAGCAGCCCAAGGCTCAATGCCGGGACTAATATTACCACTAAGCTTACTGTTGCTAACAGTAGGAGCAATAGCTCTAAGATGAGTATTCCTAAATCCCGTACCAACACACCAGAGCGGTTCCCCGTACTGATTAGCAAGAGCCATACTAGCTCGTTCGCTTTCGATTTTAATTTGGCTAAATATTCTTCGTGTTTCATGTTGCGCTAATAATCCTTCAAATGGTAGATGTTTCTCTTGTAGATATGTATGCCACCCTAAAACACCTAGACCTACAGCTCTACCTTTTACAGCAGATCTAACAGCGTTTTCAAAGCCTTTTAAACCCTTAGCTCTTTGTATAAACTCTTCCATTACACCATCCAAGAAGAAAGTACTATCATATATTAGATTTGTATCTTTCCACTCATCATACTTAGCTAGGTTTAAACTAGATAAACAACATACAAAGCTATGGTTCTCATCTGTATGTAATGCTATCTCAGAGCATATGTTTGTCATAAATACCTTCAAAGCATTATCTTTATATGCTGGAGGATTTACTTTGTTTATATTACCTTTAAACATTACATATGGCTCACCTGTTGCTTTACGTTTCTGTAACAACGAACTCCACTTTCTTCTAGCAACTTTATCACCTGAACTAAGCTTACGCATAAACTTATCACCGATCACAGCGCATTGATGCATATTAAGTGATTGCCTGTTTACATCACCCTTTGGTTCTCTAATCTCTAACCACTCCTCAAAATCAGCGTGCTCAATATTCAAGTTAACACTTGCAGCACCTCGTCTCACTGATCCTTGGTTTGTAGCTAATATAGTTGAATCATATATCTTACAAAATGGTACTACTCCGTCAGACGTTCCATTACCCGTAATGTTTGCACCTGCAGGTCTGATTTGGTTAATACCAATACCAACGCCTCCACCGTGTTTAGCTAATAACATCATCTCTAGGTTTTTAGTACCAATATCATATATTGAATCTGCTACGTCTATACCGAAACAACTAATCGGTAAGCCTCTGTCTGTGCCTGTATTAGACAACACAGGAGATGCCAAACACAACCAACCGTTCCATATATATTCAAAAAATTTATCTGCCATCTCTGGCTTGTCTAAACGTCTCGAGACGGCTGTTGCAACACGTTTGTATGCATCACGCGGTGTCTCATCAGGGAGTAAATAACCTCCTTGAATTGTTTTCTTATAAACATCACCATCTGCCCACGCAGGGTAATCTTCTCCTTTAATCCATCTATTACTACTAGTCATTTATTTTTTATTTTAAAAGGTGTATTAACCAAGCTACTAAACCATTTAGGTTTAATGTTACTAAATTCCATTGTCTTCTTGAAACTGTCTGAACAATTACTAGTATAAATCCTACTACATAAAGTTCAGCTGATATAGTCCATTGAGCAGCAATTAAAAAACCACTACCCATATAGCCAAGTCTTTCATATATTTTTTCTAAAGGTGAAAGACTTCTTTTTCTAACTAATTGGCTTTCTATTTTACCAAATATCTTCGAAATCTTCTCCTTCATTTGCTTTGCTATAATCAGTTGGTCTCATTGCAAAAAAGTCTGTATGTGTATGACCACCAGTAAGATGATAAAACCAATCAAGTTCTGCTGCTGCCTTTTCATCAAAAGTAAACATATCAGTATAACCTAACTCTCTTAGCTTTTCGTTACATCTTTTTCTTATGAATTGTTTTAAATCATATGACTTGATACCTTCGATGTCACCCATCTCAAACATCTTATCTATATAATTCTCTTCTAACTCAACCATGGCTTGTGCAGCAAGTTTAATTGCTCCTTCAGTCTCACTTCTTAATCCAGAATCTTCCTCACACATATGGTTAAATAACCTACAACCCATTTTGCTATGAAGACTTTCATCTCTCACACTCCATTTCATCTGCTGACCTATCCCTTTAAGTAGGTTACGCATTTGGAAAGAATATAAAACAGCAAAAGCACTGTAAAGGCTAACACCCTCTGCGAAAGCGGAAAAGATTGCAAGCGATCGTGCAATCCCAAGTTTCTCGGTTCCTTCGTATCCAACGAGATTATCAAATCTCTGAGCCGTTGCAGGCTCGTGTAAAAATGCTTCAAAATTATCTAGTCCTAAGGTTTCATTTAAATAACTATAAGCTACTGCATGTATTGTTTCTTGCGAACCAAACATCATAGCCATCTGCTGTATCTCATGTTTTGGAAACCATGATACTACATTTTGTGTCCAGTAATCTGATACTGCACACTCTGTCTGTGCAAAACCTAATAGTATATTACCTACTAGGTTTTTCTCTTCAGGTGTTAATCTTTCGTTCCAATCTTTAACATCTCCTGACATTGGTATTTCTGTGTGTAACCAAAATGCTTGAGCTTGTTTCAGCCAACCCTCAGTATAATACTCAGGGTACTCAAAAGGCTTGTATGCTATTCTTTGTTCAAATAATCCCATGTTTGATTTTTCAATATTAATTCTACAGTTCTGTCACACTCCTTATTGGTCTGTGGTTTATATAGTAGCCTATTGTCACCTGTCTCTATAAGATGTCTTTTAAATAATTTCCATCTCATAGGAAAAGATTCATTAGCTCTACCTTTTGTTTCTATTATAAAGTTTTCACCTACAAAATCAGGTGTATATTTTATACCTAGAACCTTTTTATTACCTCTATCAATATACTCACCTTTTCCATTATTCTGGCGCTCATGAGCTGCACGGTTAAAGTTAAACGATTCAACCAGTGTAAAATTTTCTCCTTCATATTTAAATTTAAGTTTTGCTTTTTTTAATGCGATGTACATATATTTCTCAAGGCCAGAAGCGAAGGTAATACCATCGCATATTACCTTCCTAGCTGTTACTGGACCTTTCTTTCTCCTAATCTTCGAATACCTGTTCTTCGCCATAATTTTCTTTTAACTTACGAACAAGTTCATCTTCATGAAGATCAGATAACTCTTCACGTGCAGCTTGTAGGTATAGCACTGCATCCATCAGCTCTTCCTGTATATCGTTAAGGTAACCAACTAAGTCTTTATGACCACCTCGTCTTTCACCATCTAATGATCTACCGTACTTTTGAAACCCTAAGTTTGATCTGTCTACAAACTTTTCTACAACACGCCTTACAACTGGATCTCTAAACTCTATCTTTGAAAATTCTGATTTACTCATAACGACTCTCTTTTTACAAATGTTCCATTAATCATTTCACCTTGTCTGCTTTTAATAACATTGTATGCAGAGTCAATACAGTCTTCAATATCAAAGCCTTCTAGCTTAGCTAGATTTGTTAGCACTACAACCATATCACCGATAGCATCGATAATTTCAGGTTCATCTCTGTTAAGTAGAGCTTTAGCTAACTCACCTGCTTCTTCCATTAATTTAACATATTGCGTTTTTGAATCGCCACTTTTGTATATACCTTTTTCAACTGCCCAAGAACGTATTAGATAAAACCTATCTTGCATTATTGGATCAAGCTCAACTATTTCATCCATCTGATCTATAAAAGGCTTGTTGTATACGTAACATTTATCATCTCCAAATTGAGACCTGTTAGCATTTTTTAATATCCAATCAATGTTTGATTGATTTAATGAAACAGTTTTACCTTTTTGTATTTCCCAACTATATTCTATATTGGTAATTAAATGCGATCTAAGATCTACTATTGGGCAGTGAAAAGTAGTTGTTGCACTACTTGAAGTTACTATTTTTTTGTTACTCATTTTATTTGATTTAATTTTAATTCTAGATTTAACTACTTCTGAATAAGGTTTCATGTCTTTTATGTAACCATACTCTTCCTGTAATTCATGTTCTCTCAAAGATACATAATTTATATCATTAGATGACTCTAACACTTCATATTCATGATTTTTATATCCTTGTTGTTTAGTAACCCGGTTATTAAGATTACAGGTAACACCTATCTTTTTACCCGGTATATGATACAAATGATATCTTTTATTAGTATCCAGCATGATCTTTTAATTGTTTTATATATATATGAAAATTCTGAGCAAAATGGTAATACGTTCCTTGATCCATAGACAACGCGTCTGCAATCATTTTATGTAACATTGAAAAACAATATTGATCGTTACAGAAACCAAACCACAGATCGTTAGATCGCATTACAACAGACATATTTAATCTGTTCTGTGATATCGTAAAGTTGACCGCATAAGTACAAGGTGTATCGCTACTGTAAGTATCAAACTCTTTAGCATCATATATACTTATAGATGCTTTTCTAGTATCAGGCTTTTCTTTTAATAACTTAACTACCTTATCTATTTGATTGTTACGTTGCCATTGCCAACCGTAGTTTGATCTAACCTCGCCTTTATCATCTGCCATACGCTCCCATATCTTAGGAACTTTACCATATATTTCACCTAGCTTTTTTATACTAGGATCACCTGATAAATACCATTGCCATTCAGCTTCAGCATACTTTTTATTCCAATCACGCCAAGGTGTTTCAATAGTATTTTTTAAAGGATGTTGTATTTCAAATCCTACATTAAACATAGCTAGTGTATTATCAAAATCAATACCTCTGCTTTGTATCTTAAACCAAAAGTGGTTAAAGACTTCATTAGCATTATAAAATTTATTTCGCATATTTTTTATAGTAATATTTTCTAAACTCAAGTACTTTGTTCCATATATCCAAGTGGTTATAAGACTGTGGTGACAAACTAATTTTGCCATTTATGCTTATTTCAACATACCATTGTCTTTGACCGTATTTAACTTGAACAGGAACAACTGATATGCTATTCCTGAAACACCACATTCTGATATCTAAATCTTCCTGCGTTGCTTTATAAGGTCCCATATAATCAGGCTTTAATCCCAAGGCATAGGTGAGTCTTGTGCAACAGCTGCTGGTATATAGCTGCCTGATCGAGGTTCCCACGTAAAGTGAGCCTCAGCACCATTCTCGCCTAGGTTTTGGAATTTAACTTTAAGTACTTTTACTTTCGTGGTTTTAGCTTCATAATCCCTATGTACTAAAAGACCGTGGTAACTAGCATCATACCATTCACCTCCACCTTTGATGTTATACATCGTAGGTTCTTCCATCTTTCCTTCTTTATCTTTGTACATTTTAGTAGGGTGAGCTACAACAATAACTAGCACGTCATACTTCTTAGCGAAAACTTCTATCTTACTAAGATACTCCAATGTATAAACATTGACATCTCCTGATGCATCTGCTTGTCGAACTTTATTGAAAGGATCTATAACTAAACACTTGATACCCTTACGCTTAACGAGCTCAGCTCCTTTACGCAATACTGCATCAAGATTATATTTATCCATGTCTATAAAGAAAAAGTTATCATTAACATGCTCTGTTACTTCTTTCCATCTGGCTCCATCTATTTCAGATGACTTAGGCATTGCGCCCCAAACTTTACGCATTAACTTATGAGCATGTAGGTATACTGGATGATTCTCAGGTGATGCAAATGCTGTTTTCCATTGGTAGTTCTTATTATAACCAACTACCATTTGATCTACAAAATCTGACTTACCTGAACTTGGTATACCTGTTACTGTTATAAATTGTGCTGTATATGTAGAGAATATTTTATCGAAGTTGTCTATGCCAATTTGAAAACCTGGTTTAAAACCGTTTATAACAAAATCCTTTAACTCATCTTCTACATCCTTCAACGTACTGACACCTTCTAGCGGTACCTGTATAGCAGAATCTATAACCTTTATTAATTTCTTGGGTCCGTGCTCTAACAGATATTCGTTAGCATCTTTGCAACCGTTAAAATCAACTAAAAAACAAACCTCAGCACCGAGTCTTCTTATAAACTCTTGTCTAAGTGATTGTCCTGCTTCATCTGCATCTACTGCTAAAACTATTTTAGTCTTATCTTCAAAGTAGTCTATGCAATTATCTAAGTAATCAAGGTTGTTGGAGTTTAATGTAGCTCCGTTAGGAACTGATATAACATTCTTAATACCAGCTTCATGAAAAGCTAACACATCCATTTCACCTTCAACTATAATACATGAGTCGTACCCTACAACTGAATTTATATTGTAGAATATTTTCTCTGCACCCTTAAATAACTTGAAGTTCTTCCTACCATCTCTATATTTAATGTTGATCAACTGATCACCCATGAAATAATTGAATCTAATAGTATTTTCGCTTTGTCCAGTCTGTGGCATCCACTCCATACCTTCGCTCACACGTAGATTATCAAGTGTTGTTTTAGATATGCCTCTAGACTTAAACCACTCCTCAACTTTGGTATCAACTTTCATAATGGTGTCAACTCCTGGTCTTACGTAAACCTTTTCACTAGCACCTTTACGTTGGTATGTATGTAATTGAAATGTGGTATCGCAGTTATGGCATGTACCTAAGCCTCTCTCCCAATCATAGCTCGCACACTTAGATTTCTTATTAGCTGCCTTCCTATCAGAAGAACACAAGGGACAAACCCCCTGTGTCTTACCTTCTTCTAGATCATATTGATTAAATGCATCAATAAGAAAACCATTTATCTCAGTGGTCTGTACGTTCATACCTTAAAAAGGTAGATCGTTATCAACTACTGGAGCTGGAGCTTGAGCGGCTGGTGCTGCTTGACCATTTCTAGGTGCGGGTTCAGGCATAACACCGTTACCCCATACAACTCTAATGTTACCTAAATAAGTCTTTGCAGACTTAGCCTCTCGCTCTTCTTTACTTTGACTAACTGAAATTGGTCCTTGATTACCAAATTGGTCAAGTTCATCATTTATCGAAATCGATATAGGTAAATACTTACCTTTCTTACCCTCGATTATTTTATCCTTGGGTATATCACTTAGGTTTATACTACCGGTTATTATTCCTGCCATTGCTTAAAGGGTTTTAGTTATAAAAAATTGATTTGGATCAAAGTCTTCTGAGTCGAAAAATAACTCATAGGCTTCAACCGCTCTTTGAACCTTGTCTTGTCCTCTTCTGTAAAAATCATCAGAACAATCAAAGATACCTATTTGATGCGTATTTTTATCTATTACTACGAATAAAAAATCCTTATCAAAAATTGTCTTATATATAAATGCTTGACTATCATAGTTATACTTGTTTGCAGAGTACTTAAAGCTATTTATATCGTTAGTAGTCTTTAAATCTATTATTAGATTCTCTGACTCATTTATCACATCAGCTTTACCTTTCCATAATCTACCTGATATCTCTGTAATACCCGGTTCTTCATATATACAGTTGCTGTGTCTAATTAAATCACGACAGACATCGTTAGTTATAAACTTATCTGTCATCTTCTCTATCATATCAACTTCATGTTGTAGTAAACATAGTTCACCACCTGACATATCTTTGTAAACCTTTGTATTTCTTGTAGTTGCGTTTATAATCTTATACTTCTTAAGCTTATCAGGCTCAAGTATTGCAGTATGAAAATAACCACCAACTAAAAAAGCAGGGTTAGGTTGAGATGCTTGGCCTAAAGCCAAGGGATTACCGAGCAGTGTACTTATATCTGAATTACTAAGATACTTTTTACCAAAGTCTCCGTAGTAATGCTCGTCTTCCCTGAGCTTCATTAATATTTGGCTTTTGTTCATGCTAATAGAGCTTTTTCAACGTCTTTAGACATTGTGTATTTAGATTTAATAGTTTGTACTGTACCTCCTGACTTGATATAGTCTTTAGCCTTCTTGAAGTTATCAGAAGATGCAGTTAATTCATTCAACTCTTTATGACTGTGATTGTTTGTAGAATCACTGTCTTGAGTATCATCAATAAGTAAAAGATTACCGAGTGAGTACTTCTTAGCATATGAAGAAGCGCTACCGAACTGCTGAGGAGTTTGCATACCTTTCTGATTAAGATCAACGCCGACTACAGCTGTAGCATGTATAGCATTTTTGCCATCACTGATACGTGCATCTGATTGAATCACAGGTATTGCCATTTCTGTAATTAATGTTTCATTAATAGTTACAGTGACATCGAGTTCTAAAAGGAAAGGCTTGATAGCCTCTAAGATATCTTCAGCACTACGGAAGTTGTATTTGCCAAAGTTGTTAAACCTACTTTTCTTAGATTTAAACTTGGTTTGCATGATAGACAGCTTTTGATTGATGTCCATCACTTTTGGGGTTTTACTTGGTTTTTCCATTTTATATAATTTAATTGTTTAAATATATTATCATTAGGTATTCGTATTTAATTTGTGAACTACATATAATCTAATACTTGTTCATGATCTACATTTTCTATTAACTTATCAACTGCTTGTCTTTTCAGTTGAGATACTCTAACATATGCGCTAGTACCTTTAAGGTTTAACTCATATGCTATTTCTTGTGCTGAATGTTTCCTGCAGTCTAAACCGTAGCTCATTCTTAACACTTGATATTCTTTACTATTTAAATGTCTTCTTAATAGACTAGATAGATAAATATTAAGTAAGTCAACATTATAAGTATCTGATGTATCTTCTATATCAAAATTTATTTTTCCATTTGAAGTACTATTTGATTGTGTACCTTGTAATCCATAATTGTAATCATCTGTTGATATAAATAAAGAGTTGAAGAACATAGCAACCATCTTCTCATTTTTACCAAAGTCTTTACGTATTGCGTTTAACTTATGCTCAGGTATACGCATGTGACCTCTGTACATATCTATTGATCTTCTGATTGCACCTCTTATTCTTTTTGATAAAAAAGATTTTATTGTTTTCTCTTTATCAGGTGATAGTTCAAATATCTCCCAATCAATTCTATCTACTGCTTTAATTAATCCTGCGTTTCCTTCCTGTATTAGATCAAGTACATCTAACGTACCTGATGCTACAGAAGCAGTGGAAAACTTCTTAGCAATATTTTCTACTAAGGGTAAGAATCTACATATTAATTGATCTCTTGTTAAATCAACATAATCGACGTCAGGTAAAGACTTAATAGTTTTTATAACATCTTCCTTATAAGATATATAATTTTTTAAATTATATTTTCTCATAGTGTTCATTGAGTAGTTCCTTTTCTTTTTTAAGTTCTTTATCCATATTCCTGTGTATCGTTCTTGAAGAACAGCTAAGCATTTTAGCTAAACTAGCTATTGTTATTTTCTTATTAATGTTATTAATATACAACATACACTCATATATATCTTCGTTCTCAACTGATTTACTTTTACCTATTAATTCACCAACTATCCTACATTTCTCTTTAGTTGATAGACCAGTAGAGTCTTTAAATATAACTTTTCTAATCTTATTTTTAGGAGCTACATTGAATACATGTGACAGTACATCATCAATCATACTATCAACTATATAATCTTTTGTTGTAAATGTAACGAATCCATTGTCTCTTTCTGATATAAACCTTATTATTTTTTTAAAAAATAATTCTGTTGAGTCTAAGTTAAGATATCTTAATGTAATAATATGCCATTTCAAAGACTTATAAGTTGTAATCTTAGCTTTACTTCTAAACAGATCAAAGCAATTAGCAGTACCCTCTTTAAAAAAATATCCCCACTCAAACACTTGAGTAGGAATATCATCTTTAGGGAAAGCCTTATATGCAACCTTATTACGATGCAGATAATCTAATTTTCTATCTATTTGTTTTTTATGTGACATTAGCCCCTTACCCTATTATATACACAGCCTATTGTCACACATATTGTTTAGGTATTTCAGTCTTAATAGTTTCATCACGATTAGCCACATTTTTTTTGTCTCCGACATAATATTTCCAATATGCTTTTACAGTACATTCATCTTTATACTCATCAGGCATACATTGCGGTGGATC